>Ga0123354_10010184_pt1 | contig 14463 bp, 14 predicted proteins | sample TergutLab28metaG_2_FD_97872 | JGI IMG/M metagenome (GOLD analysis project Ga0123354, IMG submission 97872) | Labiotermes labralis P4 segment gut microbial communities from Petit-Saut dam, French Guiana - Lab288 P4 | ecosystem: Host-associated > Arthropoda: Insects > Digestive system > Gut ... | reverse complement strand
AAAATTTTTTTTTTTCTTTAGGGTATTTTTTTTTTTTTTTTTTTTTTTTTTTTTTTTTTTTTTCCCCCCCCCCCCTTTTTTTTTTTTTTTTTTTGGGGGGGGGGGGGGGGGCAAGCAGTTACTAATTTCTCACCCACTTACATATTACACATCACTTTACTGAATCTTGAGTTTATGTTGGGGCAGGCTCAAGGTTATAATTATTCTATCTTCACCCACTGCTGTATCCACTACAGGTCACTTTACTTAATGACTGTGAGGTTATGTTTGGACAGGTTGAAGCTTATGCTTCCATCCCCACCAACTGCAGTACCCAATACAGGTCACTTTAGTCAATGACTGAGGTTATGTTTGAACACGCTCAAGGTCATGCTTATTCAATCCTCACCCACAGCAGTATCCACTAAAGTTCACCTTACTGAGTGACTTCAAGGTTCTGTTTGTAGAGGCTCAATGTTATGCTTATTTTATCAAGTGTAATGCACATTTGACACATGCTGTAATATGTGCCATATGAATGACTGCCCTGTATCTCACTTGTAAACATAATACATAATTATAACACAAAAACATTGTATTATACACTATCACATTAGGAGATGTTCAATCAATGCTAATGTTTCTGCTTTCAAGGAAATTATTAAATGTATGGGCAGTAGTGTTTAAAAATAAACAGTAATTTTCAAATGGTTCAAGGATGAGCAGGAACAGCAATACATGGTGGCTGGTGCACAGTCAAGGCAGTCAAACAATTGAACCACCCCAAATATAAATGCTCACGCATGAGAAACAAAGAAAGACCAATGTCAAGTTTCAGTGTGGTAGCTGGCATTTCTACCATCTCCTTATATTGGTATTTCCCAAAAATATCACCTGAAAATACTAAGAATTTGCACTGAATGGGAACCTTATCCATTGATGTCAGCACTGTAACTCTACCTAAACAACACTGAATGTCTGAATGGAAAGGATGGGAAGGTAAGTGACCATAACCTAATTTCATATATGACATTGGCCTTTGTCTGCAGCAAATGATAAAAACCACAACAATTCTCAGTCAGTACAGTCAGTGTCCTGGCCACGATTCAATCTGGGCACTTCTTGAAAATGTCACAGACATTACTTCTTGAGCCAACTTCCTCTGTTTCTTGACTGTTGTAAAATATTTTAAATACTGGCATCTATCAACCGAGGACCCAGGACACAAATATGCCCCCCCCTCTCTCTCTCTCACAATATTTACCCACTATTTGTAATCAACCAAATGTATTCTCTTACCTAGCAACATTTGGGCATTCTGTGGATCTGATTCCACTTGCAAAGCATTTATCAACAGGTTCATAAGACGAGGTTTGAGCTGTGCAAAGGTCAGTGGAGCTCGCTCTGAACATCCTCCTCCCAGCTCTTTGATGGTCAAGTTCTATTCAAACAAGAAATGATTTACAATCTGAGTAAGTGTGTAAATTCTTATGACAATTAATAATTACTTCCATTGTATTCTAACAAAACTGAATCAAGCAACCTATTAATAATAATAAACCATACCATTTGTTCTTCTGGCACTATGTATGTCTGCTCTGTATGTTAACAAATACAAGTATTTACAGGATGAAGAAACAATTTCTACCTCTATCAAAAATCAAAACGTGATTCTTTGGTCATCAAACCTTCAACACAGTCTCTCTGAGCATACTGACAAGAGAGTTCTTTACACACTTCACTTCAACAGTCTCATACCTGGAAGTGCAGTGGAAGCACCAACATGGACAGGAGGAGATGAATGGAGGCCCTTCTCAGTTCTGTCTTGGATACTGATGGTGACCTAAACAAGTATTTAAAAATAAACCAGTTGTAATTATCACTTTGCCTGTAGTGCCAAACAGGACGTTGTAATAGAAAAGCTCTAGACTTGGGTAAAATATGCATGATTTCAATCTCAGTGGGACACCAGTTTTACTAACAGAGGCATTCATGTTTTCCTCAGTACCTCTAGAAAAACGGTGAGGTAATACCTTGATCAGAACACAAAAAAATTCCTTCCAAATTCTTTCCAATCCACACTTCACCACTCATCATACGACAAACAATACACATGATATTCATTATACAAGTAGGGAAGTTCAGAAATTATTAAAGAGTATCTAAATACTGTCAAATCCTGTTATAGCACCAATGCAAGCTCACCGCAATTTATGGTGGTATGTCAAGGGTGGCAGTAAATCTAAATACAGTATGGTAGGGAAAATCTATTCACATACTCTCATGGGTGCTAGCGAGGGTGGCACTACACTATTGAGAGTGTTATATCATGGGTGGACTGCATATGCTTAACATATCTGTCAGTATGGTCATGAAGGGAGTCAAGAGTTCACCTGGTAACCTACAGAGGACATCACTGAGCGGTGTCACTAAAGAACTGATAAACTTCCTTTTACTCTGACATTTAGCAACTGAAAGCAACATCTGTGATTTAGTCTGCTTGAGTTCTGAAAGCTTCCACACAGCCTTACACACTGACAGCAACACGAAATGGAACATAATGAATTACCTGCACTAATTCAAATTACACACTATGTTGCAGTTTAAATTTTATCCTACCAGGGTGGGTATTTAAATTTTAGCACATCTTTTATGAAAAATGCAAGTATTACGTGAGGAAAAAAATATAAAATTATTAAATAAATGACATTTTGTGGAAAATAAAACAGACATTATGCAGCATGTCTTAAAAATACAGTAAATTTCCTTGTTGCCTAAATATATACAATGAATTTCTAGGGGTGTTCTCCCCCGTGTGTATTAATATGTGAACAGATCTTTCAAAGTTTATTGGTAAAAAAGGAAGGAAAAATGGAAGGAGGAAGTAGGGGAAAAAGAAGAAATAGCAGCAAATAGAGGGAAGAAGAACACAAAGATGACACACAATTATATAGCACTCATTAAAAGACTATTAAGCTTTTGGACTTCATCCATCACATACTGCTTCAAAAAGACAAGAAAGTAAACACAATATTTCAGAAACTGGATATGTTTCCATCTTCAACTAAAAATATGAGGCAGCACCTGCACAGCTGGACCAATTAGAACCAGCCATTCTCCATCTCAATCTTGATATATTACATTTTTGTAGTTTCAAAACACTACACATCTGACAAATTCCCAAAAGCTAGAAGACTTGAATGTAATACATTATCATCACAACCCTACAGAACTGCAGGACACACTCACTTTAACTTAAGTTCCTTCTCTGGAAGAACAATCTCAAGAGCATCGATGACGTGTGGAACCAACACCTGAACACCATCCAAGTCAAGTCGGAACAGGTCAGCAGAATTCAGCAAGATACTTGCCAGAGTTTCACCATATTCACGGTTCTAGCGGTACCAGTAACAGCATCAATAACCAATATGTTTCACTATGAAGCATTCAGAGTACCTAGGTTTAACATGCTTCATATGGCTAGATCATCAACATGGAAAATACATATCCATGGTCATGATATGGCATGAAATTTTTCACAGTTACAATATCACATATTGAAATAAGAATGTACCATTTACAGAAGTTGTATGACAGGACATTTATTGAAGTTAAATTTACTTTCATCAGTTTATTTTTAACAGTATTTCTGAGAACCTTGATAAAACTGTACTTTTGTTTGATCATTATTCCAGGAGACAGAGGGATAAATAGAGAAAGAAACCGGACTTTGCTAGAGATACTGCATCAGACAGGAGCAAACAATACGCAGCACTACCAATTCAGAACTGTCAGCAGAGTTTTTAAAAATTTCATTAAGCAATGGTGGTAACTGGGGGGTACCATCTGCTGTAACATACAATACTACTGCATTTTGCACATAGGGTATATATTAAGGTATTGTATTATTCACATAATAAACATCAATTATTTCTTTAACAGCGTTAATCCCCTGGGTATCTGTAATGTAGATTTAGTAAGTTTTCTGAGCAGGACAGACTACATTTTCCAATGTTATTTTGCTTACATTTCTGCTCTCAAGAGTTAAATGTCCCTAACAAAGGCAACTGTTACAAATTTTCAAGTAATATAACACACCATTCCTAAACCACAGACTTTACAGTAACTCCAAGAGCTGACTACAACAAAACACAAGTGCAGCATGTAGCAGTGGTAAGTATTATATGCATGTAACCCTATAGCATGAGGTTTGCAGGTGTTTACCTACTGCTGCTTAGTGCCAACTGTTAAAAGACTGGAGCTGTGTCACCCCCCACATGTTCCCAGCCTGATGCTCACTGAATTATGCACAGGACACCTTCACTTTTCCTACCTCTCTACTTACACAATCACATACACTATCTCACTTATTCCCACCTCATTTATGTGTAGTCCTTGTTGTAATGCCAGATAAAAGCGAGCTAGGTAAACAGGAAGTATTTCTTCTCCAGTTTTCTTGGCACAGAAGATGCGGCAAAGTGCCCCAAGTGCCTCAGCTCGCCCTGCCTCATACTTGTCAATGGTGAGAGTAGGTGGAATATCAGCCTCATCAGTGAGGGAACCAGGTTGTGATAAAGAAAGACTGCCCTTACGACTATCCAACAGAAGAGAACTAGGTCGCTTGTTTGTGTTGGCTTCATTTCCTGCCAAACAAACAAGTGCAACAGTAAATTGAATGATGAACAACAAACTGCCAAGAAACTGGAAACTGTCAAGGCTTAACAGAGGTGCTATTTTGGTACATGCCTTGAGGATCTAACAAAAACTGTATAGCATAATACATGAAAGCCAATGACCCAAGTGATATATAAACCAGACACCTCCAAATAAAAGTCTAGGGCATTAAGACCTCTCCACTTCACTTGGAGAACTCAGTCCAAGATGCACAAACATAAACTTACTTTGTGACAGTCCTTTTCCATGGTAAGCAGCTTCAAAGCCAATATAGGCAGCCTCAAACAACCATTCCCCAAACAAGTGAAGAATACTGTTACATTTTGGGCGGGCTGGAGCCAGAGAATGACGAGATTCTCCCCCTAGAGACATCACAGCTGCAACACATGTTTATATCAGCAAAGCTCCGCTTGCTAGCATATTTAATTCGCGTGAAAAGAAAAAGGATCGCAATAACTTTACACACATATGCAACAGACTTACAGCTAAGGCTGGAAGCAGATGAGGGACCAGAATTTGGAGTTGATGCTGGATATCCACTTGAACCAGCAGAGGCTGAAGTAGCTCGGCTACTGGTGAGACCAATTAATGAAGCTTTTGGAATACCTAAAATTATCCACAAAGATTTAAAGCACAACTTTTCAGTCAGTCATATTCCCCAACCTAATAATTTATCTACTCAATAAAACTGGCAACTTCCAATGCATGTTCTTGTTGAGTGTCACAATCAGTACATGTAATGTTACTTTATTTAGAGATGCAGCAGCACAGATGAAACAGCACTGACAGATAGGCAGACTAACAAATAATAAATTGGAAAGCATGTGACACGAAGCAGTCAAAGGTCTAATTTAAGGTACTATGCCGACATTTACCTTTGGGGAGTGACAAAAGCAGTAACACAATTCAGTCAGGATAATTGGTCTCTGAGCTAAGATTTGTAACCTGAACTTGGCAGACATGAATCAGAAATGCTAAAAAATCCACCACAATGTTCTGTAGAATCAAAATGTTGTTGTAATATTTCAAGTACTTACAAACAACAAAACATGTTTATCCATTTCTTCAACGGTTGAATTAATATAAATATGATAGCTATAGAGAAATACCATTAAAGAATTATTACTGCCATTGTTAACAACTCAAACATATGTAAAGGTCAGTCTGATGTTTATGACTTTTGTATCGGCATAGGGCCCATCACCTTCAGTGCCTTCATAGATGGCACTTATACAGTTTATTGCTGTCATTTTATGATAGTATACATTCACCAATATTTACACAAACTGTTTCAAAGTAACACAGTATTGAGTTCAATAACCAGTGTACAGTGCCATGAACATGGCTGTGGGTAATGTACCCATACATCTAATATTTATAGTTTGGTTACAGATCGTCTTTTGTCTGACAATTAGTAGGGAGAGAGAAGACTCAACACGATAAAAGAAAAATGAAGAGTTTGGAAGATGTGACAAGATGGAAGAGGAATATACAAGAAAGGATGGAAGGAGATTCAGGTAGAAAAGGGACCAAGGAAAGGCAAAATCAGGATACAGGATAAAAATTATGAAAATGATATTTCCTGAGAGACTAAACCAGTGCAAGCAGTGAAACGACCAAGCCAGAGAGGATATATTTGACATAAAAAATTGCAGATATGTTGTGAGAATTTTTCAATGGACAGTACACTACTGTAGGTAGAATATAAAAGAAAACATTACTGAGAGCAATAAATGTTACATTTACAAAATAAAATACTGAAAAAACAGAATAAAAATACAAAAAATGCACAGGGAGCTGAAATAAGCAAAGACAATCCAAAAATAACCAAAAGATAAGCAGAATGAGCAAGATAAAAGCTGTACTGAAGCCAGCAAAAGAAAACCATAGTTACCCTTGGTGACTGCTGAAGGAGCTACACTAAAGCTCTTGGCAAGACGACGCTGGGGTGGAGGAGTAGGGGAATGGGAAGCAGAGGTAGGGTGGGAGCTAGTGCCACTCTCCTTCTTGTCTCGGTCTGATGAACTACTAGCCTCGTCCCATGAGTTAGGCTGAGCAATGCCTGCAATCACAATATCATACACAACCCCACCACCACACAGCACAAAATGCGTGCAAACAGTCACACAAACACCAGTGACAAAACTGACAGAACAAAGATTGTATAACTATCATACATACAGCTGTTGGAGTTTAAACATTTGTTTATGTTTGCAATCTATCAGTGACCATACAAATTAATCTTTCTTCTAAAATTGTTCTATATAAAACAAGAAGGTCAATGTCCCCATAACATAACAATGTGGTGCATCTGCATAACCACAAACGCAATGGAAACACAATAAAGAGTAAACACTGTCATTGTCTGTTGTGCTGCACGTAACTGTCAAAAATGTAAAAAACTGAAATTATTGCCACACAAAAGCAATAAAGAGCTCTCTTTGTACTGTTGTGCAGCAATTTTATGGCAAATTTGTATCACCTACAACAACAAAATACACTTAGGTCTTCAAGTAAATTCAAATTTAAACAAATCTGGATTTTCTTGATAGATTTTCACAAAGTCTCCAGTATCAAATCTGACTCAAATCCATTCTGTGGAAACTCAGCTGATACATGGGGACAGAGTGAAGAGTGGTTGGAGAGATGAACACAACAGAGCTAATAGGCGCATTTCATGACTTATGTAAACACGCCTTAACATGAATAAGGAATGGAGAATAATTCAACCTCATGAAGCAAATGACTATTGCATTTCAGACTGACTCAATGACTAACTAAACGACTAAGTTACATATTTTTTTTACATCACTCACTATTTTCTATGATGTCATACAGAGTTTTGATTTTTGGTTATGACTGACCACAGACCACACACATCTATAAACTTTCAGTTTAGGACAAACTGCTACGTGTGTACAAACTTCTGTCTATTTTGTGCAATCACCATTCAGTATAAAAAAAAACTGCAATGTACACAATGATGCACACAAACACACACAAATTCTACTTGCAATTCATTGTGAAATAAGAAAACTGTGACTACAAACAAAACTTAAGAAATCTGATAGTTTAAAAGCCATTTTGTGCAAATCACAGCAAATGTGTACATTAGAAAGCAGAACAATCTTCAAATTACATGTTTTACATGGACCATGTCATAGTATGAGAGAGGCAAAAGTGAGCAGGTTTAGAAAATTCTCTAAAATGTAATGTGACTGAATTGCTCCTCTGAATTTTAGACTCAGCATTTATACAAATGCCAACAGCTTACCCAACATACCATTCATACGTATATACTTTCCCAAGATAAATGGCACAGTACCTTCACTTTCTCCATCAACAAATCACCCTACATATATCTCTTATGCCACAACACTTAATTAAATTCAATTATGAAACAGTCAGTTAACCAAAAACATTCACCCATATTAATGGACAAACCAACACAGACTTATGCATGGCAATCTGTAGAGCATTATAAGTTGTGCGCTGAACAAATAATCTCATTTAAAACCATTTTTTTCAAATTCAGTACATACAAAGAAACTTCATGTGTTTTAGTGTATATTTTACTAACTGCATAACTGACTTTTGTACCATTCCACATACAAGATTTGAAGTACCCACTGCACTGAATAATTAAGATTACAATCTTATGGGATGTAACATTATGTAATCTGGTAGACAGATATCAAGATTTTGAAAGAACATCTGACCTCCATCCATTACCCTGCAAATGAAGACAGCAGATTCCACTAGAATGTTGGTACCTATCCCTCAGACTACACAGTATCACATCCCAGAAAGCATAATTTATTCTTCTTAAGCTCTGACAGCGAAATGGGCTGTCCACTTTCTGTTAAATGTAACTCTTCATGGTTGAGAGGGAAAATGATGTCCCATGCAGAAGTCGGCACAGGCATTTAAAACAAAAATAACTGCAGTCCTCAACAGCTCCACTGGCATTTAAATGCAGAAAATAAAGGTCCAATACTTTAAAAACAGGAAGGAATATAGAAAATTGGATGAAACATTACTGCCATGTCTACAAATTCAACAATCAACCCAGCAGATTATAAACATGAGTTCACCAGCCAATTACACAAAAAATATAGTTTACTAAATATAACAATTGTGCACAGTATTAAGAATACAGTCTTCCAGAATGTCACTCTGTGTTAATTTGGTAGGCAGGAACAAACATTTCAAAGAAACCCACTGCCTCTATCTTCCGAGCAGAAGCAGCAGCAGCAGCAGGTTCATCCAAAACATTTGTAACCATCAACCAAACCATACTGCTTCACACCCCACAAGACCATGACCATGATAACCTAAACTCCTATACATACACTTTCAGGTCTCACCTCATCACTCACCTGACATTCCAAACAGAGTAAACAGAAAATAAATACACTATTTAATACATACATCATATCACTCACCTCCATTTTATAAGTATATACTTTGTATAAAAATATCTAGTAATGTACTTTCTACTAAAAATTCAACAGAAAATATCTTTTTATGAAGAGTTATACCTTACCTAGAAAAGCATCCACTTGCCCCGCAATACCCTTGATGGCTTTCAGGAAAATGAGTGGCAGAGCAGTGAGGCAAGGATGTTGACAAGGGTCAACAACATTCTCACTTGTGATAGCAAACTGGAGAAATTTCTGAGTCTGAGAAACCACAGCTGGTCTGCACAAGGTTGCAGGGTTGCCAAGGCAATGCAGAAACCGAAACCAGCTCTGCGCAATGCAATCATTACTCATTCCAGTTGGTATTAGCTGGGCATCCTCTTCAGCTGTAATGCATGCAAGTAACACATCTGTAAATATCCCTGTATAGGCACGGCTATGTTGGTAACACTGGAGGAACACAGAAAAAGATACAAGATGGCTGTAAAGTAACAGCATGTTCACTTTCAGATGATGCATGGGAGCAGAATTCTTTACTGAAGTGATACCTCAGACAAACATGCACTGTACTGTGACAGTAAATATTAAATTCAGATACAACTATTCTACCTAAGTTGACACTTATTCAAGCTGTGAAAAATTCAATATTACATTCTGAATAAACAATCAGTATAAACAAAATCAGTATCTGCTGTCATTATTTACAACGAAAAAAACTGACTGGCTGCATCTCACAACCATGTCCATTTTAAAAGGGGATGTGGCATAAAACAAATAATAAGTTGTCCCAGATGTCTGTTCCATGTACCCTCTTTATTACTATTTCAGACCTACATATATGAAAGGACAGACTGTTCAAATGTCTTGGCAACATACAAAGCATGAACAGGCAAGCTTGCAAAACCCTATTAACTTAAATCTAGGCAACTAAAGCAGTTCACAATAAACCAATGAGGCTCATTTTATTCCAATGACAATGCATTCACATATCCTTGCACCTACAACAGCAGACACAATCAAAAATATCTTGCAGGAACTCACATATTTTTAACTCTGGGTAAGAAGGTCCATACATAAATTCCAGAAGCCGCGCAGTGAGTGCCAGATTCACACGATTCCACTGCTCGATTAAAGCAATTCGATGTCGCCAGTTCATACATGTTTCCCTGAAGGTTTTCCATAGAGGTGGTGATGGAAAACATCGAGCACATGCCAGTAACCATACCTCAAACAGCACGCTAAGCACACGTTCACACAGCTGATCACCAACATCATCTGGGAATGAACACAATAACCACAGAACTGAAGAAAATATGTATTAAACAGTACAAAATACACTCATCATTGGTACACATGGAAAGGAAAAACAATCCCTGTACAGACCTATTACAGGATCATAGGGTTCCAGGAGATCAAGGCTCTCAGATTTCTAAACAATCGCCAAGCAAAGGTGGTGAGATTGTCAGTCCTACACATTGGACACCTTTACTCCAGGTCATATTCCTAATACTCATTACTGTTAGAGGCTGAGTCAACCCCCAGGGCCATGGTGTGGCTGGTAGGATTATGTCAATGAAAATTTCCAATGACACCATCTGGAGTGAAACCCATGACCTTCTGGCTTGTAGCACAGTGCCTCAACCAACTGTGCCACCACATGCCCCCAATTAGTATATATTAGCATGCATAATTATTAATGGTTCCCTCTACCTGTTCAACGCTTACTGTCCCCTCCTTTCTCTACAGACTAGTTTGAGAATGTATGCATACTGTAACTATTATGACATATTTTGTACCCTATAAATCTTACATATAAATGCTAAAATTGAGCATGATAGGAAGTGCACATGTATACAGAGCTTGGATATGAATAACCATATGTACACAGCATGAACCTAACTAGAAAAGTGGGAATGTAAATATTCACACGTGCAGAAACATGGGCTGATCTTCATATAAAGTAGACAACAAAATTACCTGATATAAATAAATACTGGGGACCGCGGTAGCACAGTGGTTAAGGTGCTGTGCTACAAATCGGAAGATCACTGGTTCAATTCCAGATGGTGTCACTGGAATTTTTCATTCACATAATCCTTCCCATCACACTATGGTCTCGGGGTCGACTCAGTCTCTAACAGAAATGAGTACCAGGAGTATTTCCTGCGGGTAAAACTGGCCGTTGCGTAAGGCTGACAATCTTACCACCATCCTGGGCCACTGTCACATAATCTGAGAACCTTAACTTTCTGGAACCCTCTGGGCACCTCGGGCCTGTAATGGGACTGATTTACCTTTTTTTTTTTTAAATAAATACCGATCAGCACGACAAGTTTCCATAATACTCTCCAATAACAGCTTTCATGAAAATGCATTTAGTAGCGCTGAAGTTCTTCTAAGCATACAGAAACACAGACAGATGGACTTATTTTAAAGTGATTCAAAAATGCCTGGAATGGATGATGGACCATTTCAACAAACAGCACACATTTACACATACAGTTTATAAATCTACAGTTTTGAACAGGAAAATCATGCCTAATTAACAATTATATCCGCTAAAGATGGCAAACAAATCTGCATGAAGATAGTTCATAAAGTTACTATCTTTTAGAATATGACACTGTGTAATTTGGTACAAACCTGGGTATATTTCTATCAAACTATGTGACATCACATCTCAGAAGTCAGTAAGTCATCTTCACAGCCATTCACAACCAGCTCATAATTCCTGTTACTTTGTCCAACATAATAAAATACAATTTTATCCAGCATTCTAGCAAGAAAAGTGTCACAGTGCAGACATAATCACAATACCTGTACCCATGCTACTAAATTCCTGATGTTCTTTCTTTGAATAATTCTATATCAGCCTCAGAGGTTACACAGTGTTGTGAGTTATGGCACGGTTACACCATATGCACACATGAACTATTAAATATCGCAAAAAACTCCACTCACAACAGTTGGTCTTTGGACCATATTCATTGCAATGTTTCATTTCTGGCACAATGAATGGACAAAAAAATAACTTCACCCTTCATACAGTACCACATAACACCTCAATTAGTTGAGATAAAGACAACTAAACATGTACGCATCAATCCCTTGCCTGCTGAAGGTCCCAAAAATCCATTCAGTTTTGCCAACTGTGGTGTCTGGTTCCATGTATTCAGTTTTTAATTTGCACAAACATAAGCAAGCTAGTGACTGGCAAGAAAGAAATTATCAGCTATAGTGAGAAGTGAATAGCAATACTTGAAACTCCAATTCTTAACCAACAATTAACTTAACAATGCATCAAAAATAGACCTACTATTTTGGCATCAAGATTTTTAATAATCTGCCTTATGACATACAAAAATTGTTTACAAAGTGAAACAATTTAGACTGGCCTTAAGTGATTTTCCCATTTAAAGTCATTTTACACGCTGCATGAATATTTTAATAGTATCAAGGTCTAGCATTTTCTTCACTGTATAAATGTACTTAGCCTTTATTCTACAGTCTTTATGTCTTATATTTTCACTTTAATTAGTCATAAACAAATTACAATTGTATTAACATATTTCTTCTACCATGATAAAAGGTTTTAATTTAGTAAATAAGTTCTGTTTGATAATTTTATTGCAATTTATTGATCCATATATCATGATATTACTGTATTGATTTTAATTAATTATATACATTCCTCATATTGTATTTACATGATTCTTTGTCACTATGACATATGCTCTGATATGGCATGTAAATTTTGCATTTCTATATTATTTGGTGACAAATTCTACATCCAAGAGGTTTGTTAAACCTTACATGGATTTTATGAATATATAATAAATGAGAAATGAAACACTTAAGTGAACAGAATATTCTCTTCCCAGTGCTGGAAAGGTTACTCAGCACCTGTTATCAGTTATGAACAATAAATACTTGGTCAACTAAATGATTGACAGCTCAGTTCATGCCTTACACCACTGCAAACTGAACTTCAGTTTGACATGCAAGGAATTTATTACAAAATAAAACTGGGACACAAAAACTCTCAAAACAATCAGTCCAGTGAAAAACATACATGGATGGTGCAATAAAAGAAAGAAGCCATTAAACCTGTTAAGGTAAAGCTGTCCTGTTCAAGCCAAGCAGGCAATGGGGGGAAGGAAAGTTATAACTCTACCCATACTTGATTCTGGCATTAGAACAGGGTGGGTGGTCAGCGCCATGCCCCAGCCACTTTACCTCCAGCAAAGAGACCCAGTACCCCTTGCACTCAAGGCTGGGTGGGTCTTGGAGTTGGTCTGGACGGGTCCCGAAAATCTCACCCCTACTGGGGTTCAAACCCCAGACCATTCAGCCCATGGCAAGTTATTAAACAAACTACATTATCCCAGCTGCTGATTAAAATTGTTAGTGACTCGATCCCAGCTGCTGATTAAAACTGTTAGTGACTCAAAAACTGCAAGCAGATATAAGATATCAGGAAACAATCCAATTTGATGTAGGCCTAATTATAATTATATTCCATTTCTATTAATTATACAGACTGCAAAAATGATATGAGATTAAGAAAAAAACCATGCACTGACATGAAGCTCAGTTGCTTATTAGTGTGTCCGATCTTCCTTGTCATGTACCAGTCAGCACACAAAAAACATGATAACTAATTTTGAGAGGTACTATGAAGAGTCACTGAATACGCACATCATTATTACCATGTACTTGAAATATTCTTGAAAGACACTTCACAGAAGAAGCAGTATTTCTAGCTGGCAACAGTTTCCTACCATCAAAGGTAAAGGTTTCCCTATTGATCAAAGCACAGTTACCACCTCTCTGCTTTATGACAGATTATTTGGAAATCACTGCTACCTGGCACACATATCAGTAACTACAAGAACAACAAACTACAAAGGGAGAATACTGACATAATTTCAACCCAGGCTTTCAGTATAAGCTGTGAACAGACATGTGCATTAGCATCTTACTTTCTCCACACTGAATGGACAGAGACACTTTTAAACCAAAAGACGATAACTGCCAACAAGAGATTACCTTTCACTGTAGGAGGTGCGAGTAGTGTGTCATTGATAGCAAGCAGGAAGAGTAACAATGCCTCCCATGTTTCTCTTGTCAAACTGCTGGAAACCTGTGCCAAGTGTTGCAGTGTTCGCAACACCCGATGACAGAGGACTGCCTGGCGGTTTATTGTGTCTGCACCTGTCACATGTTTTAATCTTCAATAAAAGGTCATAATTGCAACCCAATAAAAACCTACATATAATGAAATATATATAAACATAATTTTTTAACTCTGCTATCAAGGAGTGTTTTTTTTTTTTGGGGGGGGGGGGGGGAATTTTTACATTTTTGTTTTTTCAAATTTTTTTTTTTT
>Ga0123354_10010181_pt1 | contig 14465 bp, 10 predicted proteins | sample TergutLab28metaG_2_FD_97872 | JGI IMG/M metagenome (GOLD analysis project Ga0123354, IMG submission 97872) | Labiotermes labralis P4 segment gut microbial communities from Petit-Saut dam, French Guiana - Lab288 P4 | ecosystem: Host-associated > Arthropoda: Insects > Digestive system > Gut ... | reverse complement strand
TTTAAACATGGTATATACTCTCCGTTTTCTTCTCTTCAAAATGCAGTTTGTTTCATAATTCTAACGTATTTGGTTCCTGTATTATTCACATTTTATATACAGGGTGTGCTAAAATTAAAAAAAATAATTCCGGCGCCAAAAGGTTAAATCTCTCCCCATACAACCTCTCCTATCTATCACATCGGTTCCTGAACATACGTTGACAGACCGTCCGTAAACTGAAGCCAGCAAACCTAACAAACAGCTATACTAAAAATGATAGGCTACAACGGAGATAGGAAGACCAAAATGTTAAGCGTGTATCTACCAACCTACACCCAGTTAATTACATGGCACATGTCCGAATTTTTGTCACCGCCGTTAGAAAGGAAAATCTCACCAACATTAGCTTCCTTATTTTTATTATTTATTTATTTATTTATATTTAGTTTTTATTTTTATTCAGTAAACTTCATCGTGCACTAATACTGAGTATAATTCACTTGTTAAATGTGCCAACAGAAGGTAAAGTAAAGTGATTCCGTTACAGGCCCGGTGTGGCCCAGAGGGTGAGTAGAGTTATAGCTCTACTCTTCCATGACTGCGGCACTAGAAGGGGGCGAGTGGTCAGCAGCACGCCCCGGCCGCACTTTACCCAGGGGAAAGACCCGGTACCCATTTTACAGGAGGCTGGGTGGGCCCCAGGGCCGGTCTGAACGGGCGGAAAATATCTCCCCCACCGGGATTCGATCCCCGGATCGTCCAGGCCGTAGTAAGTCGCTATACCGACTGAGTTACCCGGCCCATATGTGCCAACAGAGCAAAGTCAATTTTGAATAAATTCAGATCTATAAACCTAGACACAAGCACTGGCAGCAAGTCTATTTCGGCACAAGACGGATATGGGTTGTTTGCTTCAGGCTGCGGTCGTTCTGCTTTCAGAGAAAAAAGTCTTGATTGGAATTGCGGCTTGGTGAGTTCCAAAGCCGGTTAGCACGAAGGCGATCACTTTCCCTTTTGGAAATCGACCTCCGTAGCCACTCATTTTTATCGACTGAGCTAAGCAGCGTCACGGACACGAAGCAGAGTCCTCGTGAAACAAGCAGTTGCTCAGCTAGACAACAAACTCACCACCTCTTGTGGAAGCTGAAAGTTCATTACCATGTTCAAAACAGCGCCATATTAAACTATTCGTATTTCCTCCCGCGATATTTCTATAGATCAGTTTTAATATTATCATCCCATCTGCGCTCAGGCCTTCCAAGTGTTGTCGTTCCTTTCGAATTTTCCGATTAGAAAGCCTTGTGGTCTTTTCTCATTTCTCTTCCATAGACTCTACCTGCCCCAAGAAAACATCTTCCTTGACTTGAATGTTTTAGTTTTGGTGAATAGTAGAAATTATGATCCTAGACCTAGACATGAAATCAATTTTTAAAAATTGCTTTAAAGATGAATTTTGTTTAAGGTTTTCCCCAGCGACTATACTCCAGTACTGACCACGCGGCTACATTGTCTAGCTTCGGTAAAAGGCACAAGACCCTCCCTCTACAACCATAAAGGTTAGGGATGGTAAAACGAAGGAGTAATGGGAAATTGGGGTTTGGGAATTCGTGGTTGATATTAACACCCATTAGCGGTTAAACAAACTGTCTGTTCTTTCACTAAACACAAAAAGTAAAAGGTAAAATGCAAAGTTTTCCCGTTACAATCCCGGTGTAGCCCAGAGGGTGGGTAGAGGTATAGCTCTACTCTTCCATGACCGCGGCACTAGAATGGGGTGAGTGGTCAACAGCACGCCCCGGCCGCACTTTACACCCGGGAAAGACCCGGTACCCATTTCGCATGAGGCTCCGTGGGCCCCAGCGCCGGTCTGGACGGGCGGAAAATCTCGTCCCCACCGGGATTCGATACCGGACCGTCCAGTCCGTAGTCAGTCGCTATACCGCCTGAGCTACCGGGCCCACAAACACAAACTTTACTTAATAGAATTGAACATAAAATGCGTGTATAGATTGTCGCAAAGAGATTCAACGGAAGGTCAGCATGGAAGCTGGAAAACGGGTTACTTATGCACCCAAAGAAACGTGGATACCTCTGCGCGGAGGCCATCGCGTTTCTCCGTGAGCAAATAAATGAATAAGCAAGAACACGCAGAACCAGACACAGGATAAAGTGTAACTGAAAACAATGTAAAACAGCGGACGGTTGAAATGCGCGACTGACAAGACTGCGTTTGGCAAAGGATTGCTTCATTTCATGATCCGTGATGAGTATTTGTATAGAAGGCGGCACTCCAACTGCCGTGTGTGCCGCACGCTTGTCTGCCGAACCGACAATCAGATCAGAAAGTTCCCCACTCCTTCCGTTACTGATCCGACAGCTAGACGGGTGACGGGTAGTCGCAACGGTTATCTAACTCCTAGGACATCCACATTCAACCGACATAGCATGAGATGTCCGAACCACTTCCCGGTCGGTACCTATCAGACAGTAACCATGGGAAATGACGGCCGTACGAAGTCCACGTATGACGTCAGAACACGGCTCATGTGACGTACTCTCCAGTGTGCATCAGCAACAGAAAAGAATTGCAAATCACCTTTCCGTTAAAAAAAATGCTGAATCTTACGTGTTTTAATCTGGCAGCCCAATGGAAAAATTGTGTATTCAGTATCATGGTAGTTACAGATTCGCAAACTATATAAACAAGCAGATTACAATAAAAATAACAGATACTTAGTAAAATTACTATATAAGCAATATAACGATGGACTTTGTAGGTACCTGACTCATTTTCTTCCGGTTTTAGCATAAGGTCATTCAGAAACGGAAGTCTTAAGTATATGAACCACGTAAACACGCACTCTGAAATAGTACTGTACATAGTAGCTAACATCATAGCACTGAATATGAACGACAGGCAACAGCCCAGCCTGCTGGGACAAGAAACCGTGTGTACTGTTAAATATTCACTGACAACTAGGAGCATCGTGCTGTCTCCACCGTAGAGTCTCAATGTCTCTAGACTTTCTTCTGCCGCGGAACCCCTAGAACAATTTTTAATATCCCAAGAAACCCCTACATATGAAAATGTTCACAGGCCAGGCCAAGTTGCGAGAGAGAAGCAGAGTGGAATTACTGATAAATTATTGTCAAACAAAAATCGTTTAAAAAAAGCTGCTAGCATAGAGATGTCGTCTTACATGTATGAAAATCCGAAGCACTTTTTTCCTGCCTCTTTAGGCACAATTGTAATTTTTGGCGGTACTATATTGCAGAATTCTTAGGTATTCTGACATGAAGACGCATTCTTAACCTCGGCAATAAAGTGGGTTGTGGTTAGTTCCGCGTCCCGGCCGCTTTATCCTCGGGAAACGACCAGCGGTATCCGTTGAATAGACAGTGAATCCAAGACCTAATTTGGACGGTGTGGAGAGAAGAAAATCTTTGCCCATGCCGGTAATCGAATCAAATTTATTCATTCAATACCGTAGTCCCAACACTAACTGTGAACAATTCCGGGTCTGCTGCACTACATGTTCTAAAAAATAACGACAGATGTTGGACTATATGTCGTTCTTCTTGTGTTGCACTTTAAGAATGGTGCAGACGTACGTCATATTAAACACTTAATAACATTATTGCTATCCAAATAAAATGTAAACCAACTATCTGTCGATGAGACACGGTTGTAATTTTTTATAACGGTGTTGTCAACATCGAAATCGAGTAAACTAAATTAACTTTAATATTTTACTTTTACTTGTCAGACAATATATATATATATATATTTCTGTCAGACAATATATATATTTCTATCCTGATATATTCCGTCTGCACGGTGTCTTCAGTTATTTATAATTCTGTATGTCCTCAAATGTTTGGATTTTGCAGCCTACACCTTTCGAGGCCCCATCTTTTTCGGCCAGCTCATAACTGTTTTGTAATTCTTGCATGCAGACCAGTGTTTTCTCAACTCCTAGGGGCTTCTTCTGCGATTCTTTCTTATCCTTGCAACGGTACTCTTTTGGATTTTCCTCAAGTCATTCTTGATGCTCGAGATCGTAGGGTGTCTTATAAAAATTTTGCCATACTTAGAGAGTACTCCATATCTTATTTAAAAGTCACCAGGTATAGCGACACGTTTCTTAATGCAACATTTACCTAGTCAGATTGAGACATAAAGTGTCAAGCTGCCTGCTATTCCATATGACGTCCTGCATTAGCTGTGTATCAATGAACCGGTTCTAAAACAGCGCAGATTAATTGTCGCATGTTCTCGTGACTGTTCCACATGACAGCAGCATCATCGACGATGTTCAGTGATTTCGTTTCGCGTCTGTGACTTTTCCTTATGCAGCCCCACAAGTAGACATCAAGGGATGTAAACATATCATAGGCCACAAACATAGCAGCTATTCCAGATGACTCGTGAATCACTGTGCTGCTGAATATCCAGATATTAACCTCTTAACAAAACACATTGTTGTAGGACGTACGTACCTCGCTCCCATCGTTGACGGAATTCTCAGTTTCTTTGTCTTCTAACTGCAGTGTCATTCGGAAGGAATGCACAAAATATTTGACAGCTGTTGACAATATGCAGAAGTTCAAGTAGTAAATGTCCATCAGGTTACTCTTGTAAGCCCTCGCAAGTCGTCTTCGGAAAGATTCGTCAGTATTTTTATAAACGTCCCACTTCGGAAGGACGCTGTGTGTACCTGTTTCATTGGAGAAATGTAGCGTAGTTTCGACCCTGCATTCTCTAACAGTAGACACCATGCCCTCCGGTTGTTGCAAGCTGCGTATTTGCTGTCAGTTCGTCGCTCCCCTTTACAAACTGTCTGGTATGTATAGAACTAAACCACAACAGTTCCACAACGTACGCAACCGACTGACTTCTACATAATACATACGAGACGTAGTGGTTGCATACTTCAATTGCAATGGCACATGTTTTTCACTAGGTCTTCGATGCATAGATAGCAGTGGCGTACCCAGGAATTTTGTTCGAGGGGAGTTCAACACATTTCAGTTGAGGACAGAGAGAACGGGGATCTGGAGGCAGCTGTAATTTGGTACACGAAATTTCATTTCATATAGTAAAATTTTCTTAATTTTTGGCACTTTAAGACTATTTATGATGACAACCAATTTATTTGTCATTGTTAATGTAAAACAATTGCGAACCTAGGTAGTTTTAGAATTTTACTGCCTTTTTTCCGAACATCTTGGTGTGTTGGGGTCCTAAATTCAGAAATTTTTAACAGTTTTCACAATCGGGTTGAGTTTGGCACGATTTTGGAGGGCCTTCAGAATTTAGGGGGGGGGGTACGCCACTGATAGAGTACTATTGTTTTAGCATCCACATAAAGGTCCGCAACAATATAGTAACTTTAAGATTATTGATTTACTTGATTACCGTCTATTTTAAAGTTTTAGTTATAAATAAGAATTCCATCATACGTTATTTTAACTCTTACTGTAAACTAAATGGGTTCCCATTGAGTGCTCACTTTATTGTACCTTAAAAATGTTCTCTATTGGCCTGAAGATGATCGTTTAAGGTCGAAACATGTTGCTGTAATGTGACCTGACTGTATATATATTATATCACTGTACTGATATATTGTTGTGTATTGACGGTATATAATACATTACACATATTTGTTACCACACAACGGGATGGCCTTTGTCAGATTTATAGAAAATTAAAGTTACCTTCTCACAGTGGCAACAGAAGTTACAACGCTGTGCATTTTATTCCGTACCGAAATGAAAGGACTCAGTACATGCACATTGCCGACAGACCTCCTGTTGAGTAATGACTGACCAAGGCATCTATGTGGAGTTGCAGCGTTTGACGAATCTGTTCACCACGATCAATGTACCTCCTGTGGAGGAACAATGTCGTTGTACCGACCTGCTCGGCGCTCTTCACTCTCTTTCATTTGTTTATCCCTACAAAAAGCCTCATTTTGCCGAGTTTCACTACGGGCCTATGTGTATTTACAATGCTCTTGACTTTGGCAAGTCTCTTGTTCCTTCTGGCGTCACATTCATGTTCATGTGCTGTGTGACGCTACCAGCGTATATCGTTTCTTGTCGGCTACCACTCATTTTGTTAAGGAGCAATTATAGTGTATTATTTAAAGACCCTGCCAACTGTTAAGATTAGGTAGTGTTAGTGATTGATAATAGATGCGTATTGAGTATCGGTGACGTGGTATTTACAACCCAACGCGGAAGTACTTCAAGAAAAACTTGTCCTATTGTCACTTTGTCTAAATCACATCCCACAAGGACTGGTCTGGGATTTAAGTCTTATAGAGCACATAAAGATGAACATCGCCCCACACTACTGATAACTACTCCAACACAAAGCTATACCACAATTTACTGCTAAGTTTCGTCGTCTTCGTCCAATTCTGTGTATCATCGCCTTCAAGAAATACAAAAAACAAATCGTGTTTCATGTACCATATCCTCGTAACGACTTTATAATGGAATTTTATTGCAGCTCTCTACATGGGGTTTCGTAGAAACTTCACACACTCTTTCTAACTAACGCAATAATACAGGGCGATTCATACAGAACGAAACCCAAATATTTAGCCGCAGATCATGAAGGGTGGTCAATTCCAGCAAATGATGTTCAACATGAAACGAGGTATGTGTCCAATCAATGACACTACTGTAACATCCTTTCGTGATCTGTAGCTAAATATTTGGGTTGCGTTCTATACGAATCACCCAGTAAGAGATGAATAATTTTCCTGCGGCTCTCTCTCCAAGAGCAATATTTTGTTCTTACCTCACAGAAAACACAGATTTGGTTTTCCTTGTACGTTTTTACTTTAGCAGTAAGTTCATACCGCACAGGGAACGGTGGGCTTTTCCGTGTCCTAGCAACGGAAGAGGTTGGGGTTTCCCCTGAGCAATGGTCGACATTTTTTTTTGGCGGGGAGGGGGGCATCCAGTATCTATTTTCAAAATAAAGAATCAATTCTTAGCTACAAAACCGAAGGAAAGATAATTTGAAAGAGCTAGGCATAGATGGAAATTATGAAGATAATCTTAAAGAAAGATGATGTGAGGGTGTCGATTGAATTATTTCGGTGGAATGAATTGAGTATTAGGAGGGCCGCGTAAGCATGTTATGAATTTTTGGATTCCATAAAATGCTTGAAATGTTTTGACTAGCTGAAAACTCTTCTTGTCCATGGAGTTAGTTAATTGACTTTTTATCTCTCGATGATTTTATTCTTTATTTTCCTTCCTTGCCTGCAGATTGCGGTGCAGACTTCTGGGAAAACAAGAAGTCAAACAATTCGAACATAAACCGATAGCTGTACCTAGAATATAAATAATGCCCTGACCCCCCCCCCCTCCATGTTTTTGCTTTAAGATGGAATAAGTTTTGAAACTGACAGCCCAAGAAACTCATTAGTTTGGTCGGGATCAAACGGGTGAATTTCGCATCTCGGCGTCCTGGTCAATCCACTATCACTCCTCCCTTTCTCAGAAATAATATTAATGCTTACAAAAGTCGGAATAATTTTGTATCGACTGACAAGACACGTTGTGTCAAGTACGAACTGGTTTGTATCCAACTCAGCATCTGTGTTCGAACACAGGATCATGCCCTCTTTGAAGTTTGGACTCGACTCACGACCGTAGCTCGTGACATATTCTTCCCGCTGCCATCTTTTTTCCCTCCCATTCGGGTCAACTTGATAAGTTTAATCTCACATCGTAACGGTCACTTGAACAGCTATAAGTTGTCTTAGCGCCTTTTCACTCATCACACATTTATCGACTATATCATCGTTAGCAGTCCGAATCGTCTGCTACTCCTCAAACGTACGACTACTTCCACAACGGCGATCCGTGTCCCGTCGCGGGGCCGAGATTTGAAACTGGGTCTTTCCGAATACTGAACAGTATTGACAAGCACTCGGCCGCGAGGTTCGATCGAACTATAAAGACGTACACTCTGCCTCATTTGCATGTCTTAATTCTTCTTACAACGATTATTTTAATCCTGATAATGTAGCAACATGGCAAAATGTTTGAAAGAATACAGCTTCCGCCATAAGATAACAGTTGCTATGCTGTTTATTGCCAGCGAGTTGCTATGTGAAAGGAGATGCTTTCATAAACGATATGTTCCTTGGGTTCCTGTAAATATCAAATGTTTATTGTATGTATTCCGTACAGCCGGCATTGGATATTGGGTGTCCTAAAAGAGGCTGTTTGCGTTTCCCTCTGTCTTACTGCAGTGTGTGTGTGTGGTGTGTATAGGTCATGTCCTTTTATCCCATAACATTGATTGGATTTTGACAAAATTTGGTACAGAATGTCTAACGTAGTGCAGAACAGCCTTTTATAGCAAAAAGGGGGATTCGAAAGCCTCAAAACGCTAGGCGGACCGCAAACAAGTTATTTTTTCAAGAAGAGTTTGTTTCATATTAAGCAGTAGAGAGACTAAAATTACTTTTAATTAATTAATAGTATTATTGCAATAAAATCAATGCATTGATTATAATTTCGTTTTGAGGGTTCCATTTTTTTAGAACAAAAAACAGTCCAGAGGGAAGCTTGTCAGGTTCATCGTCACTGGTAATTTTTTAAAATTTATTATTATTATTATTATTATTATTATTTACTGCAATTGACTTTTCACTCGGTGGCAGTAGTCCTTACACTAGTAACAAATAAGAATAAATCACGTAAACGAGACAAAACAAAAACACAGTAAGTACAAGTACACATATTACCAAAACATCCACACTGATGTTATTCCGAAAAGCTGTGGAATACATAATAATAATAATAATAATAATAATAATAATATCATACGTAAAGCTGGAAGAGTAAGGGGGACGTTGGAGCTTTTCTCTTCGTATTTTCTCACTCATCCCCACTGTAATATTTTCAACACAAAATGTTTGCAATACGCACGAAGCCCGTTACATTAAATGTTCATTACTAAATTGAACTTTGTATGCGACGTTTAGCATACCACTAAAAAGGTTGCCCTTCATTATGATTGGAGGGAGTGGGGGTAAGTTGAATGTGTTCGGAAAGAGTCGCGAGCCACAAGACGTACGTCACTGGTCTGATCGAAAGAACTCAATTTTGGTTCACATTTGTCAAGTGTATCTCCCTACTTCACACCAGGCTGACACTGAATGTCATTACGTGCACTGACAGTGGTTCATTGTACAAAAAAAAACTGTTACGTAATACAAAAGAAAGAGGTGCTAACAACTTCAAACTTCTAAAATTTAAAACAGTTTGAGTCAACATAAGCCAAGTTGTGATGCAAATCCTCCATTAACGCATTTGAACAATATGTGCTTGCATATTACACATTTAAATAAACCACCATATTTCCAATCTTGCTATTCGAACGTAACCAACAACCAAAACTGTAATACCATAAAAATACCGTGGGGTGCTGATAAGTCCTTAGCCCGACCAGGAAGGAAACAAGCTCGGAAGCATGTCAGGGACGCGCGCGATTTCAGCAACATCGAGACGCGAGCTGTCATCAAGTTTAATTTCTTCCAAGGCAAGGCGCCGAAGGAAATTCACGCCATTCTGACAGAAACGTAGCTTGTTTCCTTCTTGGTCGGGCTAAGAACTTATCAGCACTCCTGTAACAGGCTGAACATTTTGGTGTCAGATTAAATTACCCGTATTAAAATGCAATGCAATAGCTGTAACACTAAATAATCAGTGTGTCCGTATTTACCCACACCTCTACGAAATTTCATATCTAGGAACCGATAATGTGGAGAAGCATAGCTTATACATTAGGCTGCTGCTGCATTAGGGGCCTATAGACAGGTCAGTAGTCGTGTCAGAGCCTACATTCGCCATCCACAAGTGAAGAAGCTACACTGTTCATCAGCACTATACCGGTTCAGGAACTTTTATACGTAAAGATCAGCTCTCCTGAAAGCATCACAGTATACGAACCGCCATTACTTGCCTCTAAACTCAACAAAACCCTGCAAGATGACGTAATCGTCTCCTCTCAGAGGGCTAGTGCGCACGTGTTGTCATTTCAAAATATAAGTTAAATATGCCAAGTTCGGTACGTAAAACACTGCCCTGACTGCATTATGTTAAAATGTGTGGATATGTTTTACGTTTTAGCTCCTACATAATTTATGTAGGTTCAATTTAATTTCTGGGGAGGGGTATATCTATTTGTCGGGTTGCTGGAGTGCGGTGGGAGCATGATTTGAGATGGGACTTAGGGTACACTCGTACACTCGTACACAGGAAAAGTGACGTATAAAATCTTCAAATTTTTCCACATTTCTTAGTGACATTTTACCTCGTTTTCGGATATAATAACGACCTAATAAACTTAAATGAGCAATATGAAGTGTTTCATTTACTGCATGTCGCAGAACAAAATTTTTCACCGCGTGAACACAATTATCTGATTTTTGTGCTGCCTCTCTTCGTCGTGTCTAGCTCCGACACAAACCATATCGACCTATGAAACAAAAGTTCCACTAGAACAAGTCACACATCTTACGTCCACGTAGTTTATTGATAAAATGAAAATCAGTTTTCATTCCTTAGTAAATATCGAACATGCAGGCAGCCCATACAAGAAAGCAACAAGAGGTGCACGAGCCTTGCTTAATCATTTCCATGCTATTTGTACTTAACTTTCTAATATAAATATTTCAATGGAATCGTGTGATTTGCAATGCTGAAAAGCCACGAAGCATTTTTGGTAGGTAGATGGATCTCAGAAGGGCCAATATTTTCGCGCGATATTAAAAACAACCAACTAGATGCAACAATAATAATTTTATTATCAATAATTTCAATCACCTCAACATATTTCGGGCAATAATTTCGCCCATCCTCAGGAGCACTAGACTAAGTTTACAGCTTGTGTTATAAAGCACCGACGATGCTACCTGCTGGTGACCAGGGTGAGGTGGAACACCTCATCCTGGTCAACATGTTGAGCTGATTGTAATTATTGATAATAAAATTATTATTGTTGCATCTAGTTGGTTGTTTATATTATTGCATCAATGAGGTACGGCCACACAAACATCAAATTTTCGCGCGCGCAGAGCACTGAAAGCGTTAAAATGTAACTGTGTTGCATTTAGCACGTATACTGACAGCGGCGAGACCCTGAGGTGTAGGCCGAACTTACGTGGATTCTGACAGGACAGATTTACCTCCAGTGGAAGAAATCGCTACCTTCCAGTTAGTAGTGTTTCAAATGAAAAAGAAACTGTCCCAGTTTTCGACTGCTTGGATTTTGTTAACACTTCGTGCCTTGAATCTCTTTTCCCCCTATCAGATCCTACTACAAATGAAAACAAAAATATGAAAACTTGTCTCCGAGTGGGCTTACTCGTACATAGGAGTTACGATTTACGAAAGCCGCCCATACACGACTTACGTATAAGCAAGTTGCTGTGAACGAAGTGTATGTGATTAGTAACGGTAGGGCGCTAGCAGGTGGTTGGACGTCGATTCCAACAGTACATGCTTCAGTGGGTGTATTACTTATTATACTGTACTAGCGGACTGGTCAACAGGAGTCTCATTTGAATGTCGGAGGAGATATGACATACTTATATCGTGTCATCTAATACTAAAATAAAAAAAGTGCTTAACTAATGTTCGCTTTCAAACAAATTAGAGTGAACAGAACTAGCACACAGTAACATTTGTTCAACAGGAGCTTCCTATATCGAGTTTCGTGACGACTATTCAACGGACTGAAGTTACTCCTAGATGCCTTCTGTCAGAAGAACTGAATCCAGTCCCAAAAAGCCCCACATTTTGTAAGTTCTGGGGTCCCCCTTGTGCCGCGGTGTCTGCAGGGGCCTTATCTACACCACTTCAAAAAAAAGCCATTACTTCAGCTCGCCATGTACCTTCAATCCTTCATCTCTTGTTGATGAGTTAGAATAGTTGAGTGTGTAAAGTGGGTGGCTACAAGGCTCACGATTGAAATTCCATTCCCGGCAGGATCAGGATATATTCTCTTCATCACCAAGTCCATACAGTCTCTGAACCCATAACTCAGTCTCTTGTGCAGTTTGTACCAACAACTTTCTTGCAAAGTAAATCTGAGGGAGCGTGAAGTTGGCCACTCACCGCCAAATCGGAAGTATAAATTTCTTTACTTCATCTGACTCTACCTTCAACAACCTCTGTACCTGGTACAGTATTAACCCACGTAGCAAGCAACGCCAGGGGTGCACCACGCACAAGATTGTGGGCACAAACCTTGTACTACCTCAGGTGCAGAATCACGGAGTGCCTCATACGAGGGGAAGGCGTCATTTCGCTTTCTACTGAAGACTGATCCAAGGGTCGGGATGATAAAACACGTTGATAAGCCGTAGCAGACATCAAATCAGACTGCATTTCAAATAAGTCTTGTCTACTCTTACGATACGAAAGAAAGATTTGTGTTTCTATTGCTTTGATTTTATTATGACGCGATACAAAAAGACGGACGTAAAGAAAGCGACCTCAAATCCGTCTGCATATTACCAGCTGCAAGGACACGAATACGTAATTACTGATCATTAACTTTACTGCATTTCGTTTACAAGAATGACGTAGCGGTCTCGTGTAGATGGTGATGATGATGGTGCTGCTGATGGATCCAGTAGACTTTAGACGCAATGAGAATTTGACGCGGGGAACAACAGACTTACAGCTGTCCTTGTGAGCTACGAAACAATAAATCATTGGTGTTATTTTATGAATTCGAAACGAATTTGCACGGTGAGAAACAACAAAAGAGGTCGTAACTTTGAATGGATTAACGAAGGTACAAACGCATATTCTGAAAGGTGGAGGGTAGTGACGCCGATAGGGTACCGTGATGCAAACTGACAGGGCAGTCACTATGGCCCACAGTTCAGCTACTGGGAGTACGATATGTGAGGACATTCAGCAGTGCAACTTGAAAGGTAAACCGCTAAAACATTTCTTCTTATTAACCAACTAACTAACTAACTTCAAAGTGCAGGGCCTTTTTGGTTATTCAGCTTGTTAAAAAAAAATCTTGGTTTTATGTAACCCGAAAGTTGGCAATAGTATTCACAAAATCCCGCCCTCCAGTGATAAAATCCCAAGTCAGTTTACGCCAATACGTAACTTTACTTATATTTCTGGTCTCTTCCCTCAATTTGCCCCAATCGATATTACGCATGAACTATGTATTAATTTCTCGTTTCATCCGTGCATGTCACAAAACACGACAGGTTCATCTTTCTTCATTCAGTCATTATAAAAGCTCTAGGTAAACAGTAAGGTACAGGTAAAGGTAAAGTTCACCCTAGAACAGGCTACGAAGACCCATAAGGGGAGTAGAGGTAAACCTCTACTCTTTCTTTAACCTCTGCGCTAGATGGGGCTGGGTGGTCAACGTCACGCCCCGGTTGCTTTACCCCCGGTAAAAAGATCCGGGGCCCATTGTATAGGAAGCTGGGTGAGCCCCCGAGCCGGTCTGGACGGTGCGGAAAATTCTCGCTCCCACCGGGATTCAATCCCCGGACCTTCGAGTCCGTAGCGAGTCGCTATACCGACTGCGCTACAAATTTCTAAATTCATTATGTACTTTCCCACCCTGTTCCTAAATTCCTCCTTCTTAGGTCCCGATATTTTCCTCAGTATATTATGCTCTAACCATCCCAATCTTATAGTCCGGGACCAAATTTTACATCCGTAAATAATAACAGACAACATTACAGCTTTATATTGGGGCTCAAGGAGTCAAAAATTCCCATCGTAAACAAGGCGGGGTTTCCCTGAAACGGGACTGTCCCTGAATTTTGCCATAAGTATAATCTGGTTGTGAGATCTGAGGTTCTGACGGTGGTGTTGCTGAAGGTTTGTCTACTGGCATGTGATGCCGTTCGTTAGGCGAGTAGGTTTCGACGTTTCGAATGATCTTAGTGCCTTCATCTTTAAAGCGAAGCAGTCCCCGGGGACTTAAATCTTCAATATTTTTATTGTTACTGTCCACCGCAATTTGGCCTAACTGTAAGTCACAGGCAAATAAATAGGTCTACCAACGACCAGTATTTTTCCACACGAGTAACCAGTTATCTTGAATTATCTTATCTAATCTTTGTTCTAAATAACAAGAGATTATGCACTACGCTTGTTTCAGTGTTCCACTTTTACAGGTAAAGCAGGCTTCTGAATAACTCAGTGGTAGTTAAGGCGTTAATTGGCAACTCTTCTGGAACCACTGTTCAGATATCTACCGACTTACTTACTTACTCCATGGTGCAGAGTCCTTCTTGAGAAGTTAACTGGTTTGCAGCTAGTAAAGAAATTCCCCACATTTCACGGAACCCGAAGGTTCATTACCGCACTCACAAGCGTCCGCCAACTGTCTCTATCCTGGGCCAGCCCAATGCAGTCCATATACCCACATCCCACCTCCTGGAGATCCATCCTAATAT
>Ga0123354_10010180_pt1 | contig 14466 bp, 12 predicted proteins | sample TergutLab28metaG_2_FD_97872 | JGI IMG/M metagenome (GOLD analysis project Ga0123354, IMG submission 97872) | Labiotermes labralis P4 segment gut microbial communities from Petit-Saut dam, French Guiana - Lab288 P4 | ecosystem: Host-associated > Arthropoda: Insects > Digestive system > Gut ... | reverse complement strand
GACCACGTGACACCCCTCTATCCGCAAAAGTTGGCACTAACTTCGCCGACCGGCGGCGGCCGCTCTGTCGGTATAGTTCGCGTGCGGACTAAGGCCACGGAGTTTAGTTTTAGTTTTAGTATTGAACTTACACTGGACAACAAATTTTTACTGAACTTATGCTTCTGAGGTAACAGTAGCCATTTCTTATTAATTTTGAGGCGCTGAGCACGAATATGACAATGAAAACTCAAAATTGGCTGCGGTTTCTAAGAAATCCGCAAACGTTTTTATTTAAGAACTATGTACATCAGACATTTAACGATGAAAGTCCGCTTCTACTTGCGACTTCGCTTTGCCTGTCGCTTGTGTCCGTAATAAAGTTTGCGTTAAGCAAATATACGAGTATCTACTAAAAATGAAATACGTTGGAAGATTTCAAAATATTGCGTCATATTGCATCAGCCCATCATTCACTCCACACCCGTTTACTCCTGCATCATGAATACCGCAAAGTGATCCCAGCAGTGTTAATCCAGGATTAGTGATGCCTCGTAACTGTGTTAATAGTGCAGATAACTTTTGTTACATTTGCGGTGAAGTGACGTTCGCAAGGAAAAGAAAGGCAATCACCGCGATAGTGAAAAAGGTGTATCGTTTGTATTTCGGATGCAAGATCGGCGACCAAGTCAAATCCTGGGCCCCGCACATATACGGCCGTAAATGTGCAACAAATCTTTCGCAGTGGCTGAATGGCAAAAGATATGCGATGCTGTTTGCTGTTCCTATGGTTTGGAGGGAGCCAAGTAATCACGCAACTGACTGCTACTTCTGTATGGTGCCACTTGTTTCTGGAGGAATCGCGAATAAAAGAAGTGGACAATAGTGTGTCCGAATATACCATCTGCTCTCCTTCCAGTTCCGCAAGGTGAAGGAATTTCCGTTCCTGAACCTCCGAAAGAATTTACCATCGATTCAGACGAGGACGAAGGCGAGTCGACCTCGGGTTCTCCTAAGCCGCCGGCGTCTACTGAACCACACGTCTCCCACGGTAGGTCTTCTGCACCACAGCCACATATTCTCACACAGGACGAACTTAACGATCTTGTTTGCGATCTGGAGCTGTCCAAGAGCAAAGCAGAGTTACTGGGATCAGGACATAAACAATGGAATCTTCTCGAGAAAATTGTCCGAATTTCTTCGTTTCGCAGTCGTCATCAGCAGTTGGTGCCTTTCTTCAGAAAGGAAGATGACCTTGTTTTTTGCTACGATGTAGATGGCCTGATGAATGCCCTCGGAATCAAATATGGCCCGCAAGAATGGCGACTATTTATAGACTCTTCGAAACTGAGTCTGAAGGCGGTGTTGCTGCATAATGGAAACCCACATCCATCCATTCCGGTCGGACACGCTGTCCACATGAAAGAAACCTACGAAAACCTAAGCAGCTGCTGAATAAGCTTGAATACAGCAAGTATGGCTGGCATATTTGTGGTGACCTGAAGGCAGTGTCTCTGTTGATGGGTCTCCAAATGGGATGTACGAAGTATTGCTGTTTTTTATGTGAATGGGACAGCCGAGCAAAGACTTTGCATTACCTGAAGACAGAATGGCCTCGGAGGAAGTCTCTGAAGGTCAGAGAGAAGAATGTGCAACATCCAGCACTGGCAGAATGGCACAAAATCCTGCTACCGCCCCTACTCATCAAACTCGCTCTGATGATAAACTTCGTAAAAAGCATGGACCGGACTGGATCGGCGTTCAAGTATCTGGCAGAAAAATTCCCTCGACTCAGCGAAGCGAAAATTAAAGAGGGGGGTTTGTGGGTCCTCAGATCCGCAAGCTCTTCAGAGACAATATGTTCAACAACCTACTTCAGGGTGACGAGAAAAAAGCTTGGGGCGCGTTTCGTCTGGTGTCAAGTAACTTCCTCGGGAATAGCAGGGCAGAAAAGTACAAGGAAATAATTGAGGACCTGTTATTATTGTATCACAAACTTGGTTGCAATATGTCCTTAAAAATACACATGCTTCTTTCCCACTTGGATTTCTTCCCCGAAAACAGCGGCATGGTTAGTGATGAGCACGGCGAACGTTTTCATCAGGAAATTGCAGAGATGGAGAAAAGATATCAGGGAAAGTGGTCCATCTCCATATTGGGTGACTACTGTTGGACGCTCGCCAGAAATGCTCCTGAGCAGCTACACAAGCGACAGGCAAGGCGAAGTCCCAAGTAGTAGCGGACTTTTATCGTTACACGTCTGCTGTACAAATTTCTTAAATATATAATAAACATTTGCGGATTTCTTACAAACCGTAGTCAATTTTGAGTTTTCATTGTCATATTCGTGCTCAGCGCCTCGAAATTAATAAGAAATGGCTACTGTTACCTCAGAAGCATAAATTCAGTAAACATTTGTTGTCCAGTGTTATGGGTCCCATAAATATCACAGTCACAAGGTCCCAAGGAAAATATCTGACCTCAGGAAAAAGATGACATAACAAAGGCTGTACAAGGTACTCGTGAAGGTCGTCATATTGGTTAGTTTACTTCCAGTACTGCTACATAAATGAACTGGAAATATTGGAAGGACGCATGGAAGAACATGAAAGTGGAATAGTTCAACATTTGTCTTGAGGATCCAGACATGAGACTATTTGGGGTACCTAGATGTAAACGGAAAGTTATTAAAAGGGATCGTAAGGAACAGGAGGATACAAGGCGTTGGTGGGGATATCTGAGGGAAAGAGACCACTTGGAAGACCCAGACGTAGATGGGAAGATAATATTAAGATGGATCTTCAGGAAGTTGGTTGGGGAGCATGGACTGGATTGAGCTGGCTCAGGACAGGGACAGGTGGCTGGCACTTGTAAGCGGGGAAATGAACCTTCGGGTTCCATAAAATGCGGGGAATTACTTGACTTCTCAAGAAGGACTCTGCTGCATGGCGTAAGTACGTAAGTAATTAAGTAACTAAGTAGGTAACTAAGTAAGTAAGTAAGAAAGAAAGGAAGGAAGGAAGCAAGGAAAGAAGCAAGGAATTAAATAAATAAGGAACAAGAGATAGAGGGCTGGATTCAATTGGCGCATGATAAATTTCAACAGTACATTTCATGAACCAGTTGATGGGCCATCGGTTTGCTTAAAAGGAGGAAACGTCTTGGTTAACTTATCATTAGTGACTGATGCAGCATACTCACACAAAACTACTGCGGAGATATGTGCAGATTATAAAATTCTTTTACAGAAGTTAAGAAAACCTGATGAATTATATCTTTCAATATTCTACACAGGTCCATTTAATGCAATGAACTTCACAATTCGTGGGTTCTTCAAGGCCTGATTGATGCGACCAATGTAATTTCTTTCTTCAATTTGAGAATTAATTCCAAACCTTTACGCATGTTTCATTTTCTAACCCTGTTCATAGTGACAAAACGTTTCGCATTTAGTCTATAAACAGACAGCGGTTTGTTGGTTGGATGGACGGTTAGACAGACAGGAAGATAAATGAAAATATAGTTGAAAAGGAAGGAACAAGAAATATAACGAGCGACAGACTGTCAGGTGAATCGATGCATTATTTTTCGTTTCTGTTCATTCCGGTTTAAAATGCTGACCGTCTCTTTTGTATATCATTCGTATTCGAGTTCTTCCTCGCAGATTCAGGAACTCCTCCACGTTTACTGCCACTTGCAACAAATTTCCGTCCGCTAGACGTGTGTACGGCAGCTAACCGTGTGCACAAACATAATGATATATTTACGAAACTAATTACTCCATTAAAGCAGACGCTATAAAAATATTTAACATTCTCTATTCAAAGCAAATGTTTTTCAGGGCTTTTGTCCCAGCACTTCTTTTATGTTTATGTTTTTTATTTCCGCTATACTTGTTTTTTTTTGTCTGTTTCATGTTTCGTTTTTGTGTATGTTTATGTGCTATATTTGTGTTCTTGTGCTGGCTTTAAAATTGGCACTGGTACTATTGAGGCTGTACATCAGTAAATAAATAATGAATAATAATAATAATAATAATATGAATGCTATGAAACTAGCCCGTTAAACAAATGAGAAATTGAAAAACTGAAAATTGAAAAAATAATCAGAGACCACTCGGCATTTGACGTTCTGCTTTGTCCCAAGGCCAGTCCTTCAGCCACGCGTGTTTGTGGCTGATGCTGTCTGCAGGGTAACTGATATCATCAGTGACGATGTTATTTGATTCCAATTCGTTGTATACATTTTCTTATTCTCTGTATCATACTACTAACCACTGCCTATTCTCTTTGTTTATTCAGTTCTTCTGTTTTAACTGTTTCTAGGTGTTATTCACTATTGCAATTTGTTCTACTGTTATTGCTCTTTGTATCTTCTTTTGTATTTTTTTTCCCAAGATTCACTTAATACATAATTTCGCATGTTTTGCGAATTAATGCTTCTATCTGTATCCTCACACTTTTAATGTTTTTTTTTTTTTGGTGGCGCTGCGGCCCAACGCGGGCTATGGCCTCCTCATTCACGAGGTTTCTAGATCACACACAGCGACGCATCACAGTCGGTAGGACTTCTCTGGACGAGTGATCAGCCCGTCCCAGAGCCCTCTACCTGACAACACACAACACTCAACACAGACATTCATGCACCCGGCGGGATTCGAAGCCACAATCCCAGCAAGCGAGCGGCCGTAGACCCACGCCTTAGAGTTACATATTTATGTCCTATATATTTTGTTTTGCTTCTGTAATTGGCCCTCGGGCTGTTGACTCAGCACGTAAATAAACTGGATTGATTTGAATTATGAACTCGATGTGGTATGGAAAGTCGTGTATTTCCATCGGCCTCTGTGGCCATGCATACGTTTAATTTTCGGAACTTTCCAGTAACGTTGAATCTGAAAGGTACTGGGAAACTTTAAATATGGCCTGTATCTGCGCAATATAAAGCCTATTTTATATGCAGCTGATACCGAAGCCAGTACAGTTTATAAAAACACCATATCGCAAGCACACGTGACGCATAAGGCAGGCTCAGTATATTCCACATACGAATACAGCTCTTCATTTATGCTGTATTCAGAAGTGGTACTATATTTAATAAAAAAGAAGGGAAAATATTCTATTTCTCCATGTAGTGTTCTTAGCTCAGTAGCAACGGACTTGTATCCGTGATGGTTAGATATCGTGTCTAGCGTAATGTGTGTGGCTCAGCATTTGGAGACGTATACAGGCTTACTTAAATTCGAGAACACTTTTAGACACTAGGTTACACGATTAAATAATAATAATATTTGATATATATAGCTGGAATGAAGAGTAAATTAAATGTAATATCGAAAAAGGAATTTAACAGTTGTATATAGCTCACTGAATGCAATTGTGGCACAATACAAGAAATTGCCCATTTGGAGTTAGTGTTACGATTGAGTTCCAAATATAACAACTACATCTGACAGTAACGATATTTAGCAGGGAAGTTTTGACTAAAATTTGTGTCGGTATTGTGGGATGCATTTGTTACATTTTTGGACTAAATTGTAGTATTAACTCCAAAAGGGCAGTTTTTTGTATTGTGCCACTGTTGCTTTCAGCGAGCGGTATGTTGCTGCTGATCCCAGCGGCTGCCCACTGGCTGGGAATACGGGTTCGAACTGAGTGCTATCGTAAAGCCTCCATAATGACAAGGCCCTGGCCCAGTAGTGCTGTCGAGCCATGACAGAAGAATAAATATCTCTGTACGTTGAAAATGAATTGAATGAACTACAGAATATGAACTGAATTCGCTATAAATTATTGCACAATGTGTAAGCATTAAGTTCAGAAATATGAGCACCAACAGAGTGGTGTTAAATATTTTTTGAACGTTACAGTGAATTATTCGAAATTTTGAACACGAAGTGTTCTATCTACGTAATGTTGTTTATCACCTCTTTCGCATGGGAACTACGAACATAAAATTAGTCTCAATAACAAACACAAGCCGGTAATTTAAACATTGGTCAATAAATTGTTTGTCGACAAATGGGTACGATACCTAGCGACTTGTCTTTTTGATTAGCTCATATACAAGCATAATGACAGGCAAATTCAACATGGCATTGCTCAATTATTGATTTACATGATTAAGTGGGAGTTTGAATTCAGGCAATATCCTCTTATATCACCGAAATACAGTGCATACAGACACTCGAATTGGATACAGCCCGTTAATATGATAGTCACGGCTGTAAATTATGTAAATAATAATCGTATCACCGTTGGATTGTAACTCTTATTATATGGGATGTGGCATTCGCATTCAATCCAGTGAAAGTCTGGGATGAACTATTTCGTGAGGGAGTCACAGCTGCATTTGGTGTGAAGTTCACCTCAAGGAATGAGAGACACTGGCAGAAAATATCATTCTCGTTTGTCAGACACGACGTAAGAAGTAAGGTTTCAGAGATCGGAAGTCCTTGTGTTTACAAGGTTCAAAGACACGGGTACTCCAGTTAGACGTCAGTACCCTTCCGTTAGAACACTTCAGAACAGTGGCGGTACGCTCTACGTTGTCCCTAACACGGTCCAGCATAAGCTAGTGCAGTTCTGCTCAGCGTGGCTGCTGCATTATACCCACAAGACATCGCAAGACAACACGTCTAAATGTGGCCATTTTTTGTGTGTTATTATGAAGACCTTCACGAAAACACTCAGACGAGGTCTTAAGACGACCACAGATACTTGCAGTTCTAAACAATCTGCTGCTGTTGTCACTCCACGGAAATGGAGCAGCTGACGTAGTGGGGAATTCAATTAGAAAACTTTGCAATTCTTTGAACATGGTCGGCTTCTGGAATGTGACACCGTATAGTTTGGTAGACAATTTTTGGTATTTCAGAGCCAGGCCAAACCTTAAATCAGGGTAAAAGGGTAAGACGAAGGGAGAAATCATGTTAATTGACAAGAACGGAATGGAGCGAACCGATGAGGATGGTGAACCAAGAGGAAAGTGGGAAGTAAACAGTGACGAAAAATTTTTATCGTTAAACCGTGCATTTTGTAATTTACGTAGTTCACTCACCGACAAATGCACTATTTATTAACTTGGTTAAAAATAATAAAGTTACATTAAAATACACAATAATATCGCTCCTAAATGATTCGGTCTTTAATGACTATCATCAGGGAGCTTTATCTGTACATAACTAAAGTTATATTTATGTTAAAACGCTCGATAAAATTACGTCGTTATATATATATATATAAAGACGTAATTTATATATATATTAATACAACGACGTAATTTTACCCAGTGTTTTAACATAAATATAACTTAGTTAGGTACAGATAAAGCTCCCTGATGATGGTCATTAAAGACCGAAACATGCAGGAGCGATATTATTGTGTATTTTAATGTAAATTTTAAACTTTTAACCAAGTTAATAAATAGTGCATTTGTTGGTGAGTGAACTATGTAGTGACGAAAAATATTTCGGAGGGAGATGGGGTGCTGAATGTCGAAGAATTCAGGGGGAAAGATGGAAATCAGTACTGTGTAACAAGAGAGTCCGAGAGGGAGGGGGGTGCGTGTTTTCTGTAGGAGGTCGCTGCATTAATTAGAGCTGGGCTTGCCGACATGCGGTCCGCGGTCACCAGAACAGCTCTACAGAACATATTGTGACAACTTCGTTAGCACAGAACATGCTTACAAACTATAACTCATCACTCTTAAGACAGCACACACTAAACTACTATTTCTCTGTTTTATCCAGTTTCGTAAGGCCTATTACCAGGCCATTCCGACTCGCTACGAACTGGACGGACCTGGGATCGAATCCCTGTGGAGGCGACATTTTCCGCACCCGTCCATACAAGCCCTGGGGCCAACCTAACCTCCTATACAACGGGCATCGGGTCATTCCCGAGGGTAAAGGGACCGGGGCGTGGCTTTTACCAACCACCCCATTTGGCTCCGAGGTTAAAGAAGGAGTACAGCTATGTCTCTATTCTCCTTCTGTGCCTTCATGGTATGTTATAGGGTGAAGTGTGCCTTTACCTTGACATTCAACCGTCCATTCAGCGTAATTTACTGTTTGTAAACAATCTTGTTTTGTATGGGTGTGAAACTCGGTCGCTCACTTTGAGGGAGGAACGTAGGCTGAGGGTGTTTGATAATAGGGTGCTGAGGGGAATATTTGAACCTAAGAGGGACGACGTAACTGGGGATAGAGAAAATTACATAATGAGGAGCTTAATAATCTATACTCCTCACCCAATATTGTTCGGGTGATCAAATCGAGAAGAATGACGTGGGCGGAATATGCAGCACGTATGGGGGGAAAGCAGAGTTGTATACAGGGTTTTGGTGGGGAAACTTGGGAGAAAGTGTCCACTTGGAAAACCCAGGCGTAGATGGGAGGATAATATTGACATGGATCATCAGGAAGTGGGATGTGAGGGCATATAATGGATCGATCTGGCACAGGATAGGGACTGGTGGCAGGCACTTGTGAATACGGTAATGAAACTTCGGGTTCCGTAAAATGGAGGGAATTTGACCGAGAACTGGTTAGCTACTCAAGAAGGACTCTGCCGCATGGAGTAAGTAACAAACTAAGTAAGTAAGTAAGTAAGTAAACAATGGCGTGCTGTGAAATCAATCCCTCTAACCCATTTCGTTATATGTAAACACAAGTTCGGCCCTCAGGCAAGTCCTTAACAAATTAAGTGGCTTTCGTGTGGGTTGAAGTTGGCCACCCTGAAACAGATAACCCAGCAGGTCGTTAACCCCGGCCTCTGCTGCAGAGCTACTGGCCCAAGCGTACGTCAAAACAATTTGCCAATGTTATTTATTGTCCGTCTTACACAACAATAAGATGTGAAATTAAGTTATGTACAATTAATAAAGCTACATGTTTCAACCCCTTTGGGTCATCTTCAGGCTTATAAAATATTAATCATACAAGGTAGTCTGAAGCAGTTACCTAGGGGATTCCGTAGGTAACTGCTTCAGACGTACCTTTTATGATTCATATTTTATAAGCCTGAAGATGAGCTCAAGGTGTTGAAACGTGTAGCTTTATTAATTGTACATAACTTAATTTCACATCTTATTGTTGTGTAAGACGGACAGTAAATAACATTGTTATATTAGCACAACGGGATGGACACACCCACAATTTAAAATTTGCCGAGCCGAAAGGATGAAATACAAGCCAGGAATGCAACTTTATATAACTCCGGTGCAATGAAGTGTGGGCCAATGGCATCGCAGAAAAGAAGTAATAAAATAAATTACTGAAGGATTAAAAAGAAGTGACGAGGGAGGCCAAGTCAGTAAATGTCTGTCACATTAATTGCACGACATCACATACAGGAAGACAGTAATGCCCATAATCGCCGTTGTGACAACCACAGCGCTCGAATCGCGGACTTTTGTATACAATTGTTATGTCCCTCATCTTTTAAATATTGCGCTTCTTTGTGAGCAGTTTCCTCAGCTGTAATTTCCACAAAATCTGCTGCTGTCAGGCACATCTATCTTCCCACAGGCACTTAGTGTTCTGCGTTAGAATTTAGGAGATCGTACGAGAAGGAACGCAATTCTGTCGTTTATCGTCAGCATGTAATTTTACAAGCCTAAAACCTGCCATTTACGGTGACATATAGGAAAGTATTTATATCGCATTTCTGAGAAAGAAAAAGATGGTAATTAATTGAGGATGAAGAAAATAGATTCAAACGGCGATGATGTGTGATCAGAAGTACTTTTGGCCCACCCTGTATTTTGAAAATAAAATAAAATACCTGTTAACGCATGTTGTGCGAAATAAACTGAGACATTCAATAAATAAAACGTCTGCGAATAGGTACGTAATGTCATTTATGAGTTCCAAGAAATTCTTTACAAATTCTGGATGAAAATATAAATTGCTGATAAGCTAAACGAAATGGAAACCAATTACAGGCTTCGTTATGGGAAAGAACTTCCATTTTCGAGTCAACAAATAAACATTAGCCTTGAACAGAAATTGAAACCGTATAGAGAAAGGCTGAAAATTATTTAAAAAAAAAACCGAGAAATGAAAACATGAAAATTGAAACGAATTTTACGGACAGTTCATACTGTATGCTGTGAGTACGGGGGTGCGCTACGTGGTTACAGACATGTCATAATGTCCCAGACTCCTGTTTATCACAGAGGCAAAAATTTGTTATTTTGTGCCTCATTTTTATTTCGTATTTTTAAGTCCAGCTTGGTTGTTAATTTTAAAGAGTTTATAGAAAAGTTTTATTTTATTTAGTTTGTTTGGCCAATAAAATAATGTACTTTATGGCTGAGCATTCAAAAAGTGAACGCGTTTCAAAAATTCCCTGAATGCACACCCTAAAGAAATGTGCTGCACAGGCTTATGAAATTTACCTTACGGATCGTTACAAAGTCTGTTAGGTACTGAAATTGAAAAGGAAAGGAAATAAACTGCTCAACAAGATGGCAGTAGTATGACTACAGTAGACTATTAATAATCTATACATAACTCAACTGAATTCAATTTCTACTTTAATACCGGGCCAGTTTAAGAGTACAGGGCCAATTACAAAACTAGCGCAAAATAATAATAATAATAATAATAATAATAATAATAATAATTGATACTATCCTTGAATTGACTGACACTGAAAATGGAGGCCACTGCTTCTCCGAAACATTGGTAACTCTCTAACAGCCGATGCAGCCTAACATTCTATAATCTAAGCAGTTCACACATCAACAAATGCACTATTTATTAACTTGGTTAAAAGTATTAAATTTACATTAAAGTACACAATAATGTCGCTCCTACGTGTTACTGTCTTTAAATGACCATCATCAGGGAGCTTTATCTGTACCTAACTAAAGTTATGTTTATGTTAAAACACTCGGTAAAATTACGTCGTTTTATATATATGTATTAGGCGATGTGGCAGCATGCCGCTCTACGACATACTGCCACATCGCCTAATATATATATATATATATATAACAACGTAATTTTACCGAGTGCTTTAACATAAACATAACTTTAGTTAGGTACAGATAAAGCTCCCTGATGATGGTCATTAAAGACAGTAACACGTAGGAGCGACATTATTGTGTACTTTAATGTAAATTTAATACTTTTAACCAAGTTAATAAATAGTGCATTTGTTGATGTGTGAACTGCTTAGATTTCAAAATGCACGGTGCAACGATAAAAATTCTATAAAGTCTTGAACCTTCAGACTAAAACACATTAGCGTAAGTCAAATTGCGAAGGCGATGTTTTCACGAAGCGTGGGATGTGCAGGTTAGACAATATTCAATGTAAAGCTCTGTAATGCTTCTGTACAGACGACTAAATTAGCGCCTATGCGGTTTGAGTAAGGCAGATTTCTTTTGTTTGGGGGGGGGGAGGGGTTGGGAGTGGGGCGGATGGGTTTATTTCGGACAGAGCGACGAACAGTTTGGCTAGAAAAATTACTATTACAAAGTTATCACACATCTACCAATTTTTTCAGCACCACTGTCTCAGTAAACTTACGGCAATTAAGATATCATTAGGAACCAATTATTAAAGAATACAGAACATATTAAATATTGACTCGTGTTCTCTGGGTGTTAGGCACCTTTGGACTGAATATGAAGTGCCTTCTGACCGGTTTGTTGCCAGTTAGCGTTTGCACATCCTGCGACACTACACTTAATTATTTTTAGATCCCAACAACATCTGGAGAGTTTAGAAATGTTGTGCTGGTGAAGGATGGAGAAGATCAGTTGGACCGATCATGTGAGAAATTAAGAAGCATTACTTAGAGTCAAGGAGCAGAGGAATGTCCTACATGAAATAAGTAAACGGAAGGCTAACTGGATTGGTCACATTTTGCATAGAAACTGCCTTTAAAACATGTTTTTGAAAGAAAGATAGATGGAGGGATGGAAGTGACGGGAAGACGTGGAAGAAGATGTAGGAAGCTACTGGATGACCTTAAGGAAAGGAGAGGATACTCTCATTTGAAGGAGGGAGCTCTAGATCGCACTATGTGGAGAGAGCTAGCTTTGGAAGAGGCTTTGGACCTGTCGTAAGACAGACTATCAAATGAAACGAATGAGATTCTAACAATTCGGAGTAAAGGGTATAGGAGATTAACATGTGGTAAAGAAATGTCGTACTAAGATGAACAGAATCTGAATATGATTGCCAGTCACAGTTCGATTAACCCGAACACAGATAAACGCATCTTGTGAGACCAAAACACAAAACTGCTCCTCAACTCTGTGTGATGAAATATAAAATACAACTATTTAGATAGACAGGAACATTGACTATAAAGCGTTAACAAACTTGAGCCTAACTGGTGGAAAGTGGAAGAAATTTAATTTTCTAATCCTTGATTTACTTAAATACGACTCCTGAACTCAACAGGTCGTGAAACCAGGCTGGGAGGTGGTGTGGTTTTAAACGATGAATTTACAAGGAAGTGGAGAGAACGACTGTTTTCGTGTTGCAAGTACCTAACTCAATATCTGAAGGACTGTAAACACCACACGAATTAGGTCAAGTCAGCCAATCTATGGGCAATGAATCGTTCCCGGAACCTTTCAAACATTCGAGAAAATATAATCTGCTAACCACTAAACAGCGAAGTGATGTGGAACAGAACATATTCACATCCTATAGTTCTTGCTCACCGACACAGACAATGTTGGCTCAAGAGGTGACATTTGATGTTCTCTCACTCAATAGCTGCTTGGTGAACAAGGATGTGTTTTATAGACTGTAAAGTAATTTTATGGCATAGCCATCACAGCGAGCACTGAAGCTGTACGCCTTCTCCATACGATGCTTTAAGCAAGTTTCATGGCTGAATCACCAATAATAGAGCTTACGGAGAAAAATCATTCGTATTACTTTGTTTTTCTCTTTCAGTTGTTAACACTGACGGTTATCTTGTTCGCGTAACGGTGGAGTAGACAAGATTGAACATTGATTTTGCAGCTGAATTTTGTTTACATGATCAGAGTAATTTGACTGAATGACTCTTGCACTATTTTACAATCAAATAAGTTAAGTAGAGGAACGGGGGTGAAAGACGGTACTGCAGGTCTGTACGGAGACAGACTTAAAAATGTGTTCGGACGGACTGATAATTAGACAGGCAAATGTGCTTATAACGTAACACTGAGGAACATTTGCGTAACGGTTGTTGCCGTGGAAAAGCAATAAGTATTACGTATTCTGAGTGTGTGTCTGTACCTTTACTTATCCAGTATGCCAAGCGCATTGTCCATAAGATACTGTAATCTGTAGCCTGTCTGATTGTAAAATATTGTTCCACATTGTATAAAAAACCACAAGATTTTCGGAATAAAAAGTTACTGAACATAAAATCGATTTTTTTCTACAAATTCTGTCTGAAACATTTCGTATTCTAAGAAAAAATGAGTGCGATATTATCACAAATTTACGTTGGGTTTTCATAAGTACTCCTTATTCTTGTCAGATTCTAATAAAACTTATTTTTTTCTGGATACATTTGCCAAAAATGCTCAAATATTAAATTTCGTGACAGTCTGTCCAGTGGGCGTCTAGTTGTTCCGTACGGATGGACAGACACATAGACAGACAGACGGAAGGACGCGCAGGCATGACGAGGGTAATAGTCGCTTTCCTCATTTTTTGCAAACGCGCCTAAAACCAGCTAATCTATCGACACCTAATCGAGTTTCGAACTCGGGAAAACCCAGGCTCAAACTCAATCACAAGTGCATTCAATTTACATTGACTCATTTTAATGCCCCATCTAACACATTTTCGAAGCAGGTGCTTTTGTATTTGTAATGAAGAAACATGAAAATTTGCTCTGGGAATCACCGACTCAGAACTACGTCACTGAAGCCATGGAGCAAATTGTTTCCACAGAACTTTACAGTTGTTGAGACTTTCAACAGATTTCTCGCCGTTTATGTAATGAGAAACCTCCGTCCAGAGTTCCAAGAAGCCCAGCACAACAACTTATGCTGAACACTACCTAATCATACACTGCTCACTTCCTTGCCTAACTATCTACAAATATAAATCAAAAGGGGACTCTTTCCTTCACGTTTTCAGACAAAACGATTGTATGAATTTCTAAATTTCCAAATGCCCGGTTACAGTGGTCCAGAGCTATCAACAACTGTGGGAGATTTCAGGTTGTCAGAGATGCCGTTCAAGGCACAAGCCCTCGTGTATGTAAAGCCCAGCGACACATCGACACATCGACTTGCATCTTATCAAACACCAAGCTGAATGGTTTCCACGCTGTCACTTGAGTGAGGATCGACGAAGGTTTTTGGGGATTTGTTTAGGTTTGTTTCGCTGATCCGTGGAAACTTCTGTTGTAGTGGCCACATTCTTTATGTATGAGTCGCTAATCCACGGAGACTGCTGTTGTAGTGGCCACATTCTTTATGTACGTGTATGTGTCGCTGGTCCATGGAAACTTCTGT
>Ga0123354_10010179_pt1 | contig 14467 bp, 9 predicted proteins | sample TergutLab28metaG_2_FD_97872 | JGI IMG/M metagenome (GOLD analysis project Ga0123354, IMG submission 97872) | Labiotermes labralis P4 segment gut microbial communities from Petit-Saut dam, French Guiana - Lab288 P4 | ecosystem: Host-associated > Arthropoda: Insects > Digestive system > Gut ... | reverse complement strand
CTTTATTCTGGCTCCTCATCATTCTTGAGGTTTTTCTAGATCACACACAACGACGCATCACATTCGGTAGGACTCCTCTGGACGAGTGATCAGTTCGTCGCAGAGACCTCTACCTGACAACACTCACAACAGACCAAACATCCATGCCCCCGGTGGGATTCGAAACCACAATCTCAGCAGGCGAGCCTTAGACCGCGCGGCCACTGGGACCGGCAGGCATGTAATGGGACTGATTTTTTTACGAGGATAATTAGCTGTAGAGTGTTGATTAACGAACTCGATAGAATTATATTAGATTAAAGGTATCTCTATACAGTTCAAACACACAAAAGAGAAGAGAGCGCATAAGAAACGTATATTAGTCGTATACATATATTCTGAGAAGGAGTACATATTTTAGTCTTGAACACTTCCGACGAGGATTAAATATCCTGTCGTTGGATTTATGCACGTTGAACGCACATATTAACCATATGACATAAATTCGCGGTCGCAGGCAGACAGAAATGTCTTTTTTTTTTAACAACATTGTATAATTTAAAGGAACGCAATGGTTGTTTCGAGCTTAAAAACCGCATGAATATTACTGTCAGTTTGTTACCTAACATTTGTCTGTCACACACTTCAAGATGTCTGCTTGCTTTAGAGTTACAAATGTCTGTCATCGGCACACGGATGTGCAAGAAATTACGTAACATCTTCTGGAATATGTAATGTCACGTCATAAACAAATTATGAAGTTGAAATAAACATTCTTATTTTAAATACACCAGTGTCAGTGATAAAATTGTAAGCGTAAAACGTCAGTTTTAATCAGACAATACCCCAAATATACATTACAAAAATTAAGCTGATTTTCTCAAGGTATCATTCTACGAAGGAATATACAGATATTTATTTACGGTCAAAATCGTTTATTCATTTGCGCCTTGGCGAGGAACCAATTAGCTTCCCAGGGTCTGTCGGTTTACTTGCTTGTGACAACTCGAGTACCTGTGCTCGGGATTTCCTTTAATTGCGGAAGATTTTTCTTTCTGTCGATGTATTGCAATTTAGGACTAAGACGGACAAAAAATACTAGGTATTGTACACGAAGACCTCCGTGAGATTCTGCAAGTATCTCGAGCATAAAGCGCCTAGCATTATCGGACAGAAAAATAGTTCAAAACAAAGTTACAGAGAAACCAAATACACATTTTACGGCTTATATACTTTTTCTCAAATCTCAAGGTTTTTTTTTGGATACTTAAATCAAAGGAAGTACCAGATTTGTAAGCTGTGTGTGTGTGTGTGTGTGTGTGTGTGTGTGTGTGTGTGTGTGTGTGTGTAATTTTATATATATATATATATATAAGCCATTTATGTTCAATTTATATTCAAAGGCATTCTTTCGAACAAAGTAGGGTGGTTTTATAGTTTAAGACCGGTCTAAAACTATAAACGTTTCGAACCGCTTTTGGTGTATCAACTTTTGCCCTCATTTTCCTGCACGACAGTGGCGCCTCTGATGTCCGTATCATCCAAGAAATTCTTGCATTTTATTTAACCCTATTCATAATACTTTCAAGGCAGCACGCGAGTGCCTTCTTCAATCATATAATTCCATGACAAGTAATAATCTCAGTTTTAAAAAAATATAATATATTAAGCTTCAATTGCCGAGAGAATTTACCGGATAAGCAGCCGATATTTGTGAACCAGGCATCTCACTGCTGGAAAAGACAATACAATGCGGACGGTATAGAAACTTCATAAAATTGAAGTTCCCACCCTCAGATTGGGCCACAAGGAAACCATACAGCATTAATTTTACAATGTATGGGTCCTGCCGAATTAATATATGAACCTGAGGGATCAAATTGCACTGAGATTGAGAAAACTGCGCAAGCGGTAACTCCAAAATTTCTCATTCGTTATATTGTAAGATTATGGAAATAAAATGTGAGATGGAACTTGTAACACGCACTGGATAAACTACAAATGCGTACCAAGATAGAAGAAAAATATTATGTCGCGTCCCGTATATAAATGCTGAAGATAGCATCTAGATGGAAGGAGTGCAGTAGAGTTCCCACTGGCAAGATTTTCGGCTATCGTAACAGAATATTAGTTACCGTAGTGGCAACACAGAGGAAATCCGAAATATAGATGAATGTAACGTTAATTTAATTGAGTAAATAACAGCTGTGAATATACCACACGTATGACTGTCTACTTAACCTTTTGGCGCCGGAATTATTTTTTTAATTTGGGCACACCTGTATATAAAACGTGAATAATACAGGAACCAAATACGTTAGAATTATGAAACAAACTGCATTTTGAAGAAAAAAACGGAGAGCATATACCATGTTTAAAATATTCGGTGCCTATATTTGTTGAATAAATATATAAAATGCAAATTTAGAGGTTAGCGGTGCGGTACGACCACTATAGTTGACATTAGGCGTCAAAAGGTTAATATAGTCAATTACATTAAAGCCCAAAGGCTAAGCTGGTTCTGCCATATACAAAGAATGCCTGAAACCAGGGCAGCTAAGAAGATATTTAAATGGAATCCCTTAACCACAAGACCAAGAGGAAGACCCAAATATAGATGGGTGGACATCATACAGGACATTGGTCAAATGAAGATAAAAAATTGGATAACCTGTGTCCAGGACAGAGCAAAGTGGAAGGATGTTCACTGAGAAGGCCAAAACCTCCAATTAGAGGAGGTTTAGTGCTTGAAGAAGAAGAGGATGACTGTCTACTTTTACAATTCCATTTCTCTCAACTAGAAAGGATAGAACAACGACATGGGCTGTCCTAGTTCTTGAACAAGAAAGGTGGTAATTTGTGGTTCAGTGTATTATTGGTACGTTCAGCCTTTCAGACAGAACCGCAGACGTCCTTCAGAGCTGGTAAATATGTTACCAATTTTCAGACAAAGACATTACGGTACGAAAAATTACATATGCCTCTTCAAGCTGGGTAAAGAAAGAAGTGTAAAATTACGATGTACACAGATTACTGTAACTGAAATAAGTGTGATCAGACAGTGCATCCACTTTGTTAATTGCAGAGCTTTATTTTGTAAATTTTAATGTAGGCCTATATTCTGAATATTTTTATTTCAGCCAGTCGAAAGGACGCCACAAAATTTTGATCCACTTCGATTCTTAGACTAATGATAAACATAAATAAAATTAAAACAGCCGTGACTGTCCTTTGTACATGGATATTTGCTTTAACAATTAATTTAACTCCGAAGGCTAATTTGAACAAGTAATAATAGGGCCTTCTGGAAATAGGTAATATCTATTATTTCATTCCTTGATTACTAAGACACGTACACGTAGTCCTACAGTTACCTGATATTCCACCTACATTGGGCACAGTCCTTGAAAAGCTGAAAGTCACTGACTTGTTCAAGGATTTCCCACATGTTACATCACACGAAGATTTATAACCAAGCTCTTTTTTATGGACGTCACAATAAGCAAGCTTTATCTAAACCACAATTCAGTCACACATCATTTCTTTGATGTTTGTTGGACCGTGCATCATTCTGATAACTGAAGAATAAAAACGAACTGGATGCCACTTATTATTTTACTGTACTTCTTACAGGCTCAACATGTTTCGGGCACTACTATGCCCATCATCAGGAGCTCGGGGCTATAATGTTGATTACCACATTGGTCGTTTCGTTCTTGGTTTGCTGTAGGTTGGAGGTTAGGTGCGGGTAGGCTAGAGTAGTGTCTGGGCTGCAGCCCAGACACTACTCCAGAACGAAATAACCAATGTGGTAATCAACATTACAGTCGCGAGCTCCTGATGATGGGCATAGTAGTGCCCGAAACAAGTTGAGTCTATAACAAGTACAATAAAATAATAAGTGGCATCTAGTTGGTTTTTATTCTTCATTTAATATATTATTTCTCTTCAACTACTTTAATAATATCTCAAATCTTCGCGTAGTTCTCCCACAGGTTTTCGAAGGAACGCATTTCCGTTATTTCTTGATCGTGTTACAAATTCCGTCCGTCTGCTTTCGGAACACATATGAATTTTAAGAAAAGCATAGATCGTCAATTTATTCCCTGGACACTTTGTTAGTTAGGTCAGAAATACATAATAAATCAACTACACGCCTTTTGAACGAATAAATACAGGTAAGTTACGTGAGGCGATTATTAAAATTCGCACTGAAAGAAGAGACGAGGTTCCAGAAGACTTCTGAGTCATAAGATGGATGAATCATTTATACATAAACCGAAAAAGAAATCAAATGACCTGAACCAGCATGGTGATTACGGGCACAGACCTGTTGTTTGAGCTTGGCGAGGACCTCAGGGTCGCCCACGTCCTCCACCGGAAGTCTGGACAGCGCGTCCTCGCTGTCTTCATCTGGCAACTCGGCTTCACTCAGCTCCTCGTCGTTGTTTGACTGAAAGAGACAGGTACAATCAGTCTGAGTGCGTCTGAATTACGATTAATAGTTTAAGGCAAATAAATTTTTCTCTGCTGCCGAACCCCAAAGCATGAGAGTGCAAAATGGCGATGAAGTAAAATCCAGACCAAAATAAACCTCGACACTGAATTAAGTAGTTAAATGTACCGTCCGACGATTTGAGAAGAAGTGCTGGGTACATCTGGCGTTGTCGTGGCTTCTGGAGTTGCGCACACATGAAGACTTCAATCAGACCCCACAGATCAGAGTTATAGTTGTGAACTGATATTCGCTCATATACAAATCATGATAAACTCATGTTTATAACCGTGTTCATAATAGCCTGTTACCCACGGCACACGCAAACGCCGTAGTTCTCATTAAAGTCCATTTTAGTAACATAATCGCATCTACTTCTAAGTCTTCTGAGTTGTCTCTTCTCTTTAGAGTTCTCTACTGAAATTGTGTATGCATATTTATTTCATCCCTTTTATGCTACAATTCTTGATCACCTCAAATACTTGTATTATTATTATTATTATTATTGTCATCATCATCATCATAATCATCTTTTCTAAACTTTTTTTTTTAATATGACTGACAAGTGAAGCTACAACACAAAGTACGTATAATCACTTGTATATAAAAACTGGATCTCGAAAATTTTATTCATAGCATGTAGTTATACGTTTTGAAAAGAAGTATTTTTAAACGGAACAAGACAAACGTGGATCACGATTGTACGACATTTCAAGTCGGCAGGATCTCTTTTGTCTTGTCCAGTTTTGAATACGTATCAAACAGCTGTACGTACAACCGATCTCTTAGTACACTGAATCCTTCATGCTTGTGGCTGTCTGTCCAAGTAGGATAACTTATAATAATTATAATACCAACCAGCACCACTTGCGTGTCTTGCAAGGTAAATTTCTAGCGCCGAGTTCAATGTCACTTATAAAAGTAAAATGTAACAAGAGAAGCCTATACTGTACACGTTCAGATGCAGAAGATCCAGTAGACTGCGGTAAATTATCATCAAACAATAATGAGGCAGCAACTGGTCTGCTAAAAGCCCAGTAGCAAACATATCGTGTCGAGAAATTAGGCTAGTTTTCCTTGTAACTGGCCACACGCAAACTTGTATCCTTTAGGCGATCACGAACACCGCTAATAGAGGAGGAGGAGGGGGAGGGAGGATAGACGGAGTAGTTTACCTGCTGCATAGAACCAAAATCTTGATGAAACTTTTTTTTCTAGGCAAGATATTAATCGTGTGTTTCAACTACTTGTTAAGTCTAATTTTAGTTTTATTAACAACGCACAAGCAAGCAAATTTTATTCGACTATAACCCCCTTGATGAACACTTGAGTATCTACCACAGCCACGTTGATTATCTCCGAGCTCTATAAAAACGTAGCTAACAAGTTCCAACAAAATTTATTATTTGGATAACTAGACCTAATCTTGTTGATCTATACACCGGGGTGTACAAACGAAATCACTTAGCACCTAACCGGTGTGTGTGTGTGTGTGTGTGTGTGTGTGTGTGTGTGTGTGTGTGGTATTTATACACGAAATGAAATCGAAATGAGAAAGAAAAGTCACGCTTCATGACATTCATAGATTAGAAAGAAGATCTGTCAGGTATCGTCAGCTGGTGAAGAAGTTCAGGTTTTGCCAGCGCGCCAATGGCGACAGCACCAGCGCTCACCAGTTAATCCGCGACTGAGTTGAGAACTTCTGTTGGTCCAGAGCTAATGACTTAATATTTAGATTTCCTTCAACAAAAGAAGCAACGTACTTATAACGTAACACTGAGGTACGTGTGCAAACACTGTTACAGGAGAAAAGCAATAAGAAGTACTTATTTGGAGCGTGTGTTTGTAGAGTTAGGTATCCAGCATGTAATGCGAATGCGCCTTATCGTCTTCTGTGGCCCGCCCGATTCTACAAAATTTTTTTCACATTATCTCACAAACGGCATGATTTTCGGAAAAAAGACTTGTTGGACATAAAATGTGTTTCGATTTGCTCCACAACTTTTGTCTGAAACATCTGTCACTCTAGGAAGAATCGAGCGAGATATGATCAAAAATGCTAACTGGTAAAGTGCCCGTTATTCTTGTCCGATGTTAATGGCTCGAACTTTCCAGGCTGATATTCGGAAGATTCTCTTATATCGAATTTAACGAAAAATCCTTCAGTGAGAACCAGCTGTTCCTTGCGGACGGATAGACGGACAGAAAGACATGACGAGACTAACAGTCACTTTTTCGCAATTTTGCAAATATGCCTAAAAACAGAAGAAATGATAAAGTGTACAGTGACAGACTATTGTCTGAAGTTTGTATCTGTTACTAGGATGAAGACTGTTAGTTAAAAGAAGTAAGGACGACTCTTTTATGACAATCCTCGGCGCACTGTGAGCCAGGTTTCATGTAAGGACAAATGGCGGACTCCTGTGTATACAGCAATGAATATTCGGTTTCCTTAAAAAGGGTGGGAATTCCTTGCCCAGCTGAAAAACTATTATCTTCGCAAGACGGTGTCTGCTAGAAGAATTTAGTTATAAGACGGTGCAAGGACTGTGTACTAAACATGAAATGAAGCGTTGAATTTCGTAACAAGCATACAATTTCGTGAATATATGACAGACAGTTGGCCTCGTAGGGACTTTGCTTCATGCAGCCACATTTGTATTGTACAATACGGTGTATCAATACTAATTACATAAAAGGAGAGGTAGATCCTTGCCAAATTATGGCTGCTTTGTGATTAAAATCTCTTGGACCTTGGACATATTTTGCAAGCATTATTATTCAGATAAGTATGTGATTATATTTAATATTAACTAAATGCACGATCACAGTACCACCATGTGACTGACAAATGAAGAATAGGAAGCAAATAATGGAAGGAATGCTAATGTTTGCTCGTTACTCTTTGCTATTGGGAGGGCGGGAGGGAAGATTTGTCCAAACATGAACTGTTTTAATCACAGTATGTACTTTTCCTAACACGAGCGATGTCACCTCTATTGATCTTAGCTATGTTCTTATTCAACAAATGTAAATGAACTGAAAACATGATTACGATGTGCTGCCTCAATTAATTTCTAATGAGAGCATGTTGTTATATCCATTGTGAGACGGATATTCGTCACGGAAACTTGTATCCTTGTCGTTCATAACAAGTGTTTCATACAGGACCTTATTAATACTTGATTGTACCTTCGTATCTCAACCGTTGTGTCCATACATTTAACAAGGCTTCATAAAGAGTTTTTAATGACAGAAAGATCTTGTCCAACACTGTGCCGTCCTGGCTGTCCAAGTACTCCAAATGCAGCTCCATCGACATTTATACTAACAGCCATGCAATTTCTGAGAAACCAAATACAAAGACGAAGCCTTCCCAGTGTTTAATGAATCCTCAGGAGATGAAGACCTACGTAACAGTTATGAATCGTTCTAGGCATTTGTAAATCTCGCGTTAAATGAAAATGAGTACAGGGCTTCGCATCCTGACAACTTTACAGCCGGGGTAAGAGCCTCAGTTTGTCATTGGTTAGAAGACTGAGCGCGCGGGTCTAACGGATTATTTCGACGCTGTAAAGAAGGGAAGAATTTCTGTCACCCTTGACACTAAAACCCATTCCTTGACGAACTTTCTCTCAGAATAATATTTTATTTTCTTTTAATTTTAATATTCTCTAAGTATTGCTCACATCGTAGCCAGAAAATTGTTAATCTTTCCTTGACGACTGTCAGCGTCACTTTCTCTATTCACTATAATAAAATACAAGAAAATACCTCAATCAATACAGTGCGTACGTACGTACTGTATGTATGTATGTATGGATGCATGTACTGTATATATACATGCAAGAATGTATGTATTTACGTATATTTCCTATGTATACATGCATGTACGTATGCATGTATGTATCTACCTATGTATATATGTCTGTATGTCACGCAGAAGTGCAAATGGGCAAACGGGCTTTGATTCTTAGCAGGGAAGAAATACTCTCCCAGAGTGTGCAGAAGATCTTTTGACCTACCGAGCTATAGATATAGGGAAGCTAGATACATACATACATGTACATGGGCCTACAATCATGCTATATATACGCACACACACACATACACACATAACGCCACCTACGTAAACAAGCATGCGTGTATACATAAACGTAAATATAATATAATTTGCACTATGCACGACGCTTCTGAAATAATGCTGGGTATGTGCAGTGCAGCAACACACAGACGGTCGACATGATATGTTATTAGGAAGATCATGTCTACCAGTCGGCAAGTTTAGCCTAAACACAGAAGCTACTGTTTTATTGGTCTTGCTATATGTCGACGGAATTACCTAAGCATTGTTGGTCTTTCTCATTGTCGCCCGTCTTTATTTTCATGGTAAGGGCTACTGTTGGCGCTCCGTCTGTCAACGCATCACGACAACCTACGACGGGCCATGAGTTGAAGTGTTCCCTCTTCTTCGTAGTTTATTGAAAAATGTTTCAATGCCCAGCAAAAATGGTGATTGCCGTAAAAGGAATGATAACAATGAAACAAATTTACAAATTTGTAAATTTGTAAATAAGTTCCTAAAAAATGGGTACAATAAATTACAATTACATTATAATCGTAGGCACATAAAGATTGAGCAGCTGCGTAACAAGTGGTTTGTAACAGTAAGGTCTTCTGGGATGTTATGTTGTGTCTTTGGATAGTTGCCGACGTTTCGAAAGATTCTATAGCCTTCGTCTTAAAAGTCAAGCCGTCCAAGAATGGTAGTGACGCTGGAGACAAGGTAGCGTCCCAGAGAACTTCACTGTGAGAACCTCCCCGCTCGCAAGAGATTTGTACTTTTCTGCAAAAATGAGTTTACAAATTAGTTTTAGAGTATTGAAGTAGATAGTACAGGGGTGTACGTATTTTGCAGAAGTCTAGGAACCATCTCAAAATTCTAGGCCCCAGAAGAATCACATGAAGTGAGTTCCACACTGAGTACCCAAAATAATACGCACCACCCTTACAATTCAGTCAGGTAGGGAACATGACGCTCGGGATTTTGTGCACCTCTGGAAAAATCGGGGTTTAGAAAAGACTGTAGTCCAGTTACTTCCACCTACATAAATCTGTTTCAGTTTTTAGTTTTTAGCCTACTGTTTTATGAATGATATTAGTCCACTGCACTAACAATAATTTCGCCCAGAAGCTTAAAGAAAATGGGATCTTTTTGAAACTGCAGCGTGTGGGGCCCATGTAAATGACCCTACATGCCATCACACGATTGTACCGTAAAATAATTTTTTTTTTCGTGTATAGTATTGACTGAATGTCCTGAATTTAATTCTGACCTTGAACATTTGGCTTCATGCGCCATTTTCAAAACAAAAGATAAAAAATGAACCGTGCAACAAACAGAATCAGAAGTGGCACCAAGTAGTTCATTCTGTGCATAACATGGCAATGAGCGACACTCGACTTTATGTCAGCCAGCAGCTGCAAGCTTGACAGTCTCTAGTACGAATATTTGTCACATATTAATTACACGTCTCCGTATTTTCTTTTGTGTCAGAGAAATCAGAAATGCAGTTTTCGAAATAAAATGGTGGGTGAAAAATTGTTTCCGCTGAATTTCTTAATCTGCGGTTCATAAACATAAATTGAAATGACCCTTCGCAATTCTGAAGTGATTCATAGAACTAAGATACCGTATAGAAGTACAGTGTGTCCCACTCGCTATCGAACCCGGCATTTCTTTAATAATTTTACCACTAATGAACAATTAGGCTCACTACAGACACATTCCTCTTCATTTCTCATACAACGAACGTACTCCTGTTCAAATTTCGTTGCAATATCTTCATTGGTGTTAGAATTATTAAAGAAATGCTGGGTTCGGTAGCGAGTGGGACATACTTTGTTTATTAGTTTCATATTATTACTTGCTTAAACCAAAATATTATAACACACAAAAATGTAACTGCAGTGTTTGTTTTGTATGAGTGTGCAGCTTGTAAAGTAGAAACACGTTTAAGACACCAAAAGTAGAAAGTGTTAATGAGAATATTTAGGCTTAAGAATTAGAAATTAAAGGAAAGCTGGAGAAAATTACGCAGCGAGGAACTTTCATAATTTGCGTTTTTTGGCCAAAAGTTATTAGTATGACAAAACAAGAAAGGTGTGATTGACAGGTAATGTAACACGCGTGAAATATGATAAAAACATAAACATCTTTGTTCAGAAATTAACAAGTTGTAACCACTTGAGATAATATTAAAATTGAACTTAGAGGAATAGGGTGTGAAATGGATTCAACTGCTCCGGGAGAGGATCCAAATGAATACTTTAAAGAAAACAGTAATTAAACTTCGGGTTCCATGAAATAAAATCCCTTGACCCACTGAGAAAGTGTTAGTTTTCCAATAAATGATCAGCAGTACGCAGTCCAATATTTGGATTCCTACATATACCGTATAATTTGTCGGGGTTATTCGAAGTATGATTAATGTTTTCATAACAGCTAGTATGTTAGGCGGGTGGGTGAGATAATGTATTTGTGATATCAAGGTGCATGTTATAGCCCACTGAAATGACAAAACTTGGAGATGCAACCTCCCACCGCGGACTCTGGCTGCTTGCTGACCTTGCTGACTCAAGGCGGACCATAAATAATGCAGAGCAAACATAACAGTCCAGGATGGGACTATCCCAGCGGGACATCAGGAGACAATATTAGGTTTGTTTTACTTCTGCTCGACGAATCAACCCGCCCACTTTCTATTCTTTTCAGGTACACGCGGTTGAGACATATTCCTTCCTGATATCTGGGATAAAACAATCCAGGTAGCTATGAGAACAGCTGCTCAGGCCGGGATCTCGAGTTCGAATCGCGGCGTGCACATTTTTTCTCCTGTATATCGCGACCCAAAGGCGAATGTGCAGATTTTAGTATGGACGAGGCCGATTATATTCATTTACCCTGCACATCAGCACGCGGGACTCGTAGCACGCATGATGGAAATTAACACAAAATTTCCGGAAAAAAAATATCAAGTAAAAAGACAGTATAGGATACTTAAACCACATGTTTGAATTAAACCGAAATGTGCGATTGTAGGGTTAACTCAGAGGACTCCACGTCACATAATTATTAAGGTAAATACTAGGGGAGTGAGCATAATGGTAAAGAAATGGTCTGAGTTCCAGCCAGTATGTATACTCATACAACCTACAAAAGTTTCACTTTCTTCAGGACAGGCAGGCGGGAATGTGAGCATGACGTTCTGCCCCACCTAAGGACCAGGCAAGTGACACATTTTCTAGTACGCACATATACACACACACACACACACATGGAATTACGTCTTCACGACGTGGCGAATAATAACTTTCAATAACTTAATTTTATTGTTTATTATAAATGTGTTGACACAACAGCCAAATGGCCAATTACAGACACAACATAGGAACATAGGAAAAATACATTAATAATAATACTAAAGCCTAATTTGTCTCTCTACTTAATCCAGGTCAACCTCACGAAGACCTGTAAAGAGTCGAATTATAGATGTACTTATTTTACTGGAAGTTACACGCAGAAGGATGACCATCCTCACGCTCCGGTTGTTCTAGCTCGGTAGGACAACCCCCAGGACGCACTATAAAAAACGCTGGGTATGGGTTGGACATGGTAAAGAGAAAAATTCTATTTCCCCTAACCGGGAAAAAAAAACTCAAGATTATCCAGTCGTCACTATGCCGGCCGAGTTATTCCATCTTAAATAATAGTAATAGGAATAGAGACAAGTGTAATATCGCGCATATTTTAATACAAATTTGAATATTACTATTTGCATACATCAAGACGGGTGAGATTATTATTAAAAACTCCACGTCCGTCAATCGAAGTACATTTTTCACAATACTAACGCATGTGACCGTCGACAGTCTTCCTTAAGTCAATAAAAAGATCGAACACTTGAAATAGTGGAACGGTATGAGCCACTTAGATTCTTGTAATCAAGACAAGGCTGCCTACGCAGAGATGAAAAAGCTAACATAGCGATAGATATAAAAACTCGGAAATAACAACAATAGAGAGAAGAAAGTCAACAATAAAATTCAATTACTGTCAACAGTTTAGCTGAAGTCCATGTCACAGCTGAAGAGCTGCAGACGCGGTTTGACCACCTCTGACCTATCCCATAATGCGCTACGTTCTCATGCGACTTCTTCATACTGGTGAAAAGAAAAAAAGGAATGAGAATCGGTTCTAACTATGAATGAACATTTCTCGAAAAAGAAGAAGCAATTCAGTGTAAGTAATTCCCACCCACGCCCAATCTTCAACGCTAAAACAAGTTTCAATAATGAATCGCATTTTTAGTGAACTTGAACAGAAGATAAGCTGTAAACAAGGAGCACTCCCATGAGATAATGTGCCTTCTCTTCACGACGCCCAGTGCATCCCATCCTGTTGAGCAAGTAGGAAAAGAATGCCCGCCCCCTTCTACCTCCTTCCTAACCTCAAATCAAAAGCCCATCAAAGAGGACAAATGCAAACATTGCTGAACTCTATATAGCCAGCAAGCCAAACACGTTTCTCTATTAGTACTACAACTCTTTTTTCCCTCCTCCCTCTTCTTGCTTCTTTCTATTGAAACACGTGTGTTGACTCAGGAGGTAGAGGGCATACAGAAGGAAAGAAGTCAGGTTGGGGTCGACAGAGAGTACCCTTACGATGGTTGCAGATGGGGACATGGTATGCAGTACTTAGTACGATAAATAAAAATATAGGTAGCGAAAAAGTTTACAAACAGGTGTACTGGAAAGAATATTACAAGCACAGAGCAAGTGCATGACGTGCTTGCTCATATGCTATAATGGACTATGAATTTCAAATTTCAAGTAGTGGTAATAACTATACGAGTAACAAGCCCGCCATTTCTAATGCTGATGCTTTTTGAAAGGAATTCAGTTTATTTGTTATTTTAGCAAAATAATTTGGCCAGCTGTTTTGCACAAAACACGGTTTCCTACTTTCGTGGAAAAATATAAAATACGAAAGTATGAAGGAACAAAGTGCCTAGGAAAATATTTTTAAAATGCGTAGGATGAAGTGGGCAGTTTAGAATAGTGAGCTACATTCGCCATTTGTGGTTACCTAATATTGTCAGTAGAGTAAAATCAGAGATACCAAAATGGGTAGGATGAACAGATAGCATGCACGTAATGTGTTCCTGAGAAACCCATAGTAATACGTGGCTGACCGAGAAGGCAACAGGAAGATAACTTTAAGATGAATCTTTGGGACATAATTTGTTGGAAATGGAGGTGCGTAAAAGTGACTGAGTATTGGCAATCTCAGCGACGAAACTTCTGATTGCGCTATGGTGGAATCAAGTGGTCAGCCGCTTATTTTTGGATTCTAAGCCCCCCGCCACCGCCATATATATATATATTGTGTTGCGATTCAGTCAGAGATCTTGCGGTTACTTATCAAACTGTCATGTCAGGCTCGGTTTCTTGCAGCACAGGCTGTGTGGATTCAATGACACGGCATTACATGTCCAATTTGTTACAATTACAGTTACAGGTTTCTCATAAGATACTCATATTTTAATTTTCAATCCTTCCACCGAAATCGTTCTGAAATTTAAGAACGATGATGTATTGGTATAAATTTTTATTTCACACAGACGGTGGATAGGACCATTAAGAATGGCATAATAATAATAATAATAATAATAATAATAATAATGTACTGCCCTTATATTTCAGAACCATTGTTCATCTTAAGATTAAATGTAGAAAGGCGTGAATCTTATGTTAATTGGACCGTGCATCATCTTGATAGTTGAATAAAGAGAGACCAACTTGATGTCGCTTGCTTTATTATTTCATTATTTAATGCTCAACATGTTTCGGATGTTAATACACCCATCCTCAGGAGCTTGCGACTTATTTGTTGAGTTATTTCATGGGTTGTATTGCTCTGGTTCGATGTGT
>Ga0123354_10010178_pt1 | contig 14467 bp, 7 predicted proteins | sample TergutLab28metaG_2_FD_97872 | JGI IMG/M metagenome (GOLD analysis project Ga0123354, IMG submission 97872) | Labiotermes labralis P4 segment gut microbial communities from Petit-Saut dam, French Guiana - Lab288 P4 | ecosystem: Host-associated > Arthropoda: Insects > Digestive system > Gut ... | reverse complement strand
AGGATGGATGTATTAACATCCGAAACATGTTGAGCAGTAAATAATGAAATAATAAAGCAAGTGACATCAAGTTGGTCTCTCTTTATTCAACTATCAAGATGATGCACGGTCCAATATACATAAAATTCTGAAACATTATTAGGCGCCAATGAAAGTTTGGTGTGCGAGAAAATGGACAGGGAAACATGTGGGTACTCATGTTCGTAGCTCGTGATTAGCATGCAGGGCGGATCTAGAAATAATGGTAGCAGATAAATCTTGAAAATTTGTTGGATGCCTCAAAACTGCACCAACAAATCCAAAGGACTAAAATATTTTGCAAGTAATTGTAGAGAAAAGTATTGAGAAATGTTTGCTACTGTTCAGTTTGGTGTATTTATGTTTTGTTTCCATCTTCTAGCGAAAAGATTATTAGGATACACGCGAATGTAATATTATCATGTTCTGTATGGGCGTAAAATTTGTTACATTAAAGCGAAAACAGAGAAAGACTGTTTGAAAACAAGATAGGGAAAACTATTTTTTACGCAAGGGAAGCAGCAACTGGAGGCCGCAGAAAATTGCGTAATTTGAATTTTTAAAGAAATTCACATTGATGACAGTAATGGCCTGTATATGCGGTGCTAGAAATGAAAAAATGTAACAACAGGGAAGATAAGAAAAACTCTTTTATGAAACACGTTAAGCATTTCTTTATACATTTTATTTTACATATACATGGCTATATTCCGTAATAACTTATGTATGTCCAGCAAATATGGATTTATATTAATAGACAAAAATGAAATATCTCTGAAAGGGAAATAATAATTTCCAAAATTTAATCAAGTCAGACCACATTCATGTTTAAGGAATGTAATTTATATATGACCGATCTCTGTGGCCGCACGGTCTAAGGAATGAGTATGTGGCCGCTCGCTTGCTGGGGTTGTGGGTTCGAAACCCTCCGGGGACAGGGATGTCTCTCTCTTGTGAATGTTGTGTGTTGTCAGATAGAGGTCACTGCGACGAGCTGATCACTCGTCCTGAGGAGTCCTACCGAGTGTGGTGTTTCTGAGTTGTGATCATGAATCCTCGACAATGAGGAGGCCATGGCCCACTGGGGGGCTGTTGCTGCATGGTGTATACATATAAGTTGTGAGCCGGGTAGCTCAGTCGGTATAAAGAATGACTACGGACTGGACGGTCCGGGATCGAATTCCGGTGGGGACGAGATTTTTCGCCCGTCCTGGGACCCACCCAGCCTCCTGATAAATGGGTATCGGGTCTTTCCCGGGGGTAAAGTGCGTCCGGGGCGTACTGCTGACCACTCACCCCCTTCCAATGCCGTGGTCATGGAAGAGTAGAGCTATACCGCTACCCACCCTCTGGGTCACACCGGGCCTGTAACGGAATCACTTTACCTTTATATATATATATATATATATATATATATATATATATATATATATCTGTTTGTTCATATTCAAATAACGCGGAATGTATTGTGACAGAAAATTAAAAAAACTTACAAAATATCGTGTTAGAACTGTCCTTGCCTGCCTTTAGTTTAGACATGCTGTCCCTCTGTTGAACACCGTCCTTTGGCCAGCAGCGACTTCACATATTCGGTCGGATCCAACTGGTTCATCGGTGGTCCAACTAAATTTAGACAAGCAAAGTAGCAACTGTTGGAATGTTTAATGGGCTGCAGTTTGTTGTCATAATGTTATCCATTGCGCTAAAATTGTTTTCACGTTCGTTGGCGAATACATGTACAATGGCGACTGCATTTGTACGTGCTTTCAATTCACCAAGATTTTTTTCTCTCTCCACCTTGTGCTCGCGAAAGACACGAATTGCGCACCTTCCTTCTAAAAGAGAGGTTCACGAATTTTTCTTACGTTTGTATTACCTTACTGAGTATAGAAAATTTTGACCCATTTACAGAAGGAAGTTGGCGTTAATGAGTGTTACCGAGCAGCTTTGTATAAGCGATATATTGTCTTATCTAAAAGAAACCATCCACCCCGGCACGAAGGAGGGTACACCACATAAGGGACAGGAGCCCAACCCGACCCACCGCCGCTCCGAGGGACCCTACCACAACCTCGAGAAAACCAGAGGAAATAATATAGAGCTGCACCAATGCTCAATAAACCGAAGACAAGCAGAAAGGCAGAAGAATAGACAGAAAAGAGGAATATAACCTCCCCGCTGAGAAGTACGGGTTGGACGAACAACGGCAGCTATAACCACACCCACAGCTGGGCATTGTATACTCTTATCTGAACAAGTAATAAAACCAGGTTTCTACTCACACAATTGTAATGCATATGAAATCCCTAATGCAAAAAATGACATGTATAATACTGTAAAGGGTATAATGTATTAATGGTTCTTAAATAATCAGCCTAACGATGATTCTTCTGAGTCGAAACATGTTGCAATAATACATTAATTCTAATGTTGTTGTGTTGACTGAAGAAATATTGTAAGATTACAATAAATAAGTTAAAGATATATTGTTTGTTTTTTCTGTGACACTAGTCTAGGCTGCAGCATTTGCTATTAATCTACTTTGAACATTATTTGCAATACTTCGAAAAAAACTGCTTTCCTTTTATTAGCTACTCTTCCCCAATTCGTTTTATTGGAAGTTTCTTTTTATATATATACTAATTTCAATGGCTGCATATTATTGTCCCAGTGTTGGCCCAAGGATTGGTGACAATTGATTCAAATTCTTTTGTTTCAGTTCTTGTAGTTTCATCTGGTTGAAGCGTCGCAGTAAATTAAACAGTTGTATAATCGTCGTTATCACCCTACGATCCTCTCAACCAGAGCCTACTACCGGATAAGATTTCGAATCAGCAACATCAACCTTCCGTTTTCGAATCTGTTTCCATAAAACCTTTTTTTTAAGCCTCTCAAAAAGATTTGTTATTTCTCGCTTCTATTTCCAGGTTTTTGAAAGAAGTGATGATTTATGTAAGTTGTGTATATTAACAAGCACTAGCAGCAGCAGCAGAATAAGCAAAGCAAAACCAAACCTTCCGTATGCATTGCAGTTTACCATTCAGACCACACAACCAAAAGGTGCGTCCATACTGCTCGCGCTCTTTTTTGTACTGTGTGGACGGTTTAATGAGTCCCAGCCTTAGGCACGCTATCCGTCACTCGAGCGGCTCGAGAAAGAGGCTTTACTATAGAGAGATACTCCCCAAGGCCCATTGCTGTTCGACTATTTCAAGCCACTAAACGAGCAGTCTAAACATAGAGAAAGAAACAATCAGTGCATAACGCGTGAGAACGTGAGTAGAGGTAAATCAGTCCCATTACAGGCCTGGAGTGGCCCAGATGGTTCCAGGAAGTTAAGGTTCCCAAATTTCATGACAACGGCACAGGATGGTGGTAAGGTTGTCAGCCTTACGCACCGGCCGCTTTTACCCCCCAGGAAATACTCCTGGTACTCATTTCTGTTAGAGGCTGAGTCGACCCCAGGGACGTAGTGCGATCGGAAGAATTATGTCACTGAAAAATTCCAATGACAACATCTGGGATCGAACCAGCGACCTCCCGGTTTGTAGCAGAGCACCTTAACCACTGTTCCACCGCGGTCCCCTTGAGAACGTGAATACTAGCACGAATTATTCGAAAGCACCTTAAAAACACTAGGTACCTTACATTATACACAAAAACCCTGCGTTATGTAAAATGTAACGAAATCTGTTGAACAAGGGGACATGAAGATTCATACGCGATGTTGTTATTCAGCGTATGTTTGTGCACAGGAAGCATGCACGACTATTTAACCCGGAGTAATAAGAAGTGCGTATAACATTATGCAGTTCTCCTTGCTGACTCTTTTGGACAGCCAGTCTTTCATCTGTTCCAGTTTAAGGGAAGCTGTTCCGTTTGCTAACAGATATTAATAACAGTTCCAGCGCAAGCTATTTGTGTGACAGTAAACATGTCGGGGAACATCGGGGTTTGGGCGCCAATTCATTACACTTGTCAAAGAGCACTGAATAAATATAAACTTACTTGGTCTAATTTTAGACCAGCCTTATGTCCAAATCAAAACAAGTTATGGGCCCGCTTCTCCAGCAGCCCGTCTGGCTTTCGATTAATCCGTATGAAGTTAGTGTCTGTGTTTATCTCAGCGTACACAACCTTTACAACAATTACTTACTTACTTACTTACTTACTCCATGGAGCAGAGTCCTTCTTGAGAAGCTAACCGGTTTGCAGCTAGTCAAGAAATTCCCCGCACTTTATGGAACCTGAAAGTTCATTACCTCATTCAAAAGTGCCCGCCAACTGTCCCTATTTTGAGCCAGCTAGATCTAGTCCATAACTCCACATCCCACTTCCTTAAGATCCATCTTAATATTATCCTCCCATCTATGCCTGGGTCTCCCCAGTGCCCTCTTTTCCCCAGGTTTCCCCACCAAAACCCTGTACACATCTCTCCCCTTCCCCATATGCGCCTCATGTCCTGTCAATCTCATTCTTCTCGATTTATCGCCCCCACTCCCAGAACAATATAAATTAATTTGTCCTCTACTACATGTTTCTGCTGTTTTTTGACCCTCATCCGATTGTTTTTACAACAACATACAGGAAAGGCCGAGTATGTTGTTGTAAAGTATGCCTCATAATGAACAGAAACGGGCGTAAACAAGTAGCATATGACAATTGAATGTAGTGTTCTAAAATTTGTGTTTGCTATGGCGATGAATACAGATATTGACTAGCAAACATCACGGGATAACGACGCAAAAAAATGTACATAAAAATGTATTCGCAGTAATACTGAACCGGAAAATGGACCTTATATACGACTGTATTTTCGAATACACATATTTTCCAAGCTCTTTAATTCATTGCAGATATTATTGTATCACAGCACGTAAATGAGTTCTTATAATAAAACCAACTACATGCACTAATTTCTCAAATTTATTTTTGGAATGAAACTCTACATGTTTTGGACAGTTCCTCTGCCCATCATCAGGAGTTTTTCACTGTACACACAGCAATGATATATGTCATACAAGTTTGCTGCCAGCAAGGCTGTCAGCATACCTGTATGACATATACCGTTGCTGTGTGTACAGTGAAAATCTCCTGATGAAGGGCAGAGGAACTGTCCGAAACATACAGAGTTTCATTCCAAAAATAAAATAAAATTAGTTCATCTAGTTGGTTTTATTATAAGAATTTATCACAATGCACGGTCACCTGAACGTCAAATTCAAGTACGTGAGCTCGCATTTTCCCCAGAGTGTCTCGATAGGTTCTGGGGCCCACCAGCCGTCTATACAAGAGGCACAACAAACTGTTTCTCCTGTGTTAAAGCGGTCCAGAATGCGACGTTAATTGCTCACCTCCTTACAGTACATGACATGTAGCATGCACGGAAGAGATAGGGAATATTTTCAGAATTTCAATCCGGGGAACTGGAATACTAGACCAATTGGAAGACGCAGGCGTAGATGGAAGGATGATATTGTAATTAATGTTAAAGAAGTAATACGATATTGCATGGTTTTATGTTTCTCAAGATAGAAACCAGTGGCTTGCTGTTGTCAGCACTGTACTGAATTTTATGATGTCATAAATGCTCAAGTATATGTATACTAGCGACCAGCTGTTAGCTTCTCAAGGACGTGCTCCATAACATTAGTTATTCGGTCTATTACGTAATAGTCACTGCATAAAGCCTGAACGTCTCTTTTCACTGCGCATTATTCATCGAGCAGCTGATAATTATTTAGTCCCTTGCTTTTGTGGAACTCGAATTTTCGTCACCGTCATAAAAAAGGAATAAATAACAAATTGACTAGTACACGTCATCACAACAAATATTTATTGGAGTCTGATGTTTATTGGACTGTGCATAATTGTGATAGTTGAAGAATAAAAAACCATCTTGATGTCACTTGTTATATTTACTTTACTTCTTAGATACTCAACATGTTTCGGGCATTAATATGTCCATCTTCAGGAGTTTGTGACTATGTTGTTGAACTACCACATGGGCCGTACTGTTCTTGGATTGCTGGAGTTAGGGTGCGGTTCGGCTAGGGTGGTATCCGGGCTGCCAGCAGCCCGGATACCACCCTAGCCGAGCCGCACCCTAACTCCAACACACAGCAATTCAAGAAGAGTACAGCCAATGTGGTAGTTCAACAACATAGTCACAAACTCCTGAAGATGGACATATTAATGCCCGAAACATGTTGAGTATCTAAGAAGTAAATTAAATAAAACAAGTGACATCTAGTTGGCCTTTTATTCTTCAACTATCATTTATTGAAGTGTATAGAAATACACTGGACAACACGGACAAACATGAGAGGCTGTACCACACGAGTCCTACCGCACCGAGTGAAAGTACAGCAATATCCATATTCAGTGAGCACTCTAAGGGTGATAAAACCTGTCCAAAGTGTCAAATACCTACTCATGTTTTAACCTGTTTTAACCAGACACCATACGTTTCACATTTTATCCAGTATCAGATTTTATTTACGTTCACAATTGTAAAAAATATTGGGATCCCAATATCTAAACAGCACCTGAGACTTATTCTGGTGAAGGCCTGATGATGACCTGTTAACAGGTCGAAACATGTAAAACGCCTATATTTATTGGAATAAATATTTGTTGTGCTGACGTGTACTAGTCAATTTGTTATTTATTTCGTTAGAGCACTTCGTGATGCCCTCTTTAAAAAAAAAAAGGAATAACATATGTGACCTTTCTGATCCAATTACATCCGTTTAACTTCCCACAATTCGTGTCTTTATTTTGTACCGGTATCTGCGGTGGGGTGGTCACTGCTTGTGTTTTGTCGGATAAGTAACACCTTACATTCATTCATTCATTCATTCCGCAGTCTGCCTTAGGACAGGTCCATAGCCTCTTCCAAAGCCAGTTTTCCACAGACTGCGATACGGTGCTACCTCTTTCAATTTCCCGTAACTTTTCTTTTCCTTACTGACTAAGGGCTGGACGGTCCGGGATCAAATCCCAGTGGGGACGAGATCTTCCGCCCGTCCAGACCGGCCCTGGGGCCCACCCAGCCTCCTGTAAAATGGGTACCGTGTCTTTCCCAGGGGTAAAGTGCGGCCGGGGCGTGCTGCTGACTACTCACCCCCTTCTAGTGCCGCGGTCATTGAAGAGTAGAGCTATACCTCTACCCACCGTCTGGGCCACACCGGGCTTGTAACGGGATCACTTTCTTTTCCTTAAAGTCATTCAGTAGCTTCCTACTTCTTCTTCTTCGTCTCCCCGTCACGTCTATCCTTTCTTCTATCTTTCGTTCAATCAAGTGTTTTAGAATGAAGTTCCTACTTAGGATGTGACCAATGCAGTTAACCTTTTTTCTTTATATTGTATGTAGGAAATTCCTTTCCTCCTTGACTCCGTGTAATACTTCTTACAAAAGCAGGTATACTGTGTGTTATGTGCCCTAAGAAGTTTACCTAGACGTTGTAGTAGAGCGGCAGTAACTCGTGTATAATTTCAGGTGGTACTGTGTTTGATATAATCCGGATGTATTCTGAACAGAGGGAACGGCATGGATAATACCTTAACAGAGACAACACCGGTTTCTGCTATATCGTCTTTTAAATCCTTTATTTATAGACGCTGTCAGTTGCTTAGAATTTATAACATGCATGATATATGAAAGGATTTGTGCTGAGCAGTGGTGGAATAATAATGGCGGGGGAAATTTTCGAATTACACGGACAAACCTGTCCTAGTGTCACTTTGTCCAGCACAATCCCACATACACTGCCCTGGTATCGAAAGCAGATCCTACAAATCCTGTTCAATTTACTATTCCTAGATAATCTTTCTCTTGGGGGTGTAATTTTTGTAGTTGAAAAGATGTCTTGGAATGGAACAATAACAAGTTAATCGAATAAGCCTCTTCCACTATACACCGCCATTGTACAGTACAAGATAAATAATCCTTTTATTTCATCAGTAAGTAGACTAATAATATTTCAAATTTATTCTTTTTTGCAGAAACAGTTGCTACAAAGGCAAAAGGTACAAATTTCACAATAGAACAGTGCACGAACACCCGGAAGGGGGAGTAGATGTATAACTCTACTCTTTCTTTAATCCCAGCGCTAGATGGTGGGCGGTAAACGCCACGCACCGGCCACTTTATCCTCGGGAAAGATCCGGTACCTATTGACTAGGAGGCTGGGTGGCCCCTAGGGCCGGTCTGGACGGGAGCGGAAAATCTTGCCACCCCACCGAGATTTGATCCCCAGACCGTGCAGTCCGTAACGAATCGCTATGCCGACTGAGCTACCGTCTCTCAATTGCTACATGCCGTTGTAAATTATGTCTGAATCCACGATTTGAACTGTCGAGTGAGGCAGTTTATTTCTGTAGTAAAACCAACTACATGCACCAATGTATCAAATTTACTTTATTTTAGGATGACACTCTACGGGATTCGGACGGTCTTTCCGTCCATCATCCGGAGTTTTATGACAAAACTGTACATAAAGTAACAGGCATTTATCGGACAGATACTGCTGTCTGCTTGCTACCCGCTAGCAAGCAGTCAGCAATATCTTTTTGACAAATGCCTGTTACTGTATGTACAGTCTTGTCATAAGATTCCTGATGATGCACGGAAAGACCGTCCGAAACCCGTAGAGTGTCATCCTAAAATAAAGTAAATTTGATACATTGGTGCATCTAGTTGGTTTTACTACAGAAATAATATTAAGATGCACGACCCTATGAAGTTCAAATATTATGCAGTTTAATAAGCCTGTACAAGCACACTCCAAACGCAGACATCATACGTGTTTTGTCACACTGATAATATATGGCGTTTTCTGAAACTGTGGCTTGGGTACGGAAGGGAAGTAATACATGCAGAAATATACAAGAAGGAGATTCTAAATTTAAATTTATTTTATTCCAGAAAAGGAAATTTATGTGAACGAGAAGTGCACTGAACTGGCTCACCATTTTTAGAAACAGCTGTCTTGAACTAAATGGCTGTAATAACATATTGCTGATCTTGCGCAGTAGGTCTTAGGATAATATTGATATTGCTGTTAATCAAAGTTACGGAAGAGAGAAAGTGTGCACGGAGGGTTTCTCGGGGAGAATTGAGGGAAAGGGATCATTTAGAAGACCTAGAAATAGGATAGGGCCTGGATTAGATTGATCTGGCTGAGGATAGGGACAGCTGGTCGACTGTTGTGAATAAGGTAACGAGACATTAAATTCCATAAATGCAGGTAATTTCTAGACCAGCTGAGGAAATGTTAGCTTTTCAAGAAAGGCTCATATTCATGTTTCGTTGGTCGGTTGGTTGGTTGGTTGGTTGCTTAGTTAGTCATGTAGTTATTTAGTTCGCCAGCTCTCTAGTTAGCTAGTTAGTTGATCCACCTACCTACATTTCCACTTTTTGCAGAATAGTTTACACAGTAAGGGAAATTTTAGTGATCTGGACCCAAACATGTGGTTTTAAAATAACCGCCTGTAACATGCATAGCCGAAGCTGTATCAGTTTCCTGTCGTACTTAGAAGGATGCACCTGGTAGCTACAGTGCGTGGCGTGCATTATAAACAGGAGCAGTTTAACCTAAATCCTTGTTGTTTGAATTCAATTTTGCTGCATACAAATATGAATAACATTCTCCCTAGGTAGATCGCAGGAAACCCAATCCCCCACGATGGATTTATGTATTCAGAATTCTAATCAGACTTCGGGCTACCTTCCCTAAAAATAACCCATAACTTCATGGATCAGACCGTTTCTTAAAAAGCTAATATTTATTTAATCGGTCAAGGAATGCCCTCGCTTTTCTATAATAACTTAAGTTTTATTAAGATATTTACAAATTTTCCCCAGTGAAGTGTATCCCGAGTTATGTAAATCCTGCACCTAACCCCACACTGCATTTCCTTTGATTTCCATTGGAACATCATCGTCTCATCTACTTCTATGTCTCCTCAAGTAGTTTCCTCCCGTAAGATGTGTACGAATTTCTTATGCCATCATCGTGAAATAATATCCACACTTGATTCAACATTAGTTAGGCGTTATCAGAAAGCAGGAAGTAGGTTTTACGTGGAGGTCGTGTCTAATAATCTGTCTATGCCATGGTATTAGAAACTAAATATTTGGACTGGTCTTTTAAATGTTCAATGTGGTACAATTTTACAAAAAGCTGTAAAGAACATCCAGTCTTGTATAAATTCGCTCGCAAGTCACAGGAACTTCACATACAAATCCCAGTGTGTTTCTCCCCTCAACTCTCTAATTGTTCGTAGAAATGACGTTTCAAGCAAACTCGTACGGAAAAATAAAATACAAAATTTGTCCAATGAAATTGTTCCGTAAATTTTATGGGTTTAGATGTAATTGACCCGAAAGACATAGCTGAACCTCTTCAAATCATAACTCAAATACCGCTGTATCTATTTTGACAAAACGTTACGTTGGAGTTCCTTACACAAATTTATGGAGGCCCTGTTTGTCGATTTGTCAAATCTGCTTCTCTGTGCCGTTGTATCAGCGATTAAGAAAGTGAGTTTTTTGTTTGATAGCAGAACTTCGACTAAAATTTGTTGAACAGTTCAAATTTCCAAATATATTCGCCTAATAATTTCCACTTTACTGAAGTCTATAAATGCAATCGTACATGATGAAAGGGTTAAGGACATAGAAAGCTACACCCAAGTATTCTGGTAGGAGAATGAAAAATTTTTCAGCTTTTAGACGTCTTCCTTTAGTCATTAAAATCGCCATTTTATTACCGCAAATTCAGTTTATTTTAAAGCACACAGAAACGGTAAATTTCTGTCTCACGTTGCTTAAAATCTATTATTATTTAACAGTATGGGCCGGGATAGCCCAGTCGGTATAGCGACTGGATGAGGGGCTGGACGGTCCGGGGATCGAATCCCGCTGGTGGCGAGATTTTCCGCACCCGTCCAGACCGACCCTGCGGCCCACCCAGCCTCCTATACAACGGTACCGGGTCTTTCCCGGGGTTAAAGAGGCCGGAGCGTGGGGTTGACCACCCATCCCATCAAGCGCCGAGGTTAAAGAAAGAGTAGATCTGTACCTCTACTCCCCCTTTGGATCTTCGTGGCCTGTTAGTTCCAGTTTCCCCTCCCTGTGGCGTAGCTACAATTCTTGTTCTCTGTGCAAAAGATTACCCATAGGCCCTTTCGTACCCATGAGATATGTGGTAAATATTTATGAAATTTAAAAAAAACTTGGTTTTAACAATAAAATTGTTTATTTATGCCTTATTTCTTGTTTCATTTCTTGCGAACACGCTCGAATTCGCCCGAATAATGGATATATTTAAGTCAGTGTACAAACAATAATTTGTAGCAATGGGCTTGTTGTCCTCCTGCATTTATGGGCCCATATACTCTGCATACTCTCGCTATACGAGTACGTTAGCTACGCTCCCTTTCCTACCTGTACATTTGCCAGTTGACACAAAAGAAACTGGACGCAGTACGTCTAGGCAGTCTTTATGTTGCCATCTGTACTGTCAACCTCAATACATGAAGGTGTGTATTGTTTGTTGTTAGAAGCTAAACATCTACAGCCTTTTGCTGTTTTATGCAGCCTATACAAGAAATAATGGGGACCGCGGTAGCACAGTGGTTAAGGTGCTGTACTACAAATCGAAAGGTCGCTGGTTCGATCCCAGCTGGTGTCAGTGGATTTTTCATTGACATAAAATTCTTCCGACTCAGCCTCTAACAGAAATGAGTACCAGGAGTGTTTCCTGAGGGTAAAGGCGGCCGGTGCGTAAGCCCGACAACCTTACCACCATCCTGTGCCGTTGTCATGAAATCTGGGAACCTTAACTTCGTGGAACCCTCTGGGCCTGTCCAGGCCTGTAATGGGACTGCTTTACCTTTTATGCAAGAAATAATGAAATTAATAACTATAGGGAGATTGTTTTCCATATGGTCTAGTCCGTAGAAAACATTAGATAAATGCCGGACGTACAAGTACGGATATACAAGTGTGTCTGTCATCTTGTAGGCCTGTGTGTATGCTGAACTAAATAATGGGCTCGTATTACAATAAAATATTTGGAATCTGTTAGGATATTTGCTTATCACGATTTGTATACTATTATTGTCCTAATCCAAGCTATACAATAAATTTAATTTGAAATATATACATTCTGTTTTGACACTATGACGTATCAGAGTGTAGTAAAGTAAAGTAAAAGGTAAAATAGTCCCATTACAGGCCTGGAGTGGCCCAGAGGGTTCCAGGAAGTTGAGGTTCCCAGATTACATGGCAACGACACAGGATGGTGGTAAGTTTGTCAGCCTTAGGTACCGGCTGCCTTTACCCCCAGAAAATGCTCCTGGTACTCATTTCTGTTAGAGGCTGAGTCGACCCCAAGGCCATAGTGCGATTGGAAGGATTATGTCAATGAAAACTTCCACTGACATCAGCTGGGATCGAGCCAGCGACCTTCCCATTTGTAGCACAGCACCTTAACCACTGTGCTACCGCGGTCCCCGCAGACTGTAGTAAAAAGCTGTATAACAAGGGAAGATCATATGTTCCAGATATGAAAGTGGACCATCACATGCTTACCTTTTGCGTATAACTTGCACAAAGGGGCAGTTGGTTTCGAAAGTTAAGATGACGCATATACAAGCGTCAAAACATGTATGATATAAAAGTGTTACATAATGCAAAGACAGTAAGAAGTCTTAAATTGTGCCTACATAAAAACGCTTTCTCTCACATAACAAAACACGTTTAGTTTTCATTCATATGTCTCTGGCATCACGAACTATATTTTTTCATTGTGAATTTGATGTTTATTGGACCGTGCATCATTGTGATAACTGAAGAATAAAAACCAACTAGATGCCACTTATTATTTTATTGTACTTCTTGTAGGGTCAACATGTTTCGCGCACTACTATTCCCATCATTAGTCGTTTCGTTCTTGGTTTGTTGTAGGTTGGAAGTTAGATGCGGTTAGGCTGGAGTAGTGTCCGGACTGCAGGCTAAAGCACGACTTTGCATTAGCCTGCAGCCCGGACACTACTCCAGCCTAACCGCACCTAACCTCCAACATACAGCAATCCAAGAATGAAACCACCAATGTGGTAATCAACATTATAGTCGCGAGCTCTTGATGATGGGCATAGTAGTGCGCAAAACATGTTGAACCTACAAGAAGTACAATAAAATAATAAGTGGCATCTAATTGGTTTTTATTCTTCAATTTTTACCTTGTCTTTGGGTTTATTTATTTATTTATTGGATTTATTCATAACTGGTATTCTGACACTGTGGAGAAAAATAAGCCTTTTTTTACATAACTGGATAACGAACATGAGCTGCGAATTACAACACACAGAAGAGGCGGTAGCGGATTAGAAAATAGGTTCTGTATTGCACGTGTTACTAAACGGCGGCAAATTATTCACGTGTAAATATAACGTCAAAAGATCCATCATTTTTTTAATCTTAATTTTAGCAAATGTTTTGAGAATTTATGATAATGTATTATAAGGACAACAAAACATTAGAACAGCTACACAAACAGGTGTACAGCTGGGATATCTCAACTTTGTTATATCGAGCTAAAATATAAATTGTTTAAAGAAAAAATCAGGATTGAAATATTGCTGTGAAAGCAGGAGGTGATGTATTACGTTTCGTACTTGGAAATTTTCAGCAAAACCTGTTGTTAAAATACGTCATATGCGAATAGCTACCTGGATAACGTATGTCTGTGGTGGGAGTGGTGCGTTTATGGGGAACAACACAACTGTAGAGCACTGAGTGTGAACAGAATACTCTTAAATGACACTCAGAGTCTGCTAGATACACGGACTTAAATGTTCATTCATTCAGAGTTTCTCCATTGTCTGCTGTTTTCCCAGTGCGATACTTAGATAAACATGGCGTCATTTCCGTTCGTGACGTGACGTACATATCCGTTTTCGAACTCTTTATTTCTTCTGTCTGTCTATCTGTCTCTTTCGGCTCGTTTCTCTGCACAACCGTACTTTAAGGAGCCTATGTCAACGACCAACTCTCAATAACATTTTCGGTTTGACTCCATAGATTCTCTTATCGCGTGGTGTGCACTATAACATTCAGTGGAGCTCTGTAGTAAGTGGCTGAGTGTTCAGTACAGTAAGGAAGATAGGTATCCGGCCTATTGTTGAAAGTTATTTCATCAGAAATTCGGTTTAACAGAAAAGCAGTTTTTTAAATATCAACCAACACCCTTAAAACTAGTCTGAAGTACAAGTTAACGACACAAGATCTTTCGTTCCACTACCAAATTATAAAGACGTATATATATATATATATATATATATATATATATATATATATATATGTCGTACCATATTTACAATTTTTTTAAAATTTTTAAACACAGCGATTTTTTTATTCACACCCAGGTTTTACACTCTT
>Ga0123354_10010176_pt1 | contig 14469 bp, 11 predicted proteins | sample TergutLab28metaG_2_FD_97872 | JGI IMG/M metagenome (GOLD analysis project Ga0123354, IMG submission 97872) | Labiotermes labralis P4 segment gut microbial communities from Petit-Saut dam, French Guiana - Lab288 P4 | ecosystem: Host-associated > Arthropoda: Insects > Digestive system > Gut ... | reverse complement strand
GTCGGTATAAATGTAATCGACGCTCTCGCGGGGCAAAAATCTTAAATTTGTTGCCGTACCTTTGATTATTTGCGCATTGTCTATTGTATTTTCGTTGATAAAGTAAGACATTTCTTTTTTAGCAGCCAACAACTTCTTGTACTTTCCTTCAAAAGATTTCATTACATTCAAGTCAATATCATCTTTTGCAATTCTATATCTATAGTATGCAAAGGCAGAAGTGTTTCCGGCATTTTCATCTCTCGAAGATGAATTGTGATAAGTTAAATTTATTTTTGTGACGGTACTTGAAAAAGACAACAACAATGAATTTTTGATATTTCTATTTTTTTGTTTTAAGATAATTGATTTTAAAATAGCAAGTTGCGCTGTTTGTTTATCTGAAAATAACAAATCGGCAGTCGGCACGTCAGAACCTTTAGGTAAAGGCAAGGATTTACAGCCTTTGTATTTTTTTAATGCTTTTTCTATTTCTTCTTTTGTTTTTGGCTCACGTTTCAAATATTCGGTTTTTACTTCGTTGAATGCATTGGCAAATTCTGAAAGATTGACCGGCGCTATCAACGATTTTACTAAAAAGTCAGCCATTGGGTTAAGGTCGATATTAATGCCTTTTCTACCGGTCATCAATGCTTCTATAACCGTTACGCCGCTCCCGCCAAAAGGATCAAGCACCAAGTCTCCAAACTTGCTGTAATTCCTGATATATTCGTTTACAACGTTCCAAGACTGTTTTGTAAAATATCCGTGTACTCCGAAATGTCGTTTCGCCGACTGTTTTTTTGCGGGAATTTCCTCAAGCAGCGAGCGATTTTTATACCACTCGTTATCATTTTTATGTAAATACTCGTCGTGCCGCGCCTCTACAGTGTGGGTGATATTTTTCCCTGTTTGAAAAGAAGTGGGAGAAAGATACATTGCTAATTTTTCCCAATGATTTTCAATATCAGAAACTTCAAAAAATAAAATAGGTTCGTTGGGATTTGCCGTGCGGAATAGCGAAAACTCAATACCGTTGCACAATGCAAAATAGATGCTGCGAATTTCGGGATGAATAGCATAACTGTAAACCTGTCCAACACTTTCGTCATTGACAACTTTTTTGTTAGGAGCTTTAGCGTCGAGCGTCCATGCATAATTTTCTTCTATTTTCAGCAAGTAGTCGGGAACAAGTTTAATCGCAATCTTCTTGTTGCTTCCCACTTTGAGAAAGGGATGCAAAAGGGTTTTGCTGCGAATGATATTTTGCTGTTCGTAGCCAAGCTGTTTTAAAATAGGAAGTATGATCACTTCCCTAACGCTGTCTTCTTTGAAGTCAGCGCTTTGTGCTACTGTACGAAAATCAATATTTACGAAAAGTTGTTGTTGGATATTTTCATTCCATTTGATATTTTTTATTTAATCAAAATACTTTCCTGCAAAATTAACCTTTTTTCTGCGTGATTTAAAATTTAAAGGTATAAATTCTTTCACAATTGCTGTAACGTTTTTTAAACCATTGCGTCTTATTAGTAAATAAAGCAAATAAACAAAATAAATACTTTAAAAAATTATGCACATTATGAAATTAAATTCGTCCCTGTTATTGACCCTTATTATTCTTTTCTTTGCGTCATCTCTGAAAGCGCAAGTCAAGTTATCCGGAACTGTCATTGATGCTGAAACAAAAGCGCCGTTAGAATTTGCAAACATTGCTTTGCTCAAACCGGATTCAACTTTTATTGACGGCGCCTCCTGCGATAGCGTCGGTTTTTTCGTGTTTAATAATCTTTCAAAAGGCGATTATATATTGTCTTCTACCTTTGTAGGATACAACAAAGCCTTTTTGCAGATATCCGGACTTGACGATAATCGCGATTTGGGAACTATTGCCCTACATTCTTCCGGGATAACGCTTAATGAAGTAACGGTAACCGGTTCAACGGTTATTCAAAAAGCCGACCGCAAACTGCTGATTCCTTCTCTAACACAGATTAAGGCATCAAACAATGGGCTTACTTTGCTGCGAAATATGCAACTGTCGCGTGTTATGGTTAATCCAATCAGTAATGCAGTTACTACTCCAAGCGGCGAAACGGTACAATTACGCATCAACGGCATCGAGGTTACTACGGCGGAAGTTGTTGCTCTTCAACCGCAAGACATTATCCGCATTGAATACCATGAAGATCCCGGAATGCGCTATAACAATGCAGCAGCGGTAATTGACTACATCACCCGCCGAAGGAATTCGGGTGGAAGCGTATCTGCTGACTTGACGAACGCATTCTGGCGGTTGGGATTTGCGGAAGATTATGTATCCGCAAAAATAAATAATAAAAAATCGGAGTTTGGAGTGAATGCCTATTATCACCATCGGGGTCTCGAGTGGACGCATGAAAACAATGAAACGTTTGTATATCCCGATAAAACATTAAATCGCGATGAAGCAGGAAAGCCGACGAAATTTAATGAAAGTACGCTAAATCTTGTATTGAATTATAATTTGAATGAACCGGATAAATATCTCTTTAACGTAACTTTCAGGAATAATTATAATGATACGCCCAATCAATTTTCCGACAGAAACAGTACGATTTATTCTGAGAGCGACACAGCATCTATTTCAGACCATTCTACCTGGTGGAATAATACTCCGTCGTTAGACCTTTATTTCCAGCGGAATCTGAAACACGACCAGTTGATTATCATTAATGCAGTCGGTACGTATATGGATTCAAAATCTACCCGGTTATATAAGCAAGAACCGATATATGAAGATCCTTACACTTCCTATTCGAGCATCACAGGAAATAAATATTCACTTATTGTCGAAGGTATTTATGAAAAGAGATTTAAAAACGGAACGCTAACCGCCGGATTTAAACACGGGCAAAGCTATACGGAAAATAATTATACGGGCAATGTGGAGAGTAATGTAGGGCTTACTGTTGCGGAATCCAACTTATATGCGGAATATAAGTTTAACAGGAAAAAGTTCGGTTATACCTTTGGAGTTGGCTTAATGCGAACGTATTACAGTCAGGATGAAACTAATATGGAAAAATATACTTTTCGTCCCTCTTTGAATGTTGTTTACAATATCAATAACAGCGCCTACATTCGTTACAACGGCTATATAGCCTCTTATCCGCCTTCTTTGTCGGATTTGAATAACGTAACGCAAAACATAGATGATATTCAAATTCAAAAGGGAAATCCGAATTTGCAAACGGTATGGTTTGCTTCCAATTCCATCAATGCCGGATATAACAAAGGAATTTTCGGAGCGGAATTCTATACAAGTTACAGGTATGATAATAAACCGATAATGGAACAGATAAGTCTTGAGGATAATGTTTTCGTCCATACCAATGTCAACCAAAAGGCATTTCATCGCATTAATTCGGAATTTACCCTGAAACTGCGACCATGGAAAGAACACATAATGTTGAGCGTGACTCCCGGACTAAATCACTATATCAGTGATGGAAACAATTATTATCACGAGTATAACAATTGGCGCATTCGCGGTTCCCTAATGGCAATGTATAAGAACTGGGTTTTAAATGCAGAAGCTTACACGCGATGGAATGATATCTGGGGTGAAACAGTGAATTTTGGTGAACGTTTGATTATTTTATATGCAGGATATAATACTCCAAAATGGAGTACAGGAATAATGATGATTAATCCGTTTACTTCCGAATATTCAATCGGATATGCCAATCGTTCGGCTTTGGCTCCCTACACTTCCAATATCTACACCCATAATTTAGGTCAGGTTGTCGCTCTTAAGTTTTCTTTTAATCTCAATTATGGACGTAAGTATCAGGCTGCCGATAAACGATTGAATAATACCGATAACGATGCGGGAATCTTGACGGGGGCGAAGAAATGAATTAGGAATTAGGAATTAGGAATTAGGAATTAATTTTTTGAGGCAATTTCATAAATAGCTCTTGCATCAATCATATCTAACCGGCGGAATTCTCCCAATTGTCCGCCGGTATTTATTTTTAAAGTATCAATTAATTTGTCTATATCGTTTGCCTTAATTCCTAATTGAGCGAAATTAACAGGAAGTCCAAGCGATGAAAAAAAGTCTTTTAAAGCGCTGATTCCTTTCAAGGCAGTTTCCTTTTTGTCGCCGGTAAATTCAATGCCCCATACACGGACGGCAAATTGCACAAAGCGTTCTATTCCTGAAGTATAAACGTATTTCATCCAGGCAGGAAACATAACGGCTAATCCGGCTCCGTGTGCAACATCAAACCACGCGCTTAATTCGTGTTCCAAACCGTGCGACGCCCAATCTTCTTCCCGTCCTGTGCCGCAAATGCCGTTGTGAGCTAAAGTTCCCGCCCACATAAGGTTGGCGCGGGCTTCATAATTGCAAGGTTCCCGCATGACAACCGGAGCTTCTTTGATGATGGATAGCAAAATGGCTTCGCACAAACGGTCGGTTAAATCGACGTCGCGCGTTGGTGTGAAATAGCGCTCCATGACGTGCGCCATCATATCGGCAATTCCGCAAGCCGTTTGATAAGCAGGAAGCGAAAAAGTTAACGTCGGATCCATAATTGAGAACACAGGACGAATAAACTCACTTCCCGCTCCTCTTTTTAACCCTTCTTTTTCTTTCGTAATAACCATACTCTGAGAACCTTCGCTTCCTGCCGCCGCAATAGTCAAAATCGTTGCGACCGGTAATGCACGATTAATCGTTACGGTTTTCTCAAAGAAATTCCAAAAATCACCGGCGTAAGGAACGCCTGCCGCGATTGCTTTAGCTGAATCAATCACACTGCCTCCGCCTACTGCCAAAATGAAGTTGACATGCTCTTTTCTACACAAGTCGATTCCTTGATAAACCATTGTATCAACCGGATTAGGCTGCACGCCTCCTAATTTCACATAATCGATAAATTCATTTTTCAAACTGTTTTCAACATCAGTCAGAAGTCCGCTTTTTTCTGCCGACTGTCCCCCGTAATGAAGTAAAACCTTAGTTCCTCCGTATTTTTTTATTAGCTGTCCTACATTGCCTACCGTATTTTTCCCAAAGATAAATTCTGTCGGACTTAAAAATCTAAAATTATCCATATTAACTTTTTTGTGAAAATTTGCGTTTTTTGCGTTTTTTGCGTCATTCGCGTTCTTTTTGTTCTTTTTGTTCAAAAGCTTTCCTTCGCTTTCCGGCTGACTTCGTCCAAAACCTGCATCAAGTCGATTGAAAAATCATGCGGTAGAGCGGGGCTTTCAATCAGTCCTTTGTCGAGACAATCCATCACTTCCGCAGCTTCGTAATTATATCCGTTTCCGATGTGATTCATCGGAATTTCCGTTTCCTGTCCGTCATTGGTGCGTAGCGTTAAGCGCGTAAGCATCTGAAACATCGCATGAAGTTTCAGATAACCGCCTTCGCCATATAGCCGCGCTTCATTGTCCAAAATCATTTCAAAAGAAGAAGTCAGCATACTGATTTCCTTCTTTTTATGCTTAAAAAGAATGGCTGTTGTCCAATCCGTGCCGGTTGGAGCCGGCACCGACATCACCTCAATGCTTTCAGGTTTTCCAAACAAATACATCGCGGTGAAAATCGGATAAATGCCTATGTCGGGAACCGACCCTCCTCCCAGTTCCGGATTATAAATCCGGTTGTAGGGGTCGAAAGGCGAAATAAAACCAAAAGTGCATTGCAGCAGTAAAGGTCGACCGATTGCTCCGTTTTCCATCTGCTCTCGGAACTGAATCATGCTTTGAGCAAAACGGCTCCAGAGGGCTTCCATCAAAAAAATGTTTTTTTCACGAGCTTTCTTTACCATCTGTTTCACCTGCGACAGATTGGATGCAAACGGCTTCTCGCACAAGACGGCTTTTCCTGCATCGAGACACATCATTGTATGCTCGAAATGCAGGTTATTGGTGGTAGCGATATAAACTATATCCAATTCCGGGTCGGCAAGCATTTCTTCGTAAGAGCCGAATGCTTTTGTAAAACCGTGTTTTTCTCTAAACGCTTCTGCGCGCTCAATTGAGCGGGCGGCGATGGCATACCGTTCGGCGTTCGGAAGAATCTTTAATCCATCGGCAAATTTGTTGGCGATTCGGGCGGCGCCTATAATTCCCCATTTGTATGTCTTATTCATAAGAAATGTGTTTTTGAAAATCAGCGTACAAAATTATATAAATAACAATCATTTATCGCCATAATGCCCCCATAGAGAAATAAGGAACACGTTTACCACATTTATGTCGATAGTGTACTCCATTCTGTGCTTTTCGTCAATTCTCCTTGACCAATATTCAATTTTTTTGTATTTCATTTTTTCAGGCTTCCCTGTCCCTGTTTCGGGATGCCTTTCCAATTCCTGTAATAGTTTTGAAATCTTTTTCAAGAGAATTTTATTACCTGCTTTTGCGTGTTTCCGTAAATCTTCTTCCGCCTCAGGAGAATAAACAATTTCATATCTCATATCCCCAAGAGTTCATTAACCTGTTCGATTGTCATTCTCTTTCCTTTTCCCTCTTTAATGCTTTGTAAACCTCTTTCAAGTTTTGCAAAATATTCTTCTTTGCTCATAAGCGTATCATCTTCGGTTACGGGGACAATTTTGTAGGATTTGTTTTTATTTCTTTGGATAAATATTTCAGTCCCCGTATCCACTTTATCTAAATAACTTCTTTGCCTGTCTCTGAATTCTCTTGTACTTATCACTAACATAATTATCAATTTTTAAATTGCACCAAATTGGTACAAAGATATAACATTTCAATTTATTCTCAAAATTAATAATAGGCTTATAGAAAAGAAAAGCGAATTTGTGAAAAAAACAAAAAAATAATTTTTTTTTCTCAAAAGAATCATTTACCTTTGATGCACAATTATTTTAATAAATATTTATCATCAATTATACACAAACTATCATGAAAGATGTAGAAAAAACACTGACTCGTAGAGAATTTTTAGGCTTATCCGCTTTAGGATTAGCAAGTTTAACAATTTTACCAAGCTATTCGATTAATGGTAGCAACATTGCGCCAAGCGATCGCGTGGTATTGGGATTTATTGGTTTGGGCAGGCAAGGTATTTCAGATTTCCAAAGCGCTTCAAACTGTCCGGGTGTTCAGATAGCTGCCGGAAGCGATGTCGATTCCATGAAAGCAGACCGCTTCTGCAGATTAGTTTCCGCATGGCAAAAAACAGCCGGCGTAAGCGGACGATGCAAAGGATATGAATCTTATGAAGATTTGCTCGCTCGAAAAGACATTGACGCTGTATTCATTGCTACTCCCGATCATTGGCACGCATTGACCACAATCAACGCCTGTCAGGCAAAAAAAGATGTTTATTGCCAAAAGCCTCTTTCTTATACAATTACAGAGAGTTTGGCAATGGCGAAAGCGGTGCGCAATAACAAATGCGTATTACAGGTTGGAAGCCAGCAACGCTCAGACAAAGAGTTTCAAAAAGCCATCTTTTTGGTTCGTAGCGGAGCTATCGGACATATAGATAAAGTTTATGTCCGCATCGGTGATCCTCCTGTTCCTTTTGATTTGCCGGAAGTACCCATACCTGAAAATTTGAATTTTAATCTTTGGTTAGGTCCTTTGAATGACCCGCACATACATTATCATCCTGATATTTGTCCGCCCATAGCTCCTCCCGATTACGTAGAGAAAGGCGACTGGGGAAGATGGAGATATTACCGTGAAACAGGGAACGGTTTCACCGGCGACTGGGGAGCGCACATGTTCGACATTGCTCAGGCGGCATTAGGTATGGATGGTTCCGGTCCTGTAGAATTTATTCCTAAAGATTACGAAGGAACACAATACAGCACAATGAAATATGCAAACGGTATTGTGATGACTGAACAGCCTTTCCGCGACGATAAACCTGACGACAAAGGAATTTGTTTTATCGGAGATAAAGGATGGTTAAGAGTGGCGCGTGGATACATCGATTGTTCCGATCCTTCTCTCTTATCAAAATCCGAAACAAACATTCAAGCAGGCGTGTATGAAAAGAGCGCCGGTCATGCGCAGAATTTCATTGATTGCGTCAGGTCGCGCCAAAATCCGATTGCTCCTGTGGAAGCAGGTTGCAGCACCAATATTTTGTGCTGCTTGGTTAATATAGCTCACGAACTGAAGCGCCCTGTAAAATGGGATCCGGCAACCGTAAGTTTTGTAAACGATAAAGAAGCGGAAGCTCATCGCTTGTTTGGGTATCAATACAGGAAGCCTTATTCCTTACCATGCTGATAAGAATTAGGAATTAGGAATTAGGAATTAGAAATTAGAAATTAGAAATTATGAGATTACATAAATCATTTATAATCAGTTTATTTTCGGGGATAATAATGTTTTTCTTATTATCCCCTTACGCCTGCTCGCAAGGCATTGAAGCGCTGAAAGGGAAAAAAATCCTTTATGTGTATGGCGGATGGGCTGGACATCAACCTAAGGAATGTAGTGATATTTTTATTCCATGGCTGAAGTCTGCCGGTGCGGAAGTTTTTGTATATGAAAATCTTAGCTGTTATAAAGATTCCGTCTTAATGCAAAAAGTCGATTTGATTATTCAATCGTGGACTCAGGGAGATATCACACAGGAAGAAGAAAAAGGACTTTTAGAAGCTGTGAAAAGAGGAGTAGGCATTGCCGGCTGGCATGGCGGTATCGGCGACTCGTTCCGGACAAGTGTTGAATTTCAATTTATGGTAGGCGGGCAATGGGTTGCTCATCCAGGAGGAGTTATACCCTATCAAGTTAATATCACGGATAAAGAAGATCCGGTAACTCGGGGATTGAAAGATTTCAAAATGGTAACCGAGCAATATTACATGCTCGTCGATCCTAACGTTAAAGTTTTAGCGACTACCACATTTAGCGGAGAGCACGCGTTCTGGATCAAGGGAGCAGTAATGCCTGTCGTATGGAAAAAAATGTATGGAAAAGGCAGAGTCTTCTATTCTTCCCTCGGGCACGTAGCAAAAGACTTCGATGTTCCGGAAGCATTGGAAATCATGAAACGGGGCATTTGTTGGGCTGCGCTGAGCCGGTACCAATAGAATAAAAGTCGTAAAAAACATTAAATCATAACACTCTATTATAAAAAAGGATGATTAATCTAATTATCTTTTCTATCTTTGTGCAATTTTTTTGATCGTAAAGCTATAAAATAAAATGTATGAAGACCTATAAATTGCTAAATAATATTTTAGGATGGATTATTTTTGCTATTGCAGCAACTGTTTATCTGCTTACTATTGAGCCTACTGCGAGTTTTTGGGATTGTCCCGAATTTATTTCTACCGCCTACAAATTGGAAGTAGGGCACCCTCCCGGAAGCCCGATTTTTATGATGACTGCCAATTTATTCACACAGTTGACATCCAATGTTTCTCTAAAAGCATCAATGATAAACAGCATGTCTGCTATTTTCAGCGGACTTACCATTTTGTTCCTTTTCTGGTCAATCACTCATTTAGCACGAAAAATTATCTTCAAGGAAGGAGAAGAAACAAGTAATTCTATCCCTTTATCAAAAACAATCAGCATTTTAGCTTGCGGAGCCGTTGGCGCTTTGGCTTATACATTTTCCGATACATTCTGGTTCTCGGCTGTTGAAGCTGAAGTATACGCCTACTCTTCTCTAATGACGGCTCTCGTTTTTTGGATGATTTTGAAATGGGAAGATGTAGCCAACGAACCGGGAGCCGACCGCTGGCTGATATTAATTGCATACGTTACCGGAGTATCTATTGCAGTCCATTTGCTGAACCTCCTCTGTATCCCCGCCATTGTGCTGGTTTACTACTTCAAAAAACATGAGAATCCAAGCTTGAAAGGTTCAATAATTGCAGCGCTTATATCTTTTGCAATTGTAGGTATTATTCTTTTCGGAATTATTCAGGGATTGATGAGAGTAGCCGGATGGTTTGAATTATTATTCGTCAATCAATTTGGTCTTCCATACAATAGTGGCGTCGTTTTTTATATAGTTTTGGTTGTTTCAACTGTTATCTGGGGAATTTGGGAAACCATGAGGGAAAAATACAACGCTACACGCACGAAAATAGCTTTTATTTTAGCAGTCGGATTGGTGGGTATCCCGTTTTTGGGGGATAATCCTGTATATGGAATCATATTGTTGGCAATTTTAGCTATTGTTTTATTCTATTCTAAAAAAGTAAATCCGGTTCCGTTAAATACCATATTGATAGGCTTATTTGTAATCCTTATCGGATATTCGTCTTATGCGCTTATTGTGATTCGCTCAACGTCGAATCCGCCTATGGATCAAAATTCGCCGGAAGATGTTTTCACTTTGAGAGGTTATTTAGCAAGAGAACAGTATGGCGATTATCCTTTATTATATGGAGAAACTTATGTTTCAGAACCCAAATATGACAGGAATAGCGGCGACGTAGTAAGATCGGACGGCGGACCTATATGGGTGCGGATTGCCAAACACGATCCATCTGAAAAAGACGAGTATTTTGTCGCCGGACGCAAAGAGAAAACAGTCTATACGGATGAATTAAATACGCTATTCCCACGTATGTATAGCAAGGAAGCAAATCATATTCAAGGCTATAAATACTGGGCTGACATAACGGACAAAAATGCGCAACGGGTACGGATTAATACCGGGGAAGGAACAAAAGTGGTTCTCAAACCTACATTTTTCCAAAATCTCCGTTATTTCTTTAATTATCAAGTGAATTGGATGTATTGGCGATATTTTATGTGGAACTTCGCCGGTCGACAAAACGACATACAGGGAAACGGCGGAATTACGAACGGAAACTGGATTAGCGGAATCAAATTTCTGGATGCACTCCGGCTCGGACCTCAAGACGACTTACCCGACAGCATTGTCAAAAATAAAGGATATAACCGGTTTTACATGCTGCCTCTACTGCTTGGAATTTTAGGAATTTTCTTTCAAATTTATTCGGGGAAAAAAGGAGTGCAAGGATTTTGGATTACGTTTACGCTATTTTTTATGTTGGGATTGGCAATTGTGATTTATCTGAATCAAAAACCTTTTGAGCCTCGTGAGCGGGATTATGCCTACGCCGGCTCCTTCTATGCCTTCGCGATATGGATAGGACTTGGAGTAGCCGGAGTTATACAGCTTCTAACTAAATATTTGAAAATGAATGAACTGCCTGCAGCTATTACAGCGGCGGGTGTGTGTATATTGATTCCCGTCCAAATGGCGTCTCAAACATGGAACGATCACGACCGTTCCAAAAGGTATGTTTGCCGGGATTTCGGGTACAATTATTTAACAACCTGCGAACCCAATTCTGTCATTTTTACTATGGGCGACAACGATACATTCCCGCTTTGGTATAATCAGGAAGTTGAAGGAGTCCGCACGGACGTCAGGGTTTGTAACCTGAGCTATCTGCAAACCGACTGGTATATCGACCAAATGAAACGGCAGGCTTACGAATCGGAACCGTTGCCTATTTCATGGAAGAGAACCGACTATGTAACAGGAACTCACGAAGTTGCATATATCGTCAAGCGAACCGACGACTCAATGGAAGTATCGCGGGCATTGGATTGGATTAAATCCGACGATTTGCGTACCAAGCGATTACCGGGGTATAATTTGGAAATAGATAATCTTCCCACCGATATGCTTTACCTTCCGGTCGATTCGGCAGCAGTCATTAAGTCCGGAACGGTAAAACCGGAAAATTACAATCGAATAGTAAAAAATATATTTATCAATTTAGGCGAAAAGAAGGATTCGGATGGAAATGTAATTGAAGGTGGAAAAAGAATGATAACAAAACAGGAAATGATGATTCTCGATATGCTTAACAATAACAGAGATTGGTCGCGCCCGTTCTATTTTGCAACTACTGTCGGTCCTGAAATGTATCTGCGCCTTGATTCTTATCTGCGCCGCGATGGAATAGCTTACCGGATAGTTCCTTACAACACTGGAGCAAATACAGACGATATTTTCATGGATGACGATACGCTAAATGCAAAAAAGAAAAATCTAAGCGTCGACACGGATATACTCTTTGACAATATGATGCATAAATACCGGTGGGGAAATCTGGAACATCCGGGAATATACTTGGACGAAAATGCCATGCGCATGGCTAAATCATTCAGGATGATGTTCGGAATGTTAAGCAGAAATTTAGCCGCTGAAGGAAAAACGGATAAGGCTATAGAAGCGTTGGACTATGGTACAAAAGTACTTCCGGACTACAATGTTCCTTATGATTTTTATTCTACTTATGAAATTGGAAACCTGTATTATAAATTAGGTGAAGTTGATAAAGCAAAGAAAATCTATGATATTTTAGTAAATTCTTCCCTGAAAACTTTAAAATGGTTTTCAAAATTAAGCCCTCAACAATATGTTGGAGTTATGGACGAAGCGCGGAGAGAATTGTATTATTTACAAAATCTCTTGAAGGATTACAAACAAATAAATCCGGGTGCATACGATGCGTCCTATAACGATTTTTCCAACTATATGCAACAGTTTGATCAATATTACAGACTCCGCCAAACTCGCCAGACAGGCGGCGAAAACCAATAAATTATGCTGATAGAAAGAGCGCCTAAATTATACCGCAGCTTCTACCGAGGTTCACACTGGAGATTTAACACCGATAAAAAAGTAGTTTACCTCACATTTGACGACGGTCCAATACCTGAGATAACCCCTTGGGTATTGGACTTATTGGATAAATACAATATTAAAGCTACGTTTTTCTGCGTAGGCGATAATGTCCGAAAACATCCGGATATTTATCGAATGGTTCAAGAACGGGGACACAAAACCGGAAACCACACCTATCATCATGTTCAGGGATTGAAAACCGGTACCCGTTCATATATGGAAGATGTACAGGATGCAGGATATTTTATTGAAAGTAAACTCTTTCGTCCGCCACACGGACACATGCGATTACCGCAATTCTGGGCTTTACGTAAACGCTACAAAATAATAATGTGGGATGTGGTAACGCGCGACTACAGTTGCCTGATGACTGCCGATGAAGTATTTGAAGTAGTAAAAAAATATACGCGCAACGGCTCGATTATTGTTTTTCATGACTCGTTAAAATCCGGCGACAGAATGAAAGAATCACTGCCGAAATCCATAGAATGGCTGCTGGAACAAGGGTATAGTTTTCAACTGATTGAAGAATAAAGTGAACTGATCCGGACTCGAACCGGATTAATTTTTTATTTGAAGTATTTTATATACTGTTTGCAAGAGTATATTTTGGTCGGTTGTTTCTTCTATAGACCTCAAATACCATTTTTCAGGATAGACTAATGTTTCTCCTGATTGTAACATTGTATATGATCCTTGATTTTCAAGTTCGATGTAAAGTCCGTGTTCATGGGCGTATATTTCCACTTCGCCTTCTTTCGGCGGAAGCGCAGAGACAGGGATATCCGGAAACGTTTTAACGAACAGCATCCCATTGTACACATGGGCTAACCACCCTCCTTTCGATAGAGAAAACAGTTTTTGCGATGTGCGTATTGAATCAGGATGAGAAGCATACCAAAGAATACCGTTTTCGATAGTAACACTCCTTAAATTAGAGGCAGGTAACGACGCCGGCATTGTGTCTATCGGGAAAAAACTGAGGCAGCCTGTTGTACGCAACACATCCCATGCTGCTACCTGTCTGGTACTATCGCTTATATTGGTAATCGAATAAATAATATTGACCGAACTATCTTCAGGGTTGATATAAAATTTCTTCTTAAAAAGGTATCCGTTTTTTAGATCGGGCTTACTCGTGAGGAGTAGTGTATCTCCGGTGAGAGTAGCCTCGTAGGGTTCTAAGTCTAATACAGGAGATGGGGGCCAACCCCAATCAGACTGAGGCGAAGTCCAAAGCGTAGCTCCATAGTTCTGGCTATGTACCGACGAAGGAATTAATAATTCTTTTCCCCCGCAGGAATAGGAAACAATCCGTCCGCCCGTACCGGCTGAAACGCTGAAGCTGTTGCTGCCATATTCGAAAACATATATGCCATCGATAAATCTGACTGTTACCGGAGTGTGTTTGTCGTTGCTGCCAACCGAAATTGAACACAATGCCGGTTGTGCAAACAGATAATAACTCAAACAGACAAAAACTAAAAACAAATTTTCCTTTTTCATATTTCAGTTTTCACTGATTTTTTATTTTGTGATTGTGAACTGTACTTGACTCGAACAAAAACAGTTATGCTACTTAATTTCAACATTTTACAACTAATCAAATTTGATAGGTAATGATTAGGTAACGAATGTAAATATGTTAAAAGAACGCCTCTTTGTCGCATTTTGGACGAAAAAGTCCACAAATGATTTCGGGTCAAAAATACAACATATTTTTGAAATAAAAAAATTATTGAATATAAATGTTTTAAGTTACTGATAATCGACTTTTCCCCGCTCGGCGTATCGTGCAAATGATGAAATAGTTG
>Ga0123354_10010173_pt1 | contig 14472 bp, 14 predicted proteins | sample TergutLab28metaG_2_FD_97872 | JGI IMG/M metagenome (GOLD analysis project Ga0123354, IMG submission 97872) | Labiotermes labralis P4 segment gut microbial communities from Petit-Saut dam, French Guiana - Lab288 P4 | ecosystem: Host-associated > Arthropoda: Insects > Digestive system > Gut ... | reverse complement strand
TGTTCATTTATATTTTATACTGCATGTTTCATTCCTACACATTGACCATGATCAAGCAGAAAAACAGGTACAGAAGGAAAAGCGCTACAGAAGAGGCGTCCCCTTCATGATCTGTCTGCTAAATATAGATTAGATACTATTCCCAAAACAGGAATAATAAAAAAAACAATAAAATCATGAAAATCAGTAGAATTTTTCCATAAAATTTGCACTAAAATCCGAAATATCATAAATGTAGTCACACATGTTTCTGTGTAAAGCACCTACACTGTAAGGATATGAGCACACAACATACACAGTACTATAGTGGCACAATGCGTCCTTTGTATGTTACACCTGGAACAACAGAATTCATAATACATAACTACACTTGTTAACACACAATAATGCATAACAGCAAACATCTGACATTTTTACCAGCAGTACAGGGCGCTCAACAAGTTTGGGAATTGAGTGCTGGAGTTAATAAACTGTACAACAGAAAATAACTTCATACTACACGTAATTCTAACACATGGATAATCGAGGTGGCTTCGTTAGTACCAGCTGCGTACTCATATCCTTACACTAGAGGTAACAATATACAAAAACATCTCTAAATACATTTATGATATTTTGGATTTTAGCACAAATTTTGTGGAAATATTCTATTGATTTTCCTGTTTTTATTGTTCCTTTTTATTATTCCTCTTTTGGGAATAATATCTCGTATATTTTTAGCAGACGGATCATGATGGGGACGCCTCTTCTGTAGCGCTTTTCCTTCTGTACCTGTATTTTTCTACCTGATGAAGGTCAATGTGTAGGACTAAAACATGCAGTATAAAATAAAAACAAACATATAAAGTTTATGTGCTGTGTTTGTGTGCGCTGTAGTGCTAGTGACTGACTAATTAACGCAACAGGAAGATGATGGCCAAATTCCATCCGTTTGAACTTTTGCTGATATAAGATGCACAACTTAATATCTATTTTTCAACATGCAAGCCAATTTTCACTATATTAGCCTCCTCCTTCTTCTTGTAAACCTATCAGTGCTCCAACTAAGTCTTCTCAGTTGTCATCAGTTCCCAAATCTTCTCAAATGCACAGAATGACCTAGCATCACAGCATCCCTCACCATTCTTATAACACTGTTGTGAAGTCAGGCATTGTGAAGTTTTCTCTTCTTGGCATTTATCGTTTTGCATCAATTAAATCGTAACAAATTCTTATGCATCAGATTTATGATAAGATGGTACCTAATTTTTATGCATTTCCCTACAGCATTAATGAGGCAGCTACCGTTTATGCATAGGTAAATGGCAAACATTGTTATTTAAATACCGTAACTGAACATCAGTGTCTTTTTTTCTCGTATCACTGCGTTTTAGTATGGTGAACTTTGTATCTGATACAGCATGGAATAATGCTCAAACAAAGAGCAGCATACTGTGTCAGAATTATCACACAGTTTGATGAAAATTTAATGACATGGAAGAGACATGTGTGCCCTAGATAATGTATTTATGCCACTGATACAGTGCCTAAGGAATAGTGAAATGAAATAATGTGTCTTAACAATATGCATTTTGAACTCCATTAGTTGAATTGCTGGGAAATGCTTCAACCAACCTGTATTTCTGATATCCCGAAGAACTCGAAAATGAACTGTCATTCAATTCTGGCAACATGTCCTGTGCTTCCTTCTGCACATTCAAACTATCAGTGGATTTTGATTCAACTTGGCAGTTTGACATGTCACACTGAGAAGCCTCATCGACCTGCACACAGTTCACTGATGACTCTGTCCACGAAATGTTGGACAATCCTAGTCAACAATACATGATCAGTGTTCTGAAAACCCATTCTCATTACAGATTACAGATCACCTGAATGGTTTGTGTCCTTCACACAATGATGGTTTGTCATTTCTTGGCTATGTAATACATCTAACATGTGGACAAGACCTTGCCTTGTCTCGAATGGTAAGCACCATAAACAATTTCAAGTTTTTGTGCATTTGTTACAAAGTATTTGTCTAAGTCTAGAAATCATGAGTGATATAAAGGATCAGCTCCTGAAGTAATGCACTTGACTAAGGTAGCAGTGAGGGTGTATGACATATTAAATACTGTACTGGCAAATAGAATTTACCTGTTACTTTAAGAGCTTCTGCAGTTTTGAGAACTCCTTGAATATTTTCTTGTGTTACATATGCTTCTCCTTTATATATGAAGTCTAAAATTGCTTTCATTTCCACAAATTTCACATCCCTCATGAATATTATAGGGTGTGGTGTTGTATTTGGTCGCAGAATGGAGTTGAAATATCGACTGAAAAGAGTAAACTTGAATGAAATAGATTTCCTCATATGCTGAAATTTTATATACCAGTTCAGATCCCTGTAAGTTCTTCCACTATAAATAATGACACAGTTTAAAATCATAAAACCTAATCATATGCAGTAATTAATGATTGCTCACATAACAGAACCAGAATATCCATTAATGCCAAACCTCACCAGTGGTCAGCAACAAGCACCTCCCATCTATCTCCCTGTCAGCCTTCGAAGTGTTCGCTTTCCAACAAATTTCCTGTCCCAATTATGTAAACACTCCTTGTCTCCTTCGCCCTCCTTTCTGATGCATCATTGTGCAACTACATTTCACTCTAACAATACTCATGACATTTATCAGACAAAGACTTAGGCTATATGACAAGAGTTGAAGGAAAGATTTTTCTCTTTGCCACCACATTCATAATGGTTCAAGGGCTCACTCTCATACAAGAGCAACAAAAGTAACCGTAACTTGATTCATACTGTTGTGATAATAATAAAGAAAATACACCATCAATATGTATTAGTAACGGAGGTCACAATTGTAAAGCTGAGTGAATCAGCCTGCTCATGTCATCAACTAGCAATATACAATGCCTGCTTCAATTTATTTTCGTCCGTATTGTTACATATGTAGCATTGGACTTGTCCACCGTATAATGTATAACTGCTATATATACATACAAAGTCTCAGACTGTAACAATCATACTACACATTACAAGATTACGATATATAAATACAAGTTACAATCATACTACCCATTACAAAATTAATGTATAATTACAAAATCTCAAATTGTAACTAACACAAAGTAATTATACATGTGGTGTACCAAAACAATAATCTCAACACACCATCCAGTCCAGCACAACACACCAATATTTTGTAATAAAATTATTTAAAATAACTAAAAAAAAATCTCATACACCACCAATCAATCCCAGTCTAAACAACAAAACTTCAGCCGGACAACAAATATAGCTCAATAACAAGGAATTTTGGTTAATCTGGTACATTCCTGATCTCATAAGTTAAGTTATTAAAAATTTGTATCCTGCACGTGTGATAAGTATTCATCCACTGAATAAAAGGTGTGTTGTAATAGAAAAGCTTTAAGTTGTTCCTCAAAAAGTTTTAAATTCTCCAGATTTTTTATATAATTTGGAAGCTTATTATATAATTTTGTCCCCAAATTGGTTATGCTTTTTTTTTAAACATCAGTTCTACAAAAATGTGTTTGAAGATCAGATCTATGTCGTGTCTCATACTGATGTGTGGCCAGATTTTGTTTTAACCCTTTAATATTTATTTTAATGTAATGTACCATTTCCATTATATAAACACATGGCACTGGCAGTATATTCAGTTTCTTGAACAACTCTCTACATGACATCCTTTTTTAACATTACAGATTAACCTCACAACCACCTTCAGTGGGGTAAAGTGCAGGGACAGAAATAACTTCATATTTACATTTCAATCAATGATAATTAAATATGTTACAAAGACTTACAATGAACATAGGTACTTCATAATGTACAGGAACAAGTAATTAGAAAGATATGCTTACCTACTGGCACACAGGACAACACGGTGTGCTTTAAGAAGCTGTCCCTCTACAGCAATCGTGACATCCACAAAACTCTCAGTCTCACGCATATCATCCAAGGAACCCAAGAGCTCCAGTTGATTGTTCCACTTGAGCCACAGATCTGCCATTATTCTGCAATAAATGAATGTAAGAACATCAGGTGTTTGTATTCTACCTATGCATCACTCCTTTTCAGGACCACACCAGTACATGAAGGTCCCTCCCTCGACTGGCTCACCACACTCTCCAGCTGTCCACTATCTACAACTGCTGCAGGTATCTAGAAGCACAAGTTTTCCTGCATGGCTATTCATCTCGGCTTGTTTGACCGTGATGAAGGCGCTACAATCCTTCGAAAAACTGGGAACTACTCGCCCAACAACACAGCATCATCACATCCTATAAGACTCAAATCTTTGAATATATTCTGATGGCTTCTTACCTTTAAAATACGTTAATAGTTTGGAGTCCGTAAGTTCCTTTGCACCTTAGGAAGTATGAGCAGAGAAAGCTGTCAATCAACTTATCTTACCAAAAATTCTCACCATCAATTAACACATAATAACATAGTTATTACAAGTACACAGTACTGCCTCTTGAACGACAAACACAACCAACCGCCTGTAAATTCTAAGATGTCGCCACACGTGCTGACATCTGCCAATTTGACGTCGCTATGCCGTTCGGTAATCCGTGGCGTGGACAAATTTCCTCAATTTCTGTAGGTGTGTTTTCGTGATGTTAATGCTTGCCGATGGCGTGTATTAAGGTTGTGATATATTCCGATTAAAATAATCCGATAAGTTGCATTTATGTATTAACAACGGCGTAAAAGACTATTAATTTAAGGTCCATTCGGCGTATTAAGCAGCATTGTGTAGGTGATGAATGGTAATAAGATTACTATATGATAGTACCGTATCAAAAACACACTTATACGATTTCCTTAATTCTCGGATGTGCCCCCCAGCCCGTCAGCAGAACAACATCGTACGGAACTAAATAAAAAATGCGCACACACTTATTTAATTCTGCACATAAAACGAGGTTATATAAATTAATAATTGTGTATGACGCACGGTACATACAATATTAAAATATGCAGACTTGTTTTTCGAGAGTGTTTCCTGAAATGATGAATAATAAAATAAAACGTAGGCAATTGTTATTGAACACAATTACGAAACAACTGTGGATAAAGCAGAACATTAACACTGGATTAAGTGTTATATTGACAATTGTTACCAAAGAATATCACGATGAACATAATGAAAACAGAGATTGTCTCATATAGAGGTCATTTGTTAAAGTCCATGGCATGGGAATAAACACAGTCCTCTAATGCCTGGTAATAAACATAATCCTAAAATGCCTGTGAAAATCACAGGGAATAATAGATCTGTACTGACTAACCTACTGGGCGTACCCAAAATGGCACGCGGCATTCACTGCTGCCCCAATTATTTTTTTATTTACACACATACCTGACTGCTTGGAGATTTTATATGAATTATCGATGCTACCAAATAACACCGCGAGTGCAACATTTTTACACAAATCGGGAGCGGTACAAAGTGTTGACTGGATATTTCTTAGTGGGGAACCGACCTGGCGGTGACTTGGCGAATACGTAGCAATGGACAAAACATTTTACAGTTCTCTGTCCAAACAAGAAGCAGTAGCAGCTCCGTTTATTCTACATTTTCTTCCGTATCGCTTTTCTCTAGGAAGCCTGTATTAGAAATATAATAATCATTACCACGCATTAATTATATAATAATAATAATGCACCAATTGATAATAATTTATGGAAGTCTTCAAGACCTTATTTCTCTCTTTCAAACTCCCATGAGCACGCTAAAAGATGTCTGTTAATTTATGTACAATTGTGGTGTGCACCCTTAAAAAGTTTCGCCAGCCCTGACCTAGATCAGTTACTGCAATATACGTGCTCATTTTAAATCCAATTTGCGTCCTGATTTAATTTAATCACTTTTGTTCCGTACAGGTTTTAAATTATCAGATTTTCTCATTTCTCCAGGATTCTCCACAACCTCCAGCAAAAGCAATATCTATGGCGAATCTACTAAGTATGATGGCTTAATGTAATCACCATAGCTTATATACAACAGGTGCATCACGGTATAACTGACCTTATGAGCGGCTTATGCCTCTTTTCTTGCCACATTCTTTCTTTACAGTTAATACAAATAAGGTTGTTCCGTGTCATCTTTTGGGAATAACCTGTCCGGTTACTTCATGTGCGACTTGCCAGTAGTCAAAATTTCCCGTGAATGCGTTGCAAGCCCAGAGCAAAGTAAGTTTAGTGGTAGGATTGTTACTTTTAGCCTCAGGACAGACATGTTTTGGGATGGCATTTCCTCCCGTCCTGAAGAAACAGGTACATTACTCAGTAGTGATTGCCTTGTATGTGGGAACATATAACACGCGAAGGTGAGAATTTTTGTAGAATTAATCCCGCTGTGGTACCTCACATGGGATGGCTGACGGGTAGGAGTGCCTGTAGATCGTGTGCATATGTACGCATTTTCATTACTCCTGAACCATGCATGATGGAAACATACATGTCTATGACGAGTATGAATTTACGTCATACTACCATAATCGATTTTTCGTGGCCAACGTGATTGAAACGACCATTTACCCGACCGTGATACGAATGCTCTAATCCGCGACACAAATCATGCATTTGACTTCCATGATTCGTGACATTAGAACTTGAGCGAGTCGTGTGTTGCGGAGTGGTGTGTTTTGAAAATTTTGTAATGGCACGGAAGGGACCGAAGGTGTTGTTGGGATTTGAGGATGAATGCATTACAGAAAAACACAAATCGCTGGTCAGTTTCACCACAAATAAAATAGGAGGGAAACCAGTAAGTATAACTTATTTTGGTCTGAAGACCGCGAGTGGTAGTAAATGTCACAGCTACATAAATGGCAAAGTAATCCCCTAACGTTCCAGCAAACAGCGCGACTCTGTAGACGTATGTTTACTGAATAAGCGTTATCGTATGATATCGTAAGGAGTACGGTATACCACAGAGCAAATGTGAAGGGGAGTTGAAAATTTGCTGGTGTTGCTGTTGGGATGTTTTTCATAACATGCGACGGTAATAATGACCAGTTGTGCACAGACTTTTATGTAAAAACCACCTCATATGCGTGTCTTGCTAATAGTGTTTTGAAAGTTATTTCTGAAATCCTAAAACAAACCGCGAAAATTTTTCATCCAATTTCCTTGTTGAAACTCCTAATTTACTTAGTAAATTTTCACAAGTCATAACCGTTGAATTATTTACGTAGGTAGACTAGGCTAGTTTTTCAAAAAAATTCGTTCACATATTCTGTAGTAGAGTAATGTAAGTTGTTAACATGCGACTAAAATATGTTGACAGCTATAGGCTGCAGTTCATGTCTAAAGCATTGGATTGTCCTCTAATGCCAAGCTTCAAGATGACGATGTTTAACCACATGCCTTTCCGAATTTTCAAGATAAATGGGATAAATGCACAGTCTGTTTCTGCAGATGAACAAGATATCTGTTTGCTGAACCATCCATTGCTTTAAGCAATACATCAACTTCTAATATTGCCAGCTAATGTGTAATATCCAGTATCTCATTTCACTTTTATCTTTACTACTTTCAAAGGTAACACCATTCTTCTAAACAGTAAATTTCCATTACATTCCTTCATTGTGAGACTTGGGCTTTTCATGACAATGACAATGAAGTTTACTTTTTCTGGTCCATGATAGAGTGTAGTCTTGGAGATGTTTACCAACATTCTGGGAGAACTTATTGCACCCATGCTGTATGTCAAAAGATGTTAGATGTTGGGTTTCTTTGAATATGGGTTAATTTCTACCAAAATATACATCTTAGAGACCCTGTCCTTTATTTTGTTATTGTTTGTCTCACATGTACTTAAGTTACTTGCCATTTATTAATAAGCAGTCATGTTGTTGTCAGTATTTTAATAGTTGATTTCCAGAATGTAGAGTTTATGCATTGACTTCCTTTTTAGGTGTTCTTTATAAAGTGAAATGTGTATATAGTATAGTAAAGTTTTATTCATATTCGAGCAATCTACAGGAAGTACTAGAAGGGACCCCAAGATATAGAAAAAGTCAAAGGTCATGTACATATATATATATATATATATATATATGATATGTGAACATACTGTTATGGAAATATAACCTTGTCATGTAGTATAGTAAAAAAGAAAACAAACAAAACATAAAACAGTGTTTAATTTCGACATTGAAATTATACTTTGAATATTGTTCAATCAAGTAATACAATAGAATATATGCTATGAATACAATATACTATGTATTATTGTATTGGAAACACTCCTCCAACATATAAAAAGCATTCAAATAAAAAAATTTATTTAAAAGACATTTGAATTTCTTAATATTACAGGATATGTCCTTTATATATGTAGGTAAACTATTACAAACCTTGAGTCTCAAATGATAAGAACCTCTTTGATATAGAGACAGATTTGATATTGTTAATGAATATCAGAGCCATATCTGGTAATTCTTGCCTACCCAGGCTCTGTTATATGTTTCAGTCAGACACATTTATATTAGCCTTACCAGCTTCATGGAAATACCAAACTCAATGCGAACATTATGTAAGACCTCCCTCCTAAATGAATCATAAACTTTCTTGAGGTCTATAAACAGCTGATGCACTGCTTCGTGGTATTCCCATTTTGTCTAAAGTATTTGACAGTTGCAGAATATATGATCAGTAGTTGTCCTGTTGCGTCAAAACCCACATCAATGGTCCCCAATAATTTCCTCCGCATAGGGAGTTAACCTTGACGGCAGGATGTTGGATAAAATTTTGTATGTAGATGGCAATAGTGATATGTCCCTATAATTACTACAGTCTGTTTTATCACCCTTCTTATAGATAAGTACAATGATTGCCTCCCTCCACTCCTCAGGCAAATCCTACTTATTCCAAATAGAAATTATAAGTTTATAGATCTCATAGCAAATTGTTCTACCCCTTATCTTAATCAGTTCTGCTGGGATTTGATCAAAACGTGATGATTTTAATACCCATATTAAGAATCCCTTTTCAATACAGTGACAAATTCAATATTGGTTGATGAAAATTGTAATTTTCTAGTATTTCTTCTATGTATCTCTTAGTTAAACATGTATTGATCATGGCTCATAATAACAAAACGTAAGAGGGTAAAAATGTATTGAGATGGAAGAGTAAGAATATTAAGATTTTTAAATAAATCATGACCTGGATCTCTACTCATTGTACCTGTATGTATTCTTACAGTTCCTGTCTGCAATTTAAAACTTTACTGCTGTAGCTAGAATTGTCCCAAAAGATAATTCCATAACTTCATAAGTGAATGAAAATTGACGTAATAAATCATCAGTATAGCCTGTGATATTTTAACTTCCTAAGAACTTGGCATGCTGTACTGAGTTTTGGCATCATTATATATCTATATGAGTTTCCCATCTCAATGCATTATCTAAGGTTAAGCCTAGAAATCTTGTAGAAGATATACTTGTGATACTTTGGTTTCAGAGCTGATCAAAATGTCTAAGTTACATTGTAAAATGAATAATATTGGTTTTATTAAAATTTAACGATAGTTATTTTGAAGCAAATCACTTATTTAAGCATTCAAATACACTTTTAATGTTATCCTGGAAGTCAGTAGTATTTGTATTTATCACACTTGTGTCTTTCGCAAAGAGAACTGATATTGAGGTATTATTTAGATTGCAGGTAAGTTATTAATATATATAAGAAATAGCATTACTCCCAAAATGGATCCTGTGACACCCCATGTGAGCTCCTCTTCCAGTCATAAGATACTGTACTGGATGTGATGTAGACATCTCTGTCTCTCAGCTTTTTAAAAAATCTTGAAGTAGCAATTGACAGTTTTTATCTGCTTTTCATGCCATTTTATTTTATACCATGAGATCAGTTAATTTACATCATTTTGTAACTATGGTTTAGTATATTAAGCACAACAGAGAACTACATTAGCTTTGGAAAAGGGTGAATGTTACACATGTTAAGACCTTTACATTATTCTGTAACTGTTTTGAAGAGAGCAAAGCAGGTAGTTTGCACAATGTATTGCTGTAGACGTATTGCAAATGAATCTGTTTGATTTCTTTTTGCCCTGTCGGATGTTTATTTGCTGTGAAAAATTTGCATAGTGTGTGCATTGTGCAGAGGTATGCTAAATATACCAGTAAACTGGCTGAAGAATTTTATTTTAGACAGTTTGTTGGGTAATTGACCAAGAGTGCTAAGAAAAATAGGAATAGTTCATTTCTATCTTCTCCCCTTCTGTTGAGTCAGAAAATACCAGGGATAAGGTGTTTTTGTTTGCTGTTTTTTCAGGAAAATAACACTGTATGTTTAAAAATCATTTTGGTTTTTTTGTAATCTTTGCCCTGTGATAAGTGGGTCACTGTCACCACGGTATGGTGCGTCCTCAGGTTGCGGATGGAGGAACAGCCTCCAATATGGAGAGTAGCTGCAAATATATTGAATAAGGAGTCGCTGACAGCTGACAAGGAGTGGTGCTACAGCTTGGGGGTTGGGCAAGGTGCTAACAACTCTTCACCTTAAAAATGAATCTTGTTACAGTATGTTCATGCAGAAAACCTTGGACCTGGACTGATACTGTGGTATGACCTAAGCAACGAGAAAGGGACATGAGATTTGGTACTTGGAATGTTAGGAGCCTGTAGAGGGCAGGTTCACTTACAGCAGCAGCCAGGGAATTAGCAAGAAATAAATTAGATTTAGTGGGTGTGCAGGCGGTTAGGTGGGACAAATGGGGCACAGTAAGAGCAGGGGATTATAATTTTTTCTATGGAAAAGGAAACAAAAATCAACAATTGGGAACTGGATTTTTTTGTACACCACAGAATAATATCATCAGTTAAGAGAGTAGAGTCTGTTAGTGATAGGGTATCATGTATAGTTCTAAGAGGTTGCTGGTGTAATATCATTGTTCTGAATGTACATGCACCAGGTGAGAAGAAAAGATTCAAAAGACAGTTTTTGTGAGGAATCAGAGTCAGTCTTTAATCATTTTCCTAACTGCCATATGAAAATTCTATTAGGAGATTTTAATGCGAAAGTGGGGAGAGAGAATATTTTCAAACTGACAACTGGGAATGAGAGTCTACATCAAGATGGTAATGATAATGGTGTTAGAATAGTAAACTCAGTCACATAAAAAAATCTACTTGTTAAGAGCACGATGTTCGCATACCGAGACATTCATAAGTACACCTGGACCTCTCCTGATGGGAAGACTCACAACCAGATTGATCACATATTGATAGATAAGAGACGACATTCGAGTATGCTAGGTGTACGAAGTTCCAGGAGAGCTGATTGTGATACTGATCACTATCTGGTGGTTGCAAAAGTTTGGGAAAGATTGGAAGTAAGTAAACAAGCTGCAAAGAAGTTTGATGGGGAAAGATTTAATCTCAGTAAGCTAAATGAACTTAATCTCAGTAAGCTATATGAACTGGAGGTTAGTTATCAGATTGAGATTACCAACAGGTTTGCAGCTCTGGAGAACTTAAGTGATAGCGAGGACATAAACAGGGATTCGGAAAACATTAAAGAGAATATCAAAACCTCAGCTAAAGACAGTCTAGGTATGTATGAATTGAAGCAGCATAAACCATGTTTTGATGAAGAATGTTTAGGTTTTTTATATCAAAGGAAGCAGGATAAAATGCAGTGGATACAGGATCCAAGCCAAAGCAATGTAGGTAATCTAAACAACGTAAGATGTGAAGCTAGCAGACATTTCAGGAACAAAAAGAAGGAACATTTGGAAGCTAAAATTGAGGAACTTGAAACTAATTGTAAGACAAAAAATATTAGGGACATGTATAGGGGCATCAATGACTTTAAGAAGGGATACCAACCTAGAAATAATATAGTAAAGGATTAAGAGGGTGATTTGGTTGCAGGCTCCCACAGTACTTTGGCTAGGTGGAGGAAACACTTCTCTCAGCTACTGAATATACACGGGGGTTAATGATGTTAGGCAGACAGAAATACACACAGAGCAGAACCAGTGCCTTTAAGGTTGAGTTGGCTATTGAAAAAATAAAGTCACAAATCACCTGGTACTGATCACATCCCAGCAAAATTGATTAAGGCAAGGGGTGGAATGATTTGCTATGAGATCCATGAACTTACTATTTCTATTTGGAATAAGGAGAATTACCCAAGGAGTGGAAGGAGTCGACCATTGTACCTATCTATAAGAGCGATAAAACAGACTGTAATAATTGTAGGGGGCATAACACTTTTGCCAATTACATACAAAGTTTTATATAACATCCGTCTGTCAAGGTTAATTCCATGTGCCGAGGAAATTATTGGGGATCATCAATGTGGATTTCAACACAACAGGTCAACCACTGATCAAATATTCTGCATTCATCAAATACTGGAGAAAGAAATGGGAATACAATGAAGCAATGCATCAGCTCTTTATAGACGTCATGAAAGCTTATGATTCAGTTTGGAGGGAGGTCTTGTATAATATTCTCATTGAGTTTGGTATCCCCATGAAACTGGTAAGGCTAATAAAAATGTGTCTGACTGAGGTGTCCTTGTAGGCAAAAATTTGCCTGACATGTTGTCTATTAGGAATAGATGGAAACAAGGAGATGTTCTACTGCCACTGCACCTTTGCTTTAGAGAATGCCATTAGGAGAGTTCAGGTAAACCAGGATGGCTTGAAATTATATGGTACACATCAGCTTCTGGTTTGTGCTGAAGATGTTAATATATTGGAAGTGTACATACTATAAAGAAAAACGCAGAAGCTTTGGTAGTGGTTAATGAGGAGATTGAATTAGAAGTAAATGGTGTACATGGTGATGTCTTGAGATAAGAATGCAGGACGAAGTCACAGTACAAAGATTGATAATAGTTCCTTTGAAAGGGTCAAAGAGTACAAATATGTGGGGACAACCTTAACAAATCAACATTCTATTCAGGAAGAAATTAAGAGCAGACTGAAGTCAGGGAATGCTTGTTATCATTCAATGCAGGATCATTCGTCTTCCAGCTTGCTACCCAAAAATTTAAAGATTAAGATATATAGAACTATAATTTTGCCTGTTGTTATGTATGGGTGTGAAACTTGGTCACTCACACTGAGGGAGGAACATAGGCTGAGGGTATCTGAGAACAGGATGTTGAGGAGAATATTTGGGCCTAAAAGGGACAAGGTAACAAGGGAGTGGAGAAAACTACATAATGAAGAGATTAATGATCTGTACTCCTCACCAAGTATTGTTCGGGTGATCAAATCGAGAAGAATGAGATGGGCCGGGCATGTAGCATGTGTGGGGGAGAGGAGAGGTGCATACAGGGTTTTGGTGGAGAAACCTGAAGGAAATAGACCACTTGGGAGATCCAGGCATAGATGGGAGGATAATATTGAGATGGACCTTCAGGAAGTGGGATGTGGGGGTATGGAATGGATCGATCTGGCTCATGATAGGGACAAGTGGCGGGCACTTGTGAATGCAGTAATGTGCCTTCAGGTTCCATAAACTGTGGGGAATTTCTTGACTACGTGAAAACCGGTTAGCTTCTCAAGAGGGACTCTGTTTCAAGGAATAAGTAAGTAATTAAGTAATAATAATAATAATAATAATAATAATAATAATAGGAAAAATGTAACTCACAACCTAGGCTATGGCATTGTTATTTTTAACACATTTTAGAGAATGGGTTAGTACTGTAACATTGTTTTCTTAAATAAACAGCTCACACATATTCAAATTTGCATCCACATTCTATCTCAGCTTTGCCAGGAAGAGGGTTACAAGATGCTTTCTCATTTCAAACATCTCCTCGGGCTAGAGGCAGAGCTAGACTACACCACACCAACCTGTTCTGTGTTGGAAAGTTGTGACACACAGTCCCCATCACCGTGTATATAAAACACGCATATTCCAGTGTCTTAATGTACTTACTGTTATATTATCAAGATTGAGATGCTTCGCGTGACCCTGGCTTTGGATCTCAGCACACAATTCTCGCACCTTTTGTTTGTTTTTATGAAGCTGGGTACTGCTCATGCCACAGTCATCAAGAGCATTACGATGGCTCGCATCAGATTCAAGCAGATTTAGCATCAGTTCCAGACTGTGCCGATCCAGATCCATGTTCAGTCTATCCTGACTTAGCACAAACATGACAGTGGCTGTGCAAAGCCCAAGGCTCTGAAAATTAACACATCAAACTTCTCATTGCAAGTTCCACAAGTTTTTGCCATGGTTAAAAGTCAGAAAATAAAAAATTGGCAACTGCATAAGGCTGAAACTCAAATTTACTCACTTGATCTTTTGTGGCATCATGTAAGGCACGGAAGAACTTGGCCACTGTTCCATGAGCCCTAACATGCATTCTGAAGGCAGGAGCCATGCACTTGGATGCTAGTGTTATAGCTGAGAGGCACCTGCAGGCCAACAGTA
>Ga0123354_10010170_pt1 | contig 14473 bp, 6 predicted proteins | sample TergutLab28metaG_2_FD_97872 | JGI IMG/M metagenome (GOLD analysis project Ga0123354, IMG submission 97872) | Labiotermes labralis P4 segment gut microbial communities from Petit-Saut dam, French Guiana - Lab288 P4 | ecosystem: Host-associated > Arthropoda: Insects > Digestive system > Gut ... | reverse complement strand
AGTTCCCCTAAGACAACCTGAAGATGGTCAGTACAGGCCGAAACATGTAGTTGTCCATTATATAGTCATTAAATACACCTCATGTGACACAGTTGTGTTTGACTACATACAATTTTCCAAGTTGGGAAATACTGACAGACAGCAAAACGTATTTAGTGAAAATTGGACACTTAATTGACAATACCTCTGCAACATAATAGTGCATTTTCAATTGAAATCTAAAAGTCTCTCCTTTTGTTTCTTAAAAATTTTTTATCGCTATCAATGCCAATTACATTCGAAGTGCTTGAATCTTTTACTTGAAGGAACATACAGGAGGATTTCGGAGTGTTTTATTACCCTTACCCTTCCTCCAACCCTTCAAGCTTTTTAAATATAATTCTATTATATTCCATAACAAAAGAAACCATGGCGTCTCAACAGCGCATTAGACCGTAGTCAGAATATCCCATTCTTCATTTCCGGCATTTCCCGGTAGATTTCGCAGTAATCTTCACTGATAGAGCCGCCACCAATTAGCAAAGGCCTATGGCAACTCATTACTACACACTGCATTCAGAAGGGTTCCAGTCAATGAGTAAGTGATTATTACGACCTACAGCTGTCGCCATAACAAACTGACACAGCTGGTAATAGCCTGCGACATACCCTTAATGATAAAAGCAGCCAATTTAAATTTTGTCGAAAGGAAATGAAGTCTTATTCAAGAATTCTCCATGTAAATATATCAATCAATAAATAATTATATATATATACAATGGCCATAAGAGAGAATTTTCTGCAGTCTCTCTAGACAAAGTTACCTCAAAGAAACACCACCTTTTCATCTCATGAACAACATGATTGAGTTTCGTAATTGCATTTAGGTTCATCTCTTGAGAGTTTTTATCAGGGATGCAATTTTTTTTAAGTCTACTGGACAACTCAAAACTCCAGACTGAGGATCTACAAATGTTAGGCGTCACAGTAAAACTTTTGTCGCCAGGACCACCCGAAACCCGGAATTTGGTCACCATAGTTTAAAATTTCCAGTCGGGAATTAAAGTCTTACAGAAAAAATATCAAATTATATAAAGAGTTTTTGGTAAGTGAAGTGGGGTAGATCTGACTGCACGTCTCTATTGTACTGGATCAGCATGAAGGTCAGCTCACTGCATTATTTAGAATCCTTTTTTGAATGGAAATAGGCACTGGACTGCACGAAATATGGTAGAAAATTTGTGAAACATTTTATTCATAACCGTGTTCACAAGATCCCACCTCGAAGTCCAGTCATGAGCCAGATATATCCAATTTTCAAGCTAATGCTGTTTATTTAATACCTTTGTTACTACTATCATCCAACAAATACCTAAGGTAAAATAAATCTAATTTCATAACAGAAGTTTTGGACATTTTGACTACCTCATGTTTAAAACCACATGGTAGTTCAAGGGGAACTACAGTCTCCATCATAAGATTATCTCACATTTTTTAATAATTCAGTCTTCATAGAACTTACTGTTTGGTACTACACTTGTGTTTGCATTATTTCTTGGAGTTTTATATCTTTCCACTTGACACCGGCACATTCCCAAAATTTACTTTCCTTCGAATCTTAAATTACTCTTTTCGTTTTCAGTGCTTTTCTTTATCTCATGCTTTTTCTTCCTGATAATTTTATTGCAACTTAGTGAGAATTTCCAGTGTTTTGTCCCAGAATTTCTAGTTTAATTTTCAAATTTTAATTTTCCTTTTAATCTTTTTTGTTATCTGAGGCGTTTGACTTCTGTCCTTACGAGCATGTTTACTAGGTACAGGTTGTTTTTGTATCGAGGGATTGTGTCTAACACAGGCGTGAAACCACGTCAAAATTCTAAGCACCAGAAGCTTAACATGAAGGAAGTTTCATAAACATGAAACACAAATATTAGTCGCCACGCTAAGTGGGAGTTTTGCACCCCTGTGTTAACGGGCCCATTGGAAATGCTTCTTCCTTTTCCCTCCGTCCTTCAAAATGTAAGCAGATACACTATTAAAAATCTGTAGCATTTTTAACCTGAGACGATAATTACACTTAAAATTTAAGTTAAGGATGCGAGTATACACCAAGGTTAGCATTATTTAAGATAATATTTATTTAGTCCCCAGGTTGGAAACAGATTTATTTGTGCTATTTATTAATATTGTCCTCCATTTAGTGACTGTGTTTTGAAATTTGTCTCTTCCCTGCAGGTTTTCAGACAACAATTTTGCAAAAATGTTCTATTTCTCAAATTCGAGATACCAACCTGGTCGTTCTTATTCTCCTCGATCACATGACCAGAAAAATGTTTACGCGTAAAATTAAAAAAGCATTTACAAATGGTTTTATAAATAAACTGATCACAGAACTCCGTTCTGGATGCCAGTGTCATGTAAAAACTTACTGAAATGTCAGTCGACGCCTATCGTCAGTCATTCTCACATTCATACCCACAATTGTCAATGACAGCGTGTCATTATTGTCCGACATTTCGAAATGAACAAAGATTCGCTAATCAGCCTAAATTGTTTGCCATAAACAGCTGGTGATATTTTATTATTTAGTTTCAAATTTCGAAAACAAATTCAATGTAGGAAATAGTTTCCAAATGTGTTTAACTGAAGTGTGTTATTAAGTCTGAACTCCCTAATTTTAAAGAAGGTATAATATATTTCTTCGAGATGAAATGATTTTACTTTTTAAATTCAATTGAGTAAATTCGACAACATGCACGGTGTAACAATGAAAATATTCAATTGAGTATGTTTAGCTTTTTATTAATTATTATTAGAATACATGACAAAGAAATTAATAGATGAGTGTGAATTGTGGGACTTAAAGTTAAGTATTAAAAAAACTAAATAAATGGCCATAGGAGACATATTGAGAGATTTACAACTGGAAGACGAGAAGGGGATAATAAGCCATGTAAATGAATATACCTATTTTGGATAAGAATAACCAAAGATGGAAATCACGAGCCAGAAATTAATGATAGAATTCATAGAGGACGAGCAGCTATAACGAAACTAAACAGCATTTTGTGGGACCGCGATGTGACCCCCAAAACAAAGACTCATACTTATCATGCAATAGTTAAAAGTGCAATTGTATATGCAGCAGAAACATGGTGTTTAAAAGCAAAAACGGCAGCAGAACTAAATTCCACAGAAATGGACTTTTGGCGAGGCTCGGCTCGATCTCCAGGTAGGACTAAATTAGGAATACTATTATTAAACAAAAAATGAATGTAGCAAGGTCTCTTTTAGATGACATTAAAACCAAAAAACTTCAATGGTATGGACATGTTCAAAAAATGGCAGAGGGGAGATTGCCAAAAGAAGTTATGAAATGGAGCCCACCAGGAAGAAGAAGACGAGGTAGACCTAAACTTACCTGGGCTGAAGGGATTAGCGGACTGATGGGAGAAAAGGGATTAACAGAAGAAGACTGGAATGACAGAAGCAACTGGAGGAAGAATATAATATAATTGTCAAATGGGTGCAGGAAGATATGGAAACATTGTACGAACTGCTAAATAAATAAATATATTCAGTATTGTAACTACAAATCACTGTTCGGGTTTTGTTGCGCTAAGGTTTGTGTTGGGGTGGAGACTGTTTGAATATGAGGAGAAAAACTGCTATCCAGTTTGTGGCTCTTGAAGGCTTTCATAAAATCACCCAGGTTTATTCTACAATATTATATAGATTGGCCGGGGACCGGTTTCAACTAACTCCCCAGTTTGTCTCTCACAATTCGCCCCACTATGAACACTGTAGGCACGTATTCTGACGCAAAGATATCGTGTTAAAATGAACACAAATTAATAAATAAAGCTCCTGTTTTAAACACATTGTACTAAGAGTAGGAATGTCGCGCGTTCGATTCCCAATGGGGTCATTGGGACATTTAATTAACTTAGTACTTCCGAACACACTATGGCCTTGGGGTCGACTCAACCTCCAGCAAAAAAAGTACTAGGTATGTCTCCTGTGGGTAAAGGCAACCGGTGTGTAGAGTTTATATTCTTACCACATTCACATGCCGGTTACTTGGAAACTCTAGGAGCGTCAAACATATGGAAATCTAGGGGCCTGTCCAGGCCATTGATCGGATCGCTTCAGATATATTAAATAATCTGGTACCTCATCCATTGAGTTTGTTATGATTGGACATGCATTTGCTTGCATGCAATTTCTGTAATAATAAGTGGGTGTTCAGTACTGTTCAAAGATTTGCTAGAATGGTATTACGTAAATATTCTGCCGTAAACCTCCAAATTTCAGCAGCTTTCGTAAACGAATTAGGCATTCGTACTCCTGCCTGTTGAACTGTGTTTGACGAGGAAATACAAAAATTTCATATTATGTTTTATCAGATCGAGAAGAATGAGATGTGCCGGGCATGTGGTGCGTATGGGTGAGGAGATGGAGGTGTATAGGTTCTTTGTGGGGAAACTGGAGGGAAAGAGACCACTGGGGAGACCTAGGTGTAGATGGGTGGATAATATTAGGATGGATCTCCAGGAGGTCGGATGTGGTTATATGGACTGGATTGGGCTGGCCCAGAATAGAGACAGGTGGCGGAAGCTTGTGATTGAGGTAATGAACCTTCGGGTTCCGTGAAATGCAGGGAATTTCTTGACTAGCTGCAAACCAGTTAGCTGCTCAAGAAGGACTTTGCACCATGGAGTGAGTAAGTAAGTATGTTTTATCACAATATATTTCAAAATTTCGCTTCCCCCTACCTGTAGGTTAAATATCAATTATATTAATTGAGAGCTATAGTCATCAGTTTCTCTTTACAGACTCCCAGGATCGTTCCCAGGGTAATCGATGTGGCAGACAACGTGACACTTGGGAAGAAATTTCTCGGAGTTCCTAAATTTTTTTCTGCCAGTCTTCATTCCTAAAATGCATCTTGCACATCCATCATCAGAGACTGGTTTAGTGAGACGAGTGGCTCAGCTACATTACACGCGTGAAACTAAGAAAGGAAATAAATAGGCTTATTACAGCAAATTCTGCGAAATAAGAAACATTGCAACAGTCGATGGGACTTCGGCTTTAGCCACGAGAGAATAAAGAATTATGCAAAAAAGAGGTGAAATTATATCCTTCAGTGAGATAAATATAAACCCATGTACCAGAACAAAAGGTTTCATAAGCCAGTGTTTACCATCGGCTGTAAAATTAAAATAAAACCCATGTTGTACCCACAGTGTTTAATTATGTGTTTCTTGTGGTTCTCCGAATGAATTACGAGATTTTATGTAAACGACATTAAACACTAGTTTTTTTTATGGTGTGGAACAGTAAGTTGGCAATGAGGTAAGAACTGACTTTTTACTTCTATATTTTTCTTATGGAATTCAGGCTTGAAAATCTACAGGACGCTCTTTCTGACTTCCTGTCAAGCCTGACATTTCTACTTACCAAGTAATTCTGCTCAAACCACATTCACATCTTGCATGACGTTTCACTATTTTGGAATCTGGATATGAGGAAATGCATTTAGTTTGGAGTAAAGGAATTTTTATATGCTACGTGATTCTGATCAGTGATGCGTCCGTATCATTCTTTGTAGTTTCGCTTTATTTCTGTGTTATGTATTCCGAGCCATTTTATTATATATTTCATTTATAATGCCAAACTTTGAAACAAGGAGAAGGTTTACCTTCATTGCTTTTCAACTTTGCTTTAGAGTACGCCATTAGGACGCAGGTAAAGCAGGATGGTTTGCAATTAAATGGTAAACATCAGCTTCTGGTTTATGCTGATGATATTAATATTTGGCAGAAGCGTATTACTATAAAGAAAAGCACAAAACTTTATTAGTCTCTAGTAAGGAGATTGGTCTAGAAGTAAATGTTTAGAAAACAAAGTGTGTGTTTTTGTCTCGTGAACAGAATACAAGGAAAAAATCACAAAATAAAGATCGGTACTAAATCCTTAGAAAGGGTGGAAGAAATTGAGAGCAGACTGAAGTCAAGTAATGCTTGCTATCAGTCGGTGCAGATATTTTTTGTCTTCAAGTTTGCTATACAATTATAAAAAGGTTAAGAGATACAGGATTATAATTTTGCTTGTGTGTGAAATTGGTCGCTCACATTGAAGGAGGAACGTAAACTGTAAGTGTTTGAGAATTGGGTGCTGAGGAGAATATTTGGGCCTAAGAGAGACGAGATAAGAGGGGAGTGGAAAAGACCACATAATGAGGGAATGTATAATCTGGACTCCTTGCCAAATATTATTCGGGTGATCAAATCGAGAAAAATGGGAAGGGCGGAGAAGTTAGCACTTAAGGAGGCGAGGAGATCTGCATAGTGGGTTTTGGTGGAGAAAAATGAAGGAAAGAGCAACTTGGAAAACCCAGGCGATGATGGGAGGATAATATTAAGATGAGTCTTCAGGAAGTGGGATGGGAGTGTGGACTGGGTTGATCTGGCTCAGGATAGAGATAGGGGGGGTCAGGCAGTTGTGAATGCAGTGATGACCCTTGAGGTTCTATAAAATGCGAATAATTTCTTGACTAGCTGAGAAACGGTTAGCTTATCAAACAGAACTCTGCTCCATGGAGTAAGTAATTAAAACCAAACCAAAAACAAATAGATTTTTCGTTTATAAAACCAAAGAAATGCACACATGATATACACCACGTCACAGCCATTCGCTACTCCTACAGGTTTCAGCATTCCTGAGGATGGTAAAGGTGAAGATATATAACGAAATCTGTATGAGTAACGAATTACTGGACTATGGCGTACATTATATGCGCATTAGTTTACTTTGATAAACGAAAAAACAATTTATTTTTGTTTATGAATCCCGAAAACTTGATTCGCATAAAGCTTCTTCATAAGTTTCCCCTATCAAACAAGACATATGTGAGGTCCAGGAGAAATGTATTCGAAAAATCCTGACCCATTCTTTCCCGACATGAAGATTTTTACACATTTTTCGCTGATGCAGCAAAATAGCCATTAAATGATTAACAAGCAAAATATATTTGGAAAACTGCAGGTAGAAGGTCCTAGGTTAAATCCTGTTTCGGGAAGTGCAATAAAAATGGTTTAATAACGTACAGCAGTCCTAAAATTGCATTTACTTAAAGGTATATGCACGTGTAGGCTCTATTCATTAACAGCGGTCTTGTAATACACTGTAGCCAAGTCTAGTGCTTATTCTGTGAACATAGCTGTACCGTAATAAGACAGAATGTGTACAAATTCCTTGCTGAATTGTGTAGCGACATTTTTGTTACCGTAACATGCGTGGTTGGCTTAGGGACATGCCTACTTCAAAGGATGGATTAAACTTTGAAATGGATCCTCTTACATGCACAATATCCCCATTCACATGCTCCATAAATCCAGTTCCTCACAAATTAGTTAGTCTGCAATGAGTAGGCTGCACAAACGTGTCTTTTGATTTCGTAGTGCCTGTTAATGTGTGTGTGTGTGTGTGCGTGCGCTGGTATGATAAATGTCATGGAGAAGGATCGCCAAATTTGAATATGACTCTTAAACACCGTTCAGGTTTAGATAGTGGAGATCATATGAGAATAAGAACAGATCAAAGTCTCGGCGTAATGAGTTTCAAAGGGACTCGTAGAAGGACGAAACAAATCTCATGATAGCTGCAGCGATAAAAAAAGTCAGTCTGCGCTCCGCAAAATGGCAAGGTAAATTCAAAACTCTCAGAAGTTCTGTTTGAGCAGTTGCAATAATATAGGTTGTCCCATTCGCTACCGAACCCGGCATTTATTTATTAATTTTACCGTGTCGAAACAATTAGGCGCATTACAGACATACACTACAGACACATTCCTCTTCATTTCTCACACATCGAACATACTCCTGTTCAAATTTCGTTCCAACATCTTCATTGGTGTTAGAATTATTAAAGAAATGCCGGGTTCGGTAGCGAGTGGGACACACTGTATAAGGCAAATGAAGCCGTGGATATTTAATACGGCAGTTCAGGGGTACGTACTTCTGTATTTGGAGCCATACATGACATTATCACAACGTCCTTGAGTTCATTTATTCACTTGAGACGGGACCATGGACCTTTCCAAACAGAGTTCTCTGGAGACGCAGTCTAGTGGCTCCTATTTCAAACTCCAGCATCTTCTGTTTGTCTTAACGTTGTCCAGTGGCTACTGATTTCTTATTCCTTGTCTTACCGTCTCTTCTATCTTTCTTTCAATAACCTGTTTTAGAAGGCAGTTTCCACGAAGGCGTGACCAATCCACTCAGACTTCTATCGTTTATTATAAGTAAGATTTGTAAGTATTTGGGTTCTTACCGCAAACGAAATCAACAGAAGGAGCTACCGGTAAACTGTAATTTACATCAGTTGCCACGGATTCAATTTGGAGAATATTACGAAGATCCTCCAAAAGAATCATGAAAAAAGCATACGTATATATTTTTCAGGTCAAATCTGGAGCATTGCATGCCACATACAGTGTTCGTATTGCTTTACAGCCAACCTGATTTCAAAATTCTGTATTAAACAATAAGAACAAAATTTTTGAAATTCTGTCCTTTTTGTTCCCAAGTAGCAAGTCATTATTATTACAGATAATTCCGTGAGATGGCAGTGACATTCAGATAAGAGATGTCTCTATGAAGTAGTCAAGATTTAGGATATTCAGGCTGGGATCTTTGTGGCACATTTGACAATTTAAAATTTTCTCACAACACCGGCACGTGTTTTTCTAACTTTCGAAATGTTTCAAGTCCGATGTGTGTGCAAATAATAAAATTGTACTTCTATAACTTCCCTCAAGGGACTATTACATTCACGAATGGTGCAATGGAAACGTAATCGGTGTCTAATTTCCGACGTCAATGTGAAATTTTATACAACGACATGGAACATTTAATTAGCACACCAACTAATGCACATACATAATTTTTTTTACCTTAAAACATTTAACATCGTTCCAACATGTTTCGACCCTAAGATCATCTTCAGGGAGCTACACTGTTCCTTGCTAAGGTCACATTTTTAAGAATACTCACTGATTAATTAAATAATCAGTGAGTGTTTTTTAAAATGTGACTTTAGCAAGGAACAGTTTAGCTCCCTGAAGATGATCTTAGGATCGAAATATGTTGGAGCGTTTTCTAATGTTTTAATGTAAAAAAATTGTATATGTGTGCATTAGGTGGTGTGCTAATTAAATGACTCTATGAAATGCATGGTGCAAATATAAAGACATGGAACATTGTACATTTTCAGCAATATTAATAAAAGTTCAGCAGTGTCTTATAATAGTAAAATTAATACCCGCTCTCGTCCCTACTTCTCGCATGATTTCCTTCCTATACCTCTTCTAGTATTCAAATCAATATCGTATATTCGCGATAAATCCTGTTGCTGAAGTATTCCATGAGGGTCATCATATCTTGCCACGCCACTGCTTTGATGTGTGAATATGATCTATTGTCCACTGAAAGATTCTCATAATTACATCCATGTGATGAATCTTAACTTGCTTTATATTATTCTAGTGCTGAAAGGCAGGAGTCGGGAGAGCTCAGTCGGTATAGCGGTTTGCTACAGGCTGGAAAGTCCGGGCATCGAATCCCAGTGGGGGCCAGATTTTCCGAACCTTTCCAGACCGGTCCTGGGGCACACCCAGCCTCCTATACAGTGGGTAAAGGGTCTTTACCGCGGCTAAAGCAGCCGGGGCGTGGCGTTGCCCACCCACCCCCATCTAGAGCCGAGGTTAAAGAAAGAATATAACTATACCTCTACTACCCCAGTGGACTTTCGTGGTTTGTTCTAGGGTGAACTTTTTGCTGAAAGGCTCATTTAATGACGTGGAATATACAGACCCGAGTCGTCAAGGAGAATCAATTGGAATGAAAGTTGAAATAAGTGGTCGTGGCTAGTTTAGGCACCATCCTGATGTTTACCTGGAAGGACTGAGGAAATTCACGACATGCTTAGTCAAAATTATCAAAATTCGAACAGGGTACCTCCATAATAAAATTAAGCTGCTTCACAGGCTCCAGTGAATTGGTTCGGTGCCATCCAGCAAATATGAACCATTATAGAGCAGAACATTTTAAGAGATCGATATTGAGTTACGGCGTTCTTACATTCCCATTAAATATTTACTTGACAAATGTAATGAACTATGTATGTTTTCTTTTAGAGAATGTGTCATGAGTTACGTAGGGTATTTACCCTCATGATAGCGACAAAGTATTGGTGCATGTACCATACTGCACTGCATGACATCTCATAAGAGGGTCATCTTAGTGTTCACCGCCGTGAGAACATATTTTATCTTACATAAGGCGTAGTTTTGTTCATATTATATGATGGCTCTGCGAGTGAATGTACGGACACCTGATCGGTCTGTACTTTTAGGTGAATACGTGAACGGTCTTGTAGTAGTTCGCTTCCTTCCACTTAGAGTCGTCGTCGTCGTCATCATCATCATCATCATCATCAAGAGCCGACCCTTATTTTATAATCACACAGTAATATGTGTAGATGAATCATACGTCTTTCAATTACTGCAGTAACGTAGTTCCTCACCACCGCCCCCCCCCCCACACACACACACTGCACAACCCACTCATCAGTTCCCTAGGCGACAAGATTTCCCAGCACGCACAGCGTTCCATTCACCAGCGAATTTGGCGCAACTTCCGGTTATTAAGTTCTCGTTTCCATGCACGTATTCTCTTCCTGTTCTTATTTTTGCTTGATAAAATGCGAAATCAAAATATAGAAGAATTTCAGTGACTTCACAACTTTCATCGCAGTCTGTCAATAATTCCTGGTCTATTGCATGTAACTGGTGAAAAAGATCAGTTGGAAGCCCACGAAAAGTCCCTTATAGATAAGGAATATTCATGTCGAGATGTTCCGTTAATGAACGCCATCTGTCAGATTAACTACGTCCTCTGTGGTTTTATAACAACACTTTTTTGTATGGGTGGGTTGAGAATGAGACCCTTGGTAGACCGTTCTAGCATTAGCTAGGCCTTTTATAGGAGTCCCGGACAAAAGAGTATGGAGGATAATTTACAGGCGAAGGTAAGAGTAAATACACTAAAATGTCCACCCTTCGTTTCTGATGCAGACACATGAGATTTCGGAAGCTGATTCTGCCTGCGTCATCAGGCTAAAATTTGGTCCATTAGATTAGACTGATCTCTTTCTCCGAATCGACACCCATTTGCAAGCCAGTCACAGTCCGGCCAACATTTGAATATAAAACAAAGAAACAATGGCAACATAGATAACATATTAAAATGAAAGGTAGGAGGTTAAGTCCCCGTACACGTCATGAGACCATAACAGAGTGTGGAGATATAGCTCTACTTACTCTTAACTTCGACTATAAACGTGGCGAACGGTCAGCGACGCTGGTTTATTTTGAATAGGAGGGTGATTCTCTCCCAGATTTAGTGTGGACTCCTGCGAGAAAAGAAAACCACTTGCGCGTGGACTAAACTAAGATTCGTTGCGTTTCTAATCCACACTGTAAGTGGAGCAGTTCTAATCTTAAAGTCTGTCTTTAACCAATATTCAGCCGCCTCCTGTCACTTTGTCCATCTTAGGTCCAAACACCTTGCTGCTCAGCATGCTATTTTCGTTCACCCTCAGGATATTATTTCCGCTAATATTAAACCCTAATTTTAAGATAAAATTAAAGAATAGCAGGAAACATAATAGATCCGTGCATAGCAATGTGCGTTAATACAAAATAACACATGTGTTCATAGCAATCATGACTTTCACATTCTACGTGATTTTACTCGTTTAAGGACAAAACTTGACAGAATGTGCATCAATATTAAGGTCGCCATTTGGAAAATTTATAAAACTTATTACTGTATAAACATTTTGCTTTTAGTAAAGTACATTTGCAGAATTTCAAACATCCAATTTTCTGTTACCATTGGGAATCAGAGTCATATTCCTGTAACACTGCTGACAGGAAATTACTTCAGTAATGACACGCTGAAATGCTGATACACTATTGCTGGATATTCTATATATATCAGTATAAACCATACCATGTGACAAAATGTCAGACGCAGCTTAAAAGTACATTGGTATCTACTTTCCATGCCTTGTTTTAAACATTATTTCTCTGTAAGCAGATATATATCAGTCTTGCACCAAATGGCACTCTCACAGAGATTATGATTGTCTGATGTCACCCTGTCGCATCTCCTCCTCTTCCTCAAGCTTTATCCTTTACTTTAATAAAAAAAAGCCGATAACTAGAGAAGGGTCTTCTCCCCCAGTAACCTTTTTCTTCAAATCATTGTACTCCATGTCTAATCTGAGCAAAAGTTGATGAAAAAATCATCGTCTCGTGGATCTGAAGTGAGTGCAATGAGAACAATATTGCAATGGTAATACGTCGCGTGAACCTTTAATGAAACTTTTCGACAACGACAAATTTGGTACGCTTGATTACCAGACGGCTTTGTGTCTCTTTTGCGCAATTGTATTCAGGTCGAAATACCAATGGTATATAGGCTACGGACTGAAATTATATCTTTGGAAATCGAAGACAGATATCGATTATTAAACTTCTTGCTTTCCATTTGGTAGGATAATATTAAATTGAAATGTTATTTCTTTATGCTTCAGCGGTCTTGACATCTGATACACTGCGACTCAAGGCTGAAAGGGGAAGAGCTATGCTCGGTAGAATAACGATGTTAAGGTGAGGCAGTGAATTCTGCCCTTTAAATAGTACACTGCCAATTGAAATGTTATTTAAAAACTACAGTTACGTTATCATCCTAGAGAGTATGTTTTTATCTAAAGATAATTTCATTTATATTTGCCCTTTTCATATCTATTTTGGGTAACGTAAATTCGTTAGATACATTGGGGTATGCTACAACGAATGATGCTACAACGAACAGTTTTTATCAATAAAATCAGAAAGCTACAACGAAGACGGAATACTATCGACGGAAATAGTAAGCGCGTGCGCATGACGTGTCGGGTTTTCCCCTTTGATTAGATCGTCAATTATCTTTTTTATCGCTTGTAGTGTTCAGTTATCAGTTTAATTGTTATCTGCTTATTTGTACAGTGTATAGAGGTTAAATAAATTAATTTTATATTATTTTTACACTTTTATTTTTTATTTTGTATTATATTTTTCCTGTTTAAATGGTTGTGTTGGATGGCAACTTTGCTCCAGGCTGTGGGCCTGGAACGGATTACCCCTAAGTACATATATTTCAGTGTATGCTAGAACGAACAGATGCTACAACGAATGAGGTTCTAGAACCCATTACGTTCGTTCTAGCATACCCCAATATACAAACAAAACAATAAACCAAGTTATAGTTAATAACACTTGTAAAAACGAAGGGAACGAAGAAAAGGAAAGGAGGAATTGATACAAACTTTCTTGGTTCGAAACTTCGTAGGCCCTGTCCGCTCGTCTTCATTTAAAAGGATTCGTTGGAAACAGAGCGAAGCGTTGGGAAGGGAGGAAACTGCAGTGGTTGTAAGTGGATTGTTCTGAGTAGGCAGAAGGGGAAAGAAGTTGAGCAGTTGACTGCATTTGGGTATAATATATATACCAGCACTTGGTGGACTGCGATATGGCGGAATTTTTGTGTTAACACTGGGGGGGGGAGCCAAATGGGGAGGAATTTTGAAAACATTGAGAGTACTAGATGAGAAGCAAGCAGTGAAATGTGGAAGTTGAGTGCCAACACGATACTCTTGTAAGACCATGGGAATTTGTACAGCACGAATTATACTTAAATAATGTTTGAATTTTCACTTCCTGTCTCACAGTAACAATACTACATCTCCGTTGGGTAAAAAACAGCTTACTGCTCTTAAGGGATATAATCAATATTTATTCTAAGACTGATGCAATATGTTTAATATTATTTTGTTGATAAAGAGAATTTATTAATTTCAAAAGCAGCGGAAAACCCAACTACATTGTGTAAAATTATGTTGTTACAAATGGCTAAGTGTTTTTGCCCAAAAGTGAAACATATGGTTACGCAATATACCGAGTAATATTTGACGACGGAGCTAGGTAATTAAGGCTTTAAAAGAAAAAGGGGTACCCTATATGATAAAATATACGGAAATAAAAAAAATGGTAAAATATCTGGAAAAACATATGGGTATATTCAGAGATTATATTTCTTTAAAAATGTGGTTCATATAGTTGAAAATGTACCTTACACTGTTAAGGGAAACAGAGTCTTAATATTCCAATATCGGATAAATTTATTTTTATTTAAAATCAGTTATACATAATTTTTGATTTAGCACCCAGGAAAATATCAAGCTACATGACACCAACCAAAGCTGCACCAGGATTAAGAACACCAGACATATACAGGATCCCTTGTGAATGTGGCAAGGTGTACATCGGACAGAGCGGACGGTCCATCCAGCTCCGCATTAAAGAACACGAAAGACACGTGAGACT
>Ga0123354_10010169_pt1 | contig 14474 bp, 11 predicted proteins | sample TergutLab28metaG_2_FD_97872 | JGI IMG/M metagenome (GOLD analysis project Ga0123354, IMG submission 97872) | Labiotermes labralis P4 segment gut microbial communities from Petit-Saut dam, French Guiana - Lab288 P4 | ecosystem: Host-associated > Arthropoda: Insects > Digestive system > Gut ... | reverse complement strand
CACCCTGTATATATGGGCCGGGTAGCTCAGTCGGTACAGCGACTGACTACGGGCTGGACGGTCCGGGATCGAATCCCGGTGGGGACGAGGTTTTCCGCCCGTCCAGACCCACCCAGCCTCCTGTACAATGGGTACCTTGTCTTTCCCTGGGGTAAAGTGCGGCCGGGGCGTGCTGCTGACCACTCATCCCCTTCTAGTGGCGCCGTCATGGAAGAGTAGATCGATACCTCTACCCAACCTCTGGGCCACAGGAATTATTATATTTTGGATGATGACAATGACAGCCGTTTCCAGTTGCCGCCCGATCTAAGGTGTAGGCCTGCGGCCGCTCGCCTGCTGAGATTGTTGGCTCGAATCCCGCCGAGGGCATGGCTGGATGTCTGTTTTGAGTGTTGCGTGTTGTCAGGTAGAGGTCTCTGCGACAAGCTGATCACTAGGAGTCCTACCGCCTGTGGTGCGTCGTTGTGTGTGATCTGGAAACCTCGTATATGAGGAGGCCATGGCCAGCATTGGGCCGCAGCGCCACACAAAAAAATGATGACAACGACAACGATGTTGATAATAGTATTAATAATGATTTTTATTAATTAATATTTTTCTAAGAAAGTTGAAATTTGTAAGTGTTTTTGCATGCCTCATTACTGAGCACTTAACCAATATCAGTATTGTATTCGTCGATATCAGACAAATATTCCTACAAACCGAAATGATTTGTGACAAAATTTTACCTTCACACAAGCGACTGTGTCGGGATTATTCGAAGTTAGACCCTGCGTCTTGTACTGCAGCCCTATATTATACTTATAACAAGAGTGCTCTTAGGTCTAGTGTTCGCGTAATTAAATTTAGTACCATTATTAATGAATTGTGATCGATATTTGAAGGATTTGTATCTTTTATTAAAATTTATATCTTTTTTGCGAAAATTAGAATTAAGAACACAGAACGAAACATAGTTATGTGCATACACAATTCTTTGAATCGTTGAAATGTGATTTGTACGTTTGTCAGCACATATTGAAATATCCATCAATATAATAATAATAATAATAATAATAATAATAATAATAATAAAGCCTTCCAATTCTAAGCTTTGGGAATATTAATCTTCAACTCTTCAACACCTAGCACTTTGGTTGTAGAAATTTTTCTCCGAATTGCTTGGTATAATACTCGCCCGCCCACCAACACAACTGAGACACACACCGGTGACCTTCCTTAAGGCCAGGTAATGGCCCACTGTGATTTTATTCACTTTGTCACCATTGTTGTCACTATCACTATTTTGACATTGTGAGTCTTGGTGGTCTTCTTCCGGTTCCTTGAAATTTCTTCCAGAACCTAATCTAAGTTGGACAGCATTTCATATTATGCATTGAGGTCGGCATCACCACTTTCACTCTCCTGAATGACGCTCAATCCTTATGAACATCCAACGGTAGAGAGCATATCACTTGGTTCATTCTCTCATCTAATTCACAATGCATATTTTTTCCTCGTAGTTAACAAATCCTGCATCAGTACTGTATCAAATGTGTAGTTTGGAGTGCAGAGAAGTGGTTAGTTTGGAAAGCATGTATGTAACCTTGTCACTGAATTGGAACTTCAAAGTAAAATAATGGGTTATTTTCCACCAGTAACTCCAATCTAATATGCATATTTGTCGAGAAAAGATGGAGAGTAATTAGGAAAAAGTTAGTTTTTCAAATAAATGAGGGTTTCAGCCCGTGTACAGTATGACACAAAAAAAACAACAAATTTTTAGCTCGACCAATTTAGGGAGTAGTTCCAGGTGTTGGCTGTCAGAGTGGCCACAGATGCCAGTGTTGCAGGTGTTTGTCTACAACACAGTGGACAGTGTTTAAGGCCTAAGCCAGTGGTTCCTAAATTGTGCTTTGCGATTCCCAAGGAATCCGCGGAGCATTACCCAGGGGATCCATTGATATATTTCTGTAATGGCTACTTTGAAGTTTACTTCAGTTTTTATTTAAATGAATTGGCCTAAAGTTTAAAAAAATAACCGCGAACTTCTTAGTTGGGAATAATTTTTTTTAATATGACCGTTAGAATATCTAGTTAAGAAATTTCCTGTACCCACGAAGCAAGCAACAATCATTTTAACTAAGGTAAAATCATGCAATGCATTGTTACTTATGCTACTGGTATGTATTCATAGCTATCTAAAATCAGTTTTGAGATACAAACTTTGGATATATTTTGGATGATTTTCTCCTGGACACTCTGTATTTACGTGAGAAAGGGTGTGAGAATCCGTGGTTATTTTTCGAATCCAGAAGAGTTCCGTGAGCAAAAACGTTTGAGAAACACTGCTGTTTGAGTTTAATAATCCTTCTTTTGAAGTAGTGCACGAAGTGACGTCTGTTTCCCTGCATCTCATGTAAACTGGAGTTCGGTCTTGTTTCAGGGGATTACCCCTATATTTTGTGGAGGAATATCTGCTACCACGGAACAGTTGACTTCGGAAGTGCAATGCTGATTACGTATTTACGAAGTATAAAAGTAGAGACGCTGTAGAGCACATCTTCCTACTAACAGGATACACACGAAATCTCCAAACAAATTCGCCAATGACTTATAAGTTTCCATTTCCATTATTTTACAAATAAAACGAGATATTCTTCATTTTTCTTACCAGCATTTACAAACAGAAAATAAATTTTTTTTGTAAATTTCTACCTTGTCCTAAAATCTCCGGTTGTTCAGCATGTTAGCATTAAGACACATAAATACCAAATTCATTACTGCAAGACAAAATCTTTGTTGTCTTGTTTAAGCAGAATATATTATTCACCATTTATGTAGAAATAAAATTTGCAAGCAATTATGGTTATGTTTTAGTGGCGTCATTTGTAGCTGTCTCATTGAATTGGATTGTTTTCACTCCGTTGTGTACATGTGACAGATTTATTAAATTGAACCGTCTTTACACAACATACAAATAACAGTTGCAAATCTACAACTGGTTAATTAAGCAGAACAGAACATAAGGGTACAATTTCATACGAACCCAGGAAAAAACTAAGCCCCATTGAAAACATTACGAACGGTTGCCTCAAGTACCCCTTATATAACCAGGCTATCAAGTGTATCCACAGTCGACCGCATAACGTACGTCCATTCCTGCTAGGATATTAAAATTACATAACAGTTTACATTTTATTTATTATATTATTTTTAATCAATAGTAAATAATTTTTAAAAAGACATAAAACATGGGCTCCCATTGGTATAGGGAACGAATGTACCTTAATTAAAACCATCTTTTTGTAAGCCTGGTGATGGCCGAACAAGGCCGAAACATGTCGCTTAATTAACCAGTAGTAGATTTGCAACTGTTATTTTTATGTTGTGTAAAGACGGTTAAATTTAATAAATTTGTCTCGTTGAGTGTGCACAGAGTAACCAGATTTCTGTTAGGTTGAAATAAAGTGAAATATCAACTTGATTCAACTATGTAATTTTATTGATGTATTCTTAACTCGACATGTACCCGAAACATGTCGAGTTAAGAATACATCAATAAAATTACCTAGTTGAATCAAGTTGGCATTTCACCTTATTTCACGAGGAAGATGCACCGTCAAACAACCCTCAAGTTTCGGTTAGGTTATTAACCAAAATTATTCTGCTTAAAAACTTTGCTTGAAACCCTCAGTCCGGGTCGTGTCATCCTTTAAAATTTCAGAATTATTTGCCATGTAAACGCAGATGTAACATTAACTACCAGATTGCGTCACTTTCGGAAACCACTCTGATGTGTTATTGATGTTTCCATTTTAGTGTAATAGTGAATAACGTCACAAATCCACCTATAAAAGTAATTTCTGCTGGCTACATTAAACGTAAGATAAGCCGGAGCCTTGACTGGTGTAATAGCCTAGCACTGCATGTCTTTCTTGTAATCTTAACGTTTTGGTACGGCCTGAAGAAATGGTTATTGGTTTTTTTTAATACCCTATGCTACTATATGCCCGCATTACATTATGACCAAAGCGTTGAGCCCAATCTTACCCCCCTTTTCGACAGTAGTAAACCTGTTGCGTAATGACAGGAGGACCAATCCTGGTTTAGCCAGTGGACACAGAATTATCGCTTAATGGAGATAGGTAGGTTAGTATGTAGCTAGTCATTCACTTAATCCCTTAGGATAACGTGGGTCGTGGGTCTCGGGAGAGCTGAAGCTGCTCTGCAGAAGACAAGTTGTTCTTCGAGGGAGACCGCATCTGGTTTCGAGATACAGCGCTCTGTCCCTTCAGTATGTGGTTCACACTAGAAAACTAGAACCGTCAGACCGTCTGCCGGAAGGTAAATATTTCATTTCTGAGTAACCGCGAGCTTCATTTATAAGTTATGACGTAGGTTATGTTGTATTAGATAAGGCGTTCTTTTCGCCGAACAGTACCAGCGTGATCAAATTAAGGAGTGGCATAAGGGACGTGAGGAGAAACGAATTTCATAACAAGTATTGGTCAGCAACATACACGATACGATAAAACTTGCAAGACCTAGGCGTGAATGGGCGGATGGGAATAAATGGATTTTAAGAAATGTGTGGACTGAATTCATGTAGCTCATCACAGCAAAGAATGTATAAATTTTGCGTAATATTTTTCTACTCCCCCATGAGTGCTACGTGCCCCACTGCTTTCGTGGTAACTTTTTCTTTATTTGGTGCGACATTCCCCAGTGAACCATGGCCTCCTCATTCACGAGGTTTCTAAATCACACACAACGACTCATCACACTCGGTAGGACTCTTCTGGACGCGTGATCAGCGCTTCGCAGAGACCTCTACCTGACAGCACACAACACTCGCAAAAGACACACATCCATCCATGACCCCGGTGGGATTCGAACCCACAATCTCAGCAGGCGAGCGGCCGCAGACCCACACCTTAGACCGCGGGGCCACTGGGACCGGCCCTTCTCCATTTACTATCTTAAAATGTACAATGAAAAGTACTTTTCGTAGGGCTTCTCATTGTAAAATTTTAGTTAGCTTCCAGTCTTATCATTCTCCCGTGTTTCAGATGGCCTCCTCAGTACGTTGTCATCTACCGCGATGCTGTTCCTGAGGGAGGGTCCAGCTCCATACAAACACAAACTGAAGAAGCTCAAAATATTATGGATCTGTAAAGTTTAATTTTGACCTTTCGACTTTGTTACAGAAACACATATCAATGCCGGTAAGTATTCCAGTAAAGTATGTCGTATCCGTTAGTGGACGAAACGGAAAACTATAATCCGGAGATTTACAGAGACCCGTTACATTTCATTGCTCTTTCCACAACCACATTTCAGCACCAGTTCCGGTGCTGAAAAAAAAGGAAGTAGGCAAGAAAGGACTTATTATAGCAGTGGTTCCCAAATTGCTTTCCACGGACCTTAAGGTATCAGCGACCAGTTTCTACGGTATCCGTGGATACATTTCTCTAAGTGCTGCTTGAAAGTTTAATAAAATTTTAAATTAAAGGAGTATTTTTTTAAATAATAGAGGCACTTCTTTTTGGCGACATGTTTATTTCTTATGACAGTTAGGATATGAAGTTACGAAACCCCCTGTACTCACAAAGCGAGCGACAGGCAGTTCAATTACAGTCAAATTATGCAATACGTTATTACCTAAGTTACTGCTCTGTATTCAGAGCAATCTTAAATAAGTTCTGAGATACGCAGTCTTAATTTTGGATTCTTGTCGTCCGGACGCTGTATTCATGTGAGCAACGTGTTGAGGATTCACGTTTGTTGGTAGGGGTCCGCCAGCAGAGAAGTTTGGGAAACATCGATGAACAGAGCAAATTTATTTAAATGGATAAATAAGGTAGCGGTAACAATATATGTGTCGAGGTGCCTTGTTTCGGAGTTTTTTTTAGGCGCTTTTGCAAAATTGCGAATGGCGACTATTAGTTTCGTCATTTCTGTCCGTCCGACCGTCAGTTCGTATGCACCAGTTCGGTTCCCACTGGACAGATTTTCATGAAATTATGCATTCGAGTGTTTTTAGAAAAACTGCTGAGAAAATTTAAATTTCATCAATATCTGACAATAATAAGGGGCACTTTACATGAAGACCACTGGACATTTTTTTATCATATCTCGCTCAATTCTATTTAGAATGAGAAATGTTTCAGCCAGAGTTGTAGAGGAACTCAAAACACACATTTTGTATTCAATAATTTTTTTTTATCGAAAATCATATCTTTGTGAAAATAAAGTTGAAACATTTTGTAGAGCGGAGCAGGCCACAGATAACATGGCGCATGAGCATTTCGTGCTGATAATTAAGGCGACACAAACACAAACACAGTACGTAATACTGAAGGCTTTTCCCCACCAACAATTGTTGCAAGAACGCGCTTCATGTTACGTTATACGTATCCTGCCTGACTTGTTATCGTTTCCAGCATTGTGTGCTCAGAACTCTGCTCTTGACATTCACTGTAACCGAACTTCATAGATGGCAGTAGCTGATGACTATCGAAATAGGGCAAGTATCGACACGTAACGGAAATGTCGCCATGTCACTCAGTTAGTCAACATAGATCATGAAAATAAATATATCGTGAAATTGATTACCTTGATGCAGTAGCCCACATGCATAATGGCGGATCGGTAACTGTGGAATTCCTAAACTTCATTTTTTTTCTGAATTTGTGAAGTGATAGTGAGCACATGCAAAAGTGAATAGTGTAAGTTAATACGAAATAAGTGATAAATGTGATTTAGAGAAGAAGATTGTGTAATGGGCTGTGAGAAAGATGTAGACGAAGCTGAAAGGCAAGCAGTGCGTCCGATACTAGCAGGTCTGTCACATGCTTGGTCAAATTTTCTGGTCTCAATTTTACATGTGTAATGTCTACAGAGATATTTACAAGTCATGTCAGTGGATTTAAGGAAAACCCTGAATATTTTAGATCGTATTTAGACAAACGTTGCGATTTGTGTGTAAAACGGGGCAGATGTAATAAGCAATGTGTAAAGACTTAAATGAATGTTTGTAAACGCCCCTACCATAACCGCTAAACATTTATGTGCAATTGTGCAATAAAAATTGTTCTAACAAATGTTGTTAAACGAATGTTGCAACAAATATACTTGTTCTGTAAGTACAAGATTCTTAGAGGCTTTTACTGCTTAGCTTGTACGAATGAAACGCGACGATACGAACCGATAGACAGAAGACATGTGAAGGATTCCCAGGAATGTATTCTCACTTCATGGCTACAGTGTGATAATTATGCTAATAATACACAACTTTTTACGTGGTAAATTACCCTATATGTGTCCGTATACGGTTACCAAAGAGTAGCTACAACGTGGTTTTTTCAGATATATAATTGTATATATTCTGCATAAAGGTGATATAATAATAATAATAATAATAATAATAACCTGTGATTACTTCCATTTTGATGTAATAGAATTAATCCTTTTTTTTCTAAAACAATCAAAACAACAACATAATATCAGTCCAACACAACTACATATTTAAAAAAAAATTTTACATTTTTTATAACGATGGATTATGCAATCCCAAACGTGGCGTTTTTCTAAGAATGTGTAGTTTTGTCGGACTGATAATATGGTGTTGTCTTCATTACTTCCATTTTTCGACCTTTTAGGTAGGTGTTCATTAAATTAGACCCCTTAAGAAAAATATCAACAGATGACAAAGGGATTAAGTCATCAGGAAAAACACAACTTGTATACTTTTTCGCAGGCACAGGATACATGTTTCGGTTTAATGAATATATCATCAGGCACTATATACAAGATAAGTAGCAGGTATAATGTAATGATGATGGATGAATTTGTCCCAAACATTTAACCTGTGCCTCTGATAGAGGATATAAGTTGTGTTTTAATGGATGACTTAAACCATTTTTCCTCTTTTGTGCTACAACACAACAGAACGTGCTATATCCAGAAAAATGTCAAAGTTTTCAAACAGTTGACAGATATTTACAATATTTTTTACGGCCCCAAAATATGTAAGCGTAATGTTTAATGTTATCAGCCGTTAATAACATGAAATAAGTGGCGGGCTGTTGTAAACAGAGTTATGAAAATTCAGACGGTATAAAATGCTGAAGAAGTATTACGTTCTCAAGTGCAACTATGTTCCGTGAAGTTAGTTATTTACTTAGATAGTTAAATTTTTAATAAATGTCAATACAGCGGAAAAACATGGCAGCAAAGTGAAAACAACATAATCTGTGATCCTTAAAATATTTGTGGTAAAATATCGTTGAAAGTACGCAACTTTAGCGCATGGAAGTAATTTGTTGTAGAGTAGTTTAAAGAAATCCAACAAGATGCACCTGTATGCAGATATTTATTTACCGCTAAATTACTCTACATGTTTCGGGCGTCCATCAAGCTTCTTCAAATGTTTGAAGAAGCTTGCTTCCCATATAGTATGATCTGTACCAGAGGCTGCAACCACAGTTTTGTGAACTCATGATGATGGGCGAGATGGATGCACGAAACATGTAGACTATAATTTAGCAGTAAATATATATCTGCATACTGTTGCATCTTGTTGGATTTCTTCAATCTAGAATTACGATGCACGGAACCACAAATATAAAATTTGTTCTAGAGTGTACAGCGATAGATGATAAATGCGTTTACTCGTATTATTTGGCTTGCAGTATGTCGCTGTACTCCGGGACTCAAACTGTAAGTTGCAGATCCAACCTGATAACTTCAGCAGTATTTAGTAATGAGCGAATTAGACACGGGCTTTGATATGACGTGAAGGAAGGAGCTACAAGAGGAACTGAATATTTTATTTGTTGGAAGTGGGTGGGAATTGTAAATTGCACACTCTGTATGCTGCACCCTGTAGTCAGCTATACACAAGGCCGTGAAGATAAGCCCGTTATGTCACCTTTTGGCGCGTTCGCAAAATTGCGAAAAACAACTATGTACTTCGTCAAGTCTGTCTGTCGATCCGCACGCAACAACTGTGTTCCCACTGGACGGATTTTCGCGAAAATTGTTAGTCGAGCATTTTTAAAAAACATCTGTCTAGAAAATTCAAGTTTCATTAAAATCTGACAAGAATAACGGGTACTTCACTTGAAGACCGATATGTTCGTGTGTGATAATATGTCGCTCAGCTCTTCTAAGAATGAGAAACTTTTCAGACAAAATTTGTAGACAAAATCAAAAAAGACACTTTTGTTTTCAGTAACTTTTCCTCGAAAATAATGTCATTTATGAAGTAATGTGGAAAAGTATGGTAGAGTAGGCCACGCCACACATGACAATATGGCTCATAAGCATTCCATGCTGGATAACTACGGCTACAAACACAAACTCAGAATACGTAATATTTATTGCCTTTCAATGGCAAAAATGTTCACTCGAACGCGCCTCCATGTTACGTATATAGGCCTACATACATCTCCCGTCTTGTTTAGATTATATGTTCACCTCGTTACTTACTTACTAATTCCATGGAGCAGAGTCGTTCTTGAGAAGCTAACCGGTTCTAAATTAGGCAAGAAATTTCCCGCAGTTTATAGAACCCGAAGTTTCATTACCGCATTCACAAGTGTCCGCCACCTGTCCCTATCCCGAGCCTGCTCGATCCAGTCCATACCCCCACATCCCACTACCTGAAGATCTATCTTAATATTATCCTCCCATCTAAGCCTGATTCTCCCAAGTGGTCTCTTACCCTCAGGTTTCCCCACCAAAAACTGTATACAGCTCTAGTCTCCCCAATACGTGCTACATGCCGCACCCATCTCCATTTAATCAATCGAACAATATTGGGTGAGGAGTACAGATCATTAAGCTCTTAATTATGTAGTTTTCTCCACTCCCCTGTTACCTCGTCCCTCTTAAGCCCAAATATTCTCCTCACCACCCTATTCTGAAGCACCCTCAGCCTACGTTCCCCCCACAATGTGAGCGACCAAGTTTCACACCCATACAAAACAGCAGGCAATATTATAATTCTTTATTTCTTAATCTTTAATTTTTTTTATAGGAAACTGGAAGACAACGCACCGAATGATAGCAAGCATTCACTTACTTCAATCTGCTCTGAATTTCTTCCTGAATAGAATTTTGATTTGTTAAGGTTACTCCAAAATATCTGAAATCTTCCACCCTTTCAAAGGAAACTATTATCATTCTTTATACTGTGACTTCGTCCTGCATCCTGATCTCGAGACATGACAATGTATTTAAGTCTTATCAGCATTTACTTCAATCCAGTCTCCTTACTAGCAACTTCTAAAGTTTATGTTTTGTTTCTTTATAGTATGTAAGCTTGAGCCAAATATATTAACATCATCAGCACAAACCAGTAGCTGATGTGTACCATTTAATTTCAAGCCATCCTGGTTCACTTGAGCCCTCATAATGGCGTTCTCTAAAGCAAAGTTGATAAGCAATGGCGATGAAACATCCCCATTGTTTCAAACCATTCCTAATAGGAAATATATCGGAGTAATTCTTACTACCCGGTTTTGATTCAATCACGTTTTTATTAGACTTATAATTTTCATAGAGATACCAAACTCAATGACAGTATTATACATTACTTTCCTACCAACTGAATCATAAGTTTTCTAGAAGTCTATAAATAGCTGATTCACTGCTTCGTTCTATTCCCATTTCTTCTCAAGTATTTGACGAATGCAGAATATATGATCAGAAGATTCCGTCGAAATCCACATTGATGATCCCAATAATTTATTCTGCGTATTAAATTAACCTTGACAGCAGGATGTTGGATAAAATTTTGTACGTACTTGATAAATGTGATAAGCCTCTATAATTATTAAAATCTGTTTTATCTCCCTTCTTATACGTAAATAGGTACAATGATCGACTCCTTCCACTCTTCAGACAATTCCTCCTTATTACAATTAAAAGTAATAAGTTTATGGATTCCAGAACGATTTGTTCTACCCACTGCCTTAATCAGTTCTGCTGGGATTTGATCAATACCTGGTGATATGTGACTTTTTAGCTTTTCGATAGTCATCTCAACCTCAAAGGCACTGGTTTCAGGCGCTAGTTTTTTTGCTGTATGTATTTCTGCCTGCCTAACTTTACTAGCTCCATGTACACTAAACAGCTGAGAGAAATGTTTCCTCAACCTAGCAAAAATAATGTGGGGGGTCTGTAACCCAATCACCCTTCTCATCCTTTACTACATCAGTTCTAAGTTTGTAACGCTTCTTAAAATCTCTGATTTCCCTATACAATTCTATGATATTTTTCGTCTCACTGTTAGTTCACTTCGTTACGTAAGTAAAGATGAAAATTAGATTTAATATCCTGCGAATTAATGAGGACACGATGTCAAACGGAAAATTAAATAATTAGATTTCTCTGTGAGGTTTGCCACCAACACGAAGATACCAGTTAAGGACTTTGTAGTTCCTGAAGCCTACTTTTTTCCCAGAGGTACCGGACAAAACCAAGTTATACTGCAGTGTTAATTCAAATGTACGAGTAATTTCATAATTATTGTTAATATGTATTTGGCAGAGTTGATCAGACGACGATGTGAATGGAGTATGTAAAATATATAACGTGCAAAATGACGTAATTTGTTTGCAAATATTAGTCAAACAAGGTAGGCGAAATTGTTATAAACGTAACTTTAAAGCGCGTTCGCGTAACCACTGTTGCTACGGAAAAGCAATAAGTATTAAACCATCTGATTTTGTGTTTGTAGCCTTTCTTATCCTGCATGCAATGCGAATGCACCGTATTGTCTGTGGCCTGTCCGGCTGTACATTATTTTCCCACATTATCTCATAAACGGCACGATTTTAGAAAAATAGTTTTTGAAAACAAAATGTGTTTTGATTTTCTCTACAACTTTTGTCTGAAACTTTTCTCATTCTAAGAAGAATTCAGCGAGATACTATCATAAATGTACATAGGCCTTCTAAGGTGCCCCTTATTCTTTTCAGATTTTAATGAAACTTTAATTTTCGCGACAAATTTTCGAAACTACTCAAAATTTCATGAAGACCCGTCCAGAGGAAGCCGAGCTAGTTCGATCACAGCTGGTGTCATTGGAATTTTTCACTGACATAATCCTTCCGATCGCGCTAAGGCCTTGGGGTCGACTCAGCCTCTAACAGAAATGAGTACCAGGAACATTTCCTGGGGGTAAAGGCGGTAGGTGCGTAAGGCTGACAACCTTATCACCATCCTGTGCCGTTGTCATGAAATCTGGGAATCTTAACTTCCTGGAACCCTCCGGGCCACTTCAGGTCTGTAATGGGACTGCTCTACATTTTACATATATTTAAATGCAGTTGTAAGTATTATGGGATCCCATACTACATAAAATACGCAGTATATACCTTAAGTTAAGTTGCTGTAAGATGGCCAGATGGTTGTTTGGGAAGACCGAAAAATTTCACCATTAAAATAAGAAAACTAAAAACTAAATATTTTTCGTGTTTGATGGCAGACATAAACAATTTGTTTATCTTGTAAATGATTACATTTACTTAAACTAATATATGTTTTATTTGAAAAATATACAACTTTTTACATCATAGCAAAAGTAAAATTTCTAAAACAAGAACAACACTTCGCACTGTAAACTGCAGACACGAGGTACACTGCTTTTTTCATCTTCAGTTTTCGTATGCAGGGAGTGTTACCATTTATTATATACCTCTTGTAGCTTCGTGTAGGAGAATTTTATTTGGGGTTCTGCCGAAGCTAGTGTGCGGAGGGGCTCCATGGTCAAATTACATTAGGAAACGCTGATGTACGTAGGAGAGTGCAAGTGGACTGCAGTATGCCTCCGAAATATGACGTAATATAAGCCTGCTCTAGTGGAACCGTCTTCCAGTTTTGGATAATTAATTTATATGATGATCTATGCACCGGGTTTTGCTTAATACCTCTGTAAAGTTCAAATCACCAGACGTGGTCATGGAGTGGTGAGAAATCGTGTGTCAGTAATTCCCAGGTTAGGATCTCGCCAGAGATTAGTGCTACGGATGTAAATTTCGTCATTTTCTTTATTATCTTCCGGAAAACGCTACTATATAATACGATAACATAGACCAGTTTTTTCGCAGCCTATAGTTAGCGACCAAAATTTGGGACGCGAATCACTTTCATAAATATTCTTGTTACTAAGTTACACTACTTTGATAGATATGTTAAAAGAGTAATTTTTATAAACGTAGTCATGCTTAGGACCACTTTGAAGACCCAGGCGTAGATGGAAGGATAATATTAAGATGGATCTGCAGGAAGTGAGATGGGGTCGTGGACGGGACTGATCTGGATTAGGATAGGGACAGGTGGCGGGCACTTGTGAATGCTGTAATGAACCTTCGGGTTCCATAAAATGCGGGGAATTTCTTGGCTTCCTGAGAACTGGTTAGCTTCTCAAGGATTCTGCTGCGTGGAGTAAGACACTCGTAGTGATGTTCTGCCAACGTCCTCTTGACTATTATGTCATAAAAATTACAGGTAATTAATTGTCAGGGTTGCCAGCCTTTAAATGAAAAATTGCCGGGTCAACCAAGCAGAACTATCTTTTTTTAAACTCCTAAGTTATAGTATTTCTCGCAAAATTTTCTCAATTCGAGAAACGCCTTACTAGAAAACGGGGAAAAATTTTCAGATTTACAAGATCAGAATGACCAGTTCTCAGATGTAAGAACCGTAAGTGGAGTCACAGCCCTCAACTTAGGCTCATGCAGAAGTGTATTATGCGTATATGCTTATCTCCGTTTGAGTGTGTCATTAAAATGTAACATTCTTTATTATGATCAATGTTTTTATTTAACCCCCATGTTTATTTCTGACTCATGGGGTGAGGAGACAAAGCTGTTGGTCTAATCTGGATCCCTTCTCAAAAAGACGGAGAAGCAGAAATGTATATATACACAGAGTTTTTCATAATTTACTCCGGGATTACAAAAAATTATCATAGGAAACCCTTAGGACATGTGTTTAAGAAAACTATACAGATAGAAGGAACATCTCAAACATTTTTTTTCCAGTAAGGTTTTTTATCATCGTAGTTCACATTTCTGCCGCTAGGCGATGCGAGTGTATGTAGTGAGAAAATGGCCGCTCCGGGGAAGAAGTCGTTTTATGTGTTGGAATATCACACGAGTATGTCTGTGGTTACTGTGCAACGTGCATTTCGTGCAAAGTACGCAAAGGTATTCGTCCCACCATTGCCATGGAACCTCGCTGACCCAAAGGCACGGATCATTGCTGCAGTGAAGTATATCGATGCACTCATGTTGACGCGTGTGTGGCAAGAACTTGAATATCGTATCGATGTGTGGCGTGTCACCAGTGGTGCACACATTGAAAATCTCTAGTTGTAAAAAAAAACAAAACTTTTTCAATTTTCCTGTGGCTGTGAACAATTCCATTAAGGTAGGTCCTTTGGTTTTCTTGTTATAAATGTTTGTAATCACGGAGAACAT
>Ga0123354_10010168_pt1 | contig 14475 bp, 13 predicted proteins | sample TergutLab28metaG_2_FD_97872 | JGI IMG/M metagenome (GOLD analysis project Ga0123354, IMG submission 97872) | Labiotermes labralis P4 segment gut microbial communities from Petit-Saut dam, French Guiana - Lab288 P4 | ecosystem: Host-associated > Arthropoda: Insects > Digestive system > Gut ... | reverse complement strand
CCGCTACGGGCTGCTGTTCGAGGAATCCGCGGCGGATCTGCTGTCTTTTATTCGCGGGGATAAAAAGGCTGTCCTGCACTCGGTCGACGTGATCCTGTTACGGCGGATCGGAGAGGCTTTTGTTCACCCGATGGAATTTGACGAACTGGAAGCGCGGCTTGCCGGGCTTGTTTTATGACGAGTGATTCAAAGATGAATGATTTTGTGACGAGTGATTTATGACGAGTGATTCAAGGATGAATAATTCTGTGGTAAGTGATTTGTGATGGGCGATCCAATGATGAACGCTCCTGAAAAAAGAATAGACCGTTTCCCGGCGGGAACGGTAAAGATCCCGCCGTCCAAAAGCCTCGGCCATCGCGCGTTGATTTGCGCGGCCCTCGCGGGCGGCGAAGCGGCGGGCGCGAATGTGGACGATCCCGGGAATTCCGAAGATATCCGGGCGACCCGGGTGGGCATTGCGCAGATTGCGGCGGTTCTTGCGGGCGGCGACGCGGCAGATTTTGTAGACGGCGAAGCTGCGGGTTTTACGGGTGGTGAAGCTGCGGATGAAGCAGAGAAAATAAAATCAACAAAAGGAACGGGAAGCGCGGAACCTGCGGAAGAGCGCGTGATCGACTGTGCGGAATCCGGATCGACGTTGCGTTTTTTATTACCGATTGCAGCCGCCGTCGGCGGGGATTGGCTTTTCGCAGGGCGTGGCCGGCTGCCGGAACGCCCGATGGAGGCGTATGAGCGGCTCTTCCCGGAACACGGTGTACAGATGGAACGGGGTTCCGAAGGGATCCGGATTTCAGGAAAGCTTCGCGCGGGAACTTATGCGCTTTCCGGCGACGTGAGTTCGCAGTTCGTGAGCGGATTGCTGTTTGCGCTTCCGCTTGCACGCGGGGACAGTACAATTGTCCTGACTTCCCCGCTTGAATCGGCGGATTATGTGGCGCTGACGCTGGAGGTGTTGCGCGCTTTTGGTGTACAGGTATACGAACGGGGGATGCGCGAGATAGAATCGCTGACCGACTTGCGCTCACCCGCAAGTGTTTGGGAAGTGCAAGGCGGGATCACCGGGGAGACCCTTACGGCTAATGTCCTCAGCACTTATGACCTGTATGAAATACCCGGAGGACAGAACTACCGGCCCACAGATTATTCCGTCGCAGGCGACTGGTCGCAGGCGGCGTTCTTTCTCTGCGCGGGCGCGCTGGGACGGTCTGTGTCCGTGTCGGGATTGCGGGAGGACAGCGCGCAGGGCGACCGGCGCGTGACGGAAATCCTGCGCCGGATGGGAATCTCGGTGGAGTGGACACAGATGGAAATTGCGACGGATGAGCCGCAAAGCCATTTCCGTGCAATTTCACCCGACAGCGGGTTTCACGGCACGGTAATTGATGCGCGCGATATACCGGATATCGTGCCGCCGCTTGCGGCGTTGGCCTGTTTCGCGCAGGGCGAGACGCGGTTCGAACACGCGGGCCGGCTGCGCCTGAAGGAGAGCGATCGGCTTTCGGCGCTTGCACGGGAGTTGTCAGGTCTCGGCGCGGACGCGTGGGAAGAGGGCGATACGCTGGTTGTCCGAGGCGCCGGCGACGGAAAAAGCCCGTACGGCGCGGGCCTTCCCGGCGGGAAGGCGGACGCGCACGGCGATCATCGCATTGCGATGGCGGTCGCCGTGGCCGCGATCGGATGCCGGGGCGCGGTGTATCTGACAGGCGCGGACAGCGTGCGCAAATCCTATCCCGGGTTTTGGCAGGATTTTGAGAAAGAAGAGAAAGAGAAGGTCAGAAAATGAATACGTTTGGCACTACCTTTTGCGTTACGATTTTCGGAGAATCGCACGGCTCTGCGGTAGGCGTCGTTGTCGACGGCGTGCCGGCCGGACTGCGGCTTGACAGAGCGCTGATCGATCGGGAGCTTGCGCGCCGCGCGCCCGGGCGCAGCGAATACGCGACGCCCCGTACGGAACCGGATATACCGGAGATCCTCAGCGGCGTGAAGGACGGCGTTGCGACCGGCGCGCCGATTGCCTGCATTTTCCGAAATACCGATACCCGCTCGCAAGATTATCCTTCGGCGCTGCGCCCGGGCCATGCGGACTGGACGTCTTTGCTGAAATATGGCGTTCACGCGGATCTGCGCGGAGGCGGGCGTTTTTCCGGCAGGCTGACGACCGGCCTTGTCTTTGCCGGCGCAATTGCGAAACAAATCCTGCTGCAGGATGACGTGGAGATATTCGCGCGCATTCAGGCGATCGGCGGTGTTTCGGATACCATAAAACTGACTGGCCTGACGGAAACACAGGCGGTATGGGCCGAACAGGCGCTGCGGGAGATTGCGCAGAAAGACTTTCCCTGCGCGGACGATATGGAGGCGGTTTTCAAGGAAACAATTCTCCTCGCGAAAGAGGAGCAGGATTCGGTCGGCGGTGTGATAGAGGCCGCCTGTTTCGGCGTCCCTGCGGGAACGGGCGAACCGTTTTTTGACTCGGTCGAAAGCCGCGTTGCGCATCTGCTCTTCTCCGTGCCCGCCGTAAAAGGCGTGGAATTCGGCGCGGGCTTCCGTTTTGCGGAACTGCTCGGAAGCGAGGCAAACGATCCGCTCGAATTGGAGGACGGCAAAATCGTAAGCCGAACCAACAAGAACGGCGGTATTCTCGGCGGTATCGCGAGCGGGGCGCCGATCCTTGTCCGCGCTGCTATCAAGCCGACCGCTTCGATCGGCCTGCCGCAGCACACGGTGGATATGGAAACGCTTTCCGAGACGATACTGGAACTCTCCGGCCGTCACGACCCCTGTATCGTACCCCGGGCGGTCCCTGTCGTCGAAGCTTGCCTTGCCATCGCGCTTTTGGATCTGATGCGGGAAGGCGAACAGATATGAGGGCCCTTCGATAATGCGAAAAAATGTCGTCCTTATCGGGATGCCGGGCAGCGGAAAAAGCTGTCTCGGAAAGGCGGCGGCGGAGCGTACGGGTGCGTTATTTTTGGATGCGGACGAGCGCATTGTCCAGGACACCGGCCTGCCTATTCCGGAGATCTTTGAGACGGAGGGAGAGGGCGGATTCCGGAAACGGGAGACAGCAGCGCTTCGTACGATTGCAACTGAAGCGGGAGAGCTTGAAAATTCAGGCTGCGGCCCTCTTATTCTCGCGACGGGCGGCGGTGTGGTCACGAGGCCTGAAAACAGGGAAATCCTGCAAAGCATCGGCACGATCCTTTATATTTATCGCAGTCCGGAAGCGCTTCAAGAAACCTGCGCTACGGAAGGCGGAAGGCCTCTTCTTGCGGATCCGGCGCGGTTTCAGGAGCTTTGGGAGGCTCGCAAGGGACTCTATCCGCGCTGGGCGGACAAAACCTTTGACGCAGATGGCACATTCGCCGAGGCTGTATACCGCCTTACCGAATTTTTGCCACTTTTCTTCGGTTAAGAACGATTTTTATATAAAAAATCGCTGTTTTTAATCATTTTTCGGTTTTTTTGTGAATAATTCGTTCTCAACCGCAATTTTTTGTCATTATTTATTGTTTCTCTTGTCAATAGCGTTTCGGAAAACATCCACACCCGGTATAAATACCGTGTTATTTTTCGCCTGGTTTCGGGCGGTGTAGTATACTATCTCATATGAAAAATAACGGGAATCCGATGAGGAACAGATGGAAAACGGCGAAAACAGCCAAATGAGAACCAAACGGTTTGCGGTGATCGGGGATCCGGTCGGGCATTCGCTGTCCCCGCTTTTGCATCGGACGGTCTATAAAGCGGTCGACTTCTACGAGAAAATCGGCGTGCAGGCAAGTTATGAAAAACAGCGCGTCACGCCCGAGGCGCTCGCCGCTTTCCTCTCGGATACGGAACTTGACGGTTTCAATGTGACGATCCCGCACAAGGAGCGCGTTTACGCGCTGCTGCCGGAGGCGCGCGGCGACGCGGCGCTGGCGGGCGCCGTCAACACGGTCGTGCGCGAAGAGGGCCGCATGGTCGGCTACAACACGGACATGGGAGGACTTCTGAAGGCGCTTCAGAGCTTCGGCGCGGAATATAAAGACGCTGTCGTCTGCGTCTTCGGAACCGGCGGCGCGGCGCGCGGCATCGCGCGCAAAGCGGCTGCCGAGGGCGCGCGTGAAGTGCGTATCCTTGGGCGAAGCAAAGAAAAGGCGGAAGCGATCCTGCCCGGCGCTTTCCTCGGAATGCCGACAGCGCAGACACTGCGCGGCGCGGATCTCTTCCTCAACGCGACGCCGCTGGGAATGACCGGCATGACGGAAGATTTTGCGGATCTGTCATTTTTGAATGGCTTGCCGGCGCAGGCGTTTGTCTATGACCTCGTGTACACGCCGGCGGAGACGCGATTGCTCGCCGCTGCGCGGGCGTGCGGCCTGCGCGCGGAAAACGGCCTCTCGATGCTCGTGTGGCAGGGGCTGCTTTCGGACGCCCTGTTTGGGATCGCACCCGCGCAGACGCTGCTTACACCGGAATATTATGGAGCGGCCTATGCTGCGCTTAGAAAGGAATTGACACAGAAAAAATGATCGTTGTAATCAGCGAACGCGCAACGGACGCAGAGGTGGAAACCCTCATCAAAGGAATAGAAGCACGCGGTGTGAGTGCGAGGGAGATCGTCGGAGAGGAAAAGCGCGTCTTCGGGCTTGTCGGGGACGTCGCCTCGATTGACGCGGAGGCGCTCATGCGGAACGACGCCGTCGAGAACGTCATCCGGGTTTCCGAACCGTACAAACTCAGCGGCCGCCACTTCCATCCGATCGATTCCGTGGTGGAGATCGCCGGGCCGGGCGGCGCGGAACCCGTACGCGTCGGCGCCGGGAATTTCCTGGTTGCGGCGGGGCCCTGTTCGGTCGAAAGCGAGGAACAGGTGCTGAAGATCGCACAGGATGTGAAGCGTTCCGGCGCGGGGATGCTGCGCGGGGGCGCGTTCAAGCCACGCTCGTCGCCGTATTCCTTTCAGGGCCTCGGCCTTGACGGGCTTGAGCTTCTGAAAATCGCGAGCCGCAAGACGGGCCTGCCCATTCTGACGGAGATCATGTCGCCGGAATACCTGTCCGATTTTGAACGCGATGTGGACGTTATCCAGGTCGGCGCGCGCAATATGCAAAATTTCACGTTGCTGCGCGAGGTGGGACGCCTCGGCAAGCCGGTGCTGCTCAAGCGCGGCCCGTCGAGCACGATCGAGGAAATGCTTATGGCCGCGGATTACCTGCTGATGGCGGGCAAGGCGCAGGTGATCCTCTGCGAGCGCGGCATCCGGACTTTTGAGACGGCGACGCGCAATACGCTCGATCTGTCGGCGGTGCCGGTGCTAAAGAAACGCTCCCATCTTCCGGTCATGGTAGATCCGTCCCACGGGACGGGCTACTGGGACCTGGTGGAGCCGATGGCGCTGGCGGCGGCGGCGGCGGGCGCGGACGGCCTCGTTATCGAAGTACACGATCAGCCGTCCTGCGCGCTCTGCGACGGGCAGCAGTCGATCACGCCGATGGTTTTCGACGCGCTCATGCGCCGTATAGAGCGGGTGCGCGCCGCGATAATGGAGTAGCTAAGTGAGCAGAGAGAACAAGAAGGAGCAGGGAATGGCAGGAAACCAGGATAAAGAAATCACCGTATTCCGCGAGGTCATTGACGGAATCGATCAGGAGATTGTGCGGCTGTTTGAACAGCGCATGGAACTCTCGCAGGAAATCTCGGAGCATAAGGTCTCGCATAATATGGCGATCTACGATCCGACGCGCGAGGAGCAGGTCGTCGGCGCGGCAACGGCGCTGGTGGATAAGGATTTGACCGGCGAAGTGACGATGCTGATGCGCACGCTGATGGCGCTCAGCCGCGCCTATCAGCGAAAGCTGACGTTTCACATCGAATCGCCGGAATTTTTGCCGCCGGCCAAGCCGCACAAGACACAGAATGTCCGTTGTGTCTGGCAGGGCGCGCCGGGCGCCTGGGGCGAGCAGGCGGCGGTCAAACTTTTCCCCGACGCCGCGCTCTCTCACGCCGAATATTTTGAAGACGTCTTCCGTCAGGTGAAGGACGACTTGGCCGACTACGGGGTGCTGCCGATCGAAAATTCACGCACGGGTGCGATCGGCGAGACCTACGACCTTCTGCGCAGCTACGGGTGTTATATCGTCGGACGCACCTGGATCGACGTAAAACAATGCCTGCTCGCGAAACCGGGTATGGAACTGAAAGGCGTCCGCGAAGTCTATTCGCATCCGGAAGGCTTCCGCCAGTGCAGGCGTTACCTTTTGGATAAGCCATGGGACCTGATTGCGACGAGCAATACGGCGGTCGCGGCCGCAAAGGCGGCGGCTGCGGACGGCGAGCATACCGCGGCAATCGGTTCCCGGATCGCCGCCGCGCACAACGGCCTCGAGATCCTCGCCGAGGACATCATGGATTCGGATACAAACCGCACGTCGTTTGTCGTCATCGCGGCGCAGCCGGAATACGGCGCGGAGAGCGATCTGATCTCGGTCTCCTTCGCGGCGGCACATCGTTCGGGTTCGCTCTGTGAAGCGCTGCTTCCTTTTATGGCGGGCGGTTTTGATCTGACGCGCATCGAATCGCGGCCCACAGCGTCCCCGCAGTCCTATCGTTTCTTCGCGGAACTGGGCGGCAATATTGACGACCCGAAGATGCGAGAGGCGCTCACGCACGCGGCGAACGCGACGGAATATTTTGAAGTGATCGGATGTTACAGGAATGCTTGATATGACAAAGAAAATCGCAATTATTCACGGCCCCAATCTCAATCTGCTCGGAACGCGCGAACCGGACCATTATGGGACGGAGACCCTCGCGGAAATCGAAACGCACATCTCGGCCCTCGCGGCCGAACTCGCGTGTGAGGTCAGTTTCTTCCAGAGCAATGTGGAAGGGGAAATCGTCACCGCAATCCAGCAAGCGGGCGGCGCGGACGGAATCGTGCTGAACGCGGGCGCCTATACGCACACGTCGGTCGCGATCCGCGACGCGATTGCGGCGATCCCCGCGCCGGTCGTGGAGGTACACCTCTCGAATGTGACGGCGCGCGAATCCTTCCGGCACACCTCGCTTATCGCGCCGGTCTGCAAAGGGCTTATCGCGGGTTTCGGCGGCGGCTCTTATCTTCTCGCGCTCAGGGCGTTAGTGAGTGCGGAATAAATCCGCCGGAAATTTCGGCCGCGATTCCTTTGAGCAGCGCCTCTTTCATTTGAGAGAGCCGCGAAAAATACTTGGGCCGAAGGCGCGAAAAGTCATTCGCTTTCTTTTGATTTGCGCGATTGCTTTCGTTTGTTTCATCGCATTCGTCAATATTTTCGTGGTCGCTTCCACAAGCGGCGATATCATGGCCCCGGAAGATGCGGCAGCGTGGGCGCAAAAGCAGGGCGGCGCAGACGCCGTACTCGTGCTCGGCGCATCGGTTGTGAACAATGAACCCAGCCCGATCCTCGCGGACAGGCTTGACGCAGCCATGGAAACCTTTAAGGCCGGCGCGTCCAACCTTCTTCTGCTGTCCGGGGACAACGGTACGGTATCGTACAACGAGGTGCAGGGAATGAAGAATTATGTGCTTGCGAACGGCGCGGCCTACGGGATCGCGGAATCAAATATCTATCTGGACTATGCGGGATTCTCCACATATGACAGCATGTACCGCTTTCGGGACGTCTTTCAGGGGAAGCGCGTCGTCATCGTAACGCAACGCTATCACTTGTACCGCGCGCTGTATATCGCGAAACAGCTTGGGATCGACGCGGTCGGCGTGGCGGCGCCGGATCGGGTCGGCGGACAGGCTTCGCGTGATTTGCGCGAGATCCCCGCGCGTGTAAAGGATTTCTTCCTTTCGTTCATTCAATCCCCGCCAAGCATACTCGGCGAACCCGTGCCCCTGATCTATCCGTCCACCCAGGCCAGTACCGACAGTTCTCAGCAATTGAGTCCGGCCCCACCGTCTCCGGTTCGGGCACCAAGGCCAGGGGCGTAGCATGATGAATATAAAAAATTCTGCGTGTTATCAAGCGCGCTAACGAAATAACTATCTTTGCAATTCATCATAGGTGGTCTGCAAAATATCGCGAATACCTCTAAGCTGTGACGCTTGGATATGTTGAATCCCCCGCTCTATTTTAACGAGCGTTTCCCGTACTGTTTGTTTCAGATATGGAGAATAGTCCTGAACGCATAGCATTATTCTTGTCTATAGGAACCGTTATTCTAAAGCCCGTCGCACGATAAATTCAGCTCGTTATTTCAGACGATTTCGTAACTGTCCGATGCAATGACGAAATGTCACGAATAATCAAAAAAGGGGAGCTTATTTATTATTTTTGTGCATTAACAAGCGTAAAATCTGTTAATGTTTATTAAAATGTCACTAAAAGACGAAAAAAGCCTATTTATTTATGTTTTTTTGTCACTATGTACTCAATATCTGCTATTTAGTGACGATTTGTCGGATTTGAACGGTTATAATGGGCAAAATCGAGAGAAAAGTGTCACCAAAGTACCTTTTTTAAGAAAATAGTGACAATGCTTCAATATACAATGCAGAATTGGACGGACCTCTTTATGTGTATTGACACCACATACATATAATGGTGATATATTCCATACAATCAACGCTTGATAAGTATATACATTACGGATATAGTTATCAGGGAGGTGTTGATTAAATGGATAACGCTGTGAAAATCACAAAATGGGGAAACAGTCTGGGGATTCGTATCCCCGCATCTGTCCTCAGGGAGGCGGGACTGGAAATGAACGATTTCGTTTATGTTGAAGCGGATCGGGCCGGCAGGATACTGATCAATAAAAAGCCCGCGCCGAAGAAAGGCTCGCTGGAATATCTTTTCAAAGATTATTCGGGCGAACGGTTTGACACCGAATTGACAGATCTGGGCGAATCCGTCGGTGAAGAAAAATGGTAAAAACGGCCGGATATATTCCCATGCAGGGAGAGATCGTAAAAGTCGGCATCGGGCGCGGGAAAGGACATGAACCGATGGGATACCGGCCGTTCATCTGCCTGAGCAACGAGCTGATAAGCCGTTTTGCCAATATCGCTGTGTTCGCGCCTATCAGCACTACCGAGCGAAGATATCCGCTTTACATTCCTCTTGAACCAAGACTGGGAACGGAAGGCGTTGTCATGCTCGACCAGCTTGTTACCATAGATTATGCCGTTCGGGACGCAGCTTATGTTGAAACGGTCAGCGAACGGTTTTTGGATAAACTGCTTGAAACAGTCGTTCTGGTTTTCCAAAAAGACCGAACTAATTTCAACCGTTCCTGAGGCGGCGGTTGTATTTGGTAGTTAAGACGGTCAGGATTTCGGGAGATAACCGGTGTGATAACAGGCGTAGCCGGTCGCGTTTGCTGCCTGAATCCGTGCGAAAGACGCCGCAGCGGTGTCCATATCGTGCGTCATCATCGGATTTGCACCGACAAGCTGCCCGTCGTTTGTATTGGCAGCGTCGCCGCAAACCATGGCGCCGGACTGCCGCAGCAGCAAGGCAATATGCCCCGGCGTATGGCCCGGTGTGAGGATCACCTCGATACCGCCGCAAACCGGGAGCACCTGCCCGTCGGTGAGCAGGGTGTCAACGTGCACATATAATTCCGGGACACTGGATTTCAGGAATTCATAGAAGTCGCGCCGTTCGGGCGGCAGTTGATCAAGATGCGCTTCCATGTCGGTGATTTTTATAAGCGGCTTGTCGCCCTGAATATAGGGCGCCTCGAATTCGTGCGCCATGATTTCGGCGCCTTTTCCCCGCAGCAGCTTTGCGCCGCTGATGTGGTCGACATCCTGATGTGTCAGTATCACTTTCGTGACGCGCTCAGGCGTGAATCCGCAACTCTCCATCGCTGCCCGGATCAAATCGAACTGATGGGGGAACCCTGTATCGATAAGCACCACATCCTTATCGTCCCACAGCAACACCGGGTAATAAGACCCCGCTCCTTCGGCGCTGATCTCCAGCATTTCAACATTGTCCGCAATTCTCATGATAAATCAATCCTCATTTCCGTTTTTGCAATTCCAATAATCACGTTAATTATAGCATACCCGGCATTTTGGGGCGGCGCAGGCGCCGTTTCGATCGAGATCAACCCCATGCTGATCGAGCTTCATCAGGCATAAAAATGCTATGATTGCAAACCATAGGCTGTGTTAAAATTTACGGGACGATAAGGATTGGCCCCTCACGGGAGACATTTTGAAAGGGAATGGATATGGATGACCGGAAAAAGCAACTGATTGAAATTGTCGGGGAAGCGTATGTGACAGACGACGCGGCGGTTTTGGACGGGTACGCGCGCGACAACAGTTTTGTTCCGGCAAGGCGGCCCGGATATATGGTGAAGCCGGCGACGGTTCATGAGGTGCAGGCCGTCGTCCAATGGGCAAATATGACGATGACGCCGCTCGTGCCTGTCAGTTCCGGCGCGCCGCATTTTCGGGGGGACACGGTTCCGGGGACGGATGGTTCCGTGATCGTTGATTTGGGCAGGATGAAAAAGATCATCCGAATCGACAGAAGGAACAGGATCGTGATCGTCGAACCGGGCGTGACCTACGGCGAACTGCAGCCGGAGCTGGCTAAAGCGGGCCTTCGGGTGAGTATGCCGTTGGCGCCGAGACCAGGCAAATCCGTTGTCGCCTCCCTGCTTGAGCGGGAAGCGTTGACAAGCTCAAGATATCAATGGTCGCTGATGGAGCCGTTGCGCTGCCTTGAGGTGGTGTGGGGGGATGGGAGCAGGATGTGGACGGGGGAAGCCGGGGAATACGTTCAGGATCTGGATGAGCAGGAAAAGCTAAACCGCTCCGCGGTTGTCGGCATGGGCCCGGGCAGCGTGGACTACTACAGGTTCATCTCCGCCGCGCAGGGCGCCATGGCAATCGTCACCTGGGCGTCCGTTAAATGCGAGATACTGCCCGCCTTGCATGAGGTTTTTTTTGCAGCCGCCGACAAATTGGAGGGTCTTTTGGATTTTACTTATGAGATAGAAAAGATCCGGTACGGCGACGAGATGTTCCTGATGAACCGGGCGCAGTTCGCCTGCATGCTTGGCGGGGACGGTGACGATATCCGGGAAATAAAGCAAAAACTGCCTCCGTGGATAGCGCTGCTGGGTATAGCCGGGCGCGCGTACCTTCCGGAGGAAAGGGTCGCCTACCAGAAGAAAGACATCGGTGAAATCGCAAGGAAATACGGACTTGAATTGGCGGCGGGGCTCCCGGGTATCCGGAATGAGGATGTGCGGGGCCGTCTGGAAAACGTTTGCGAAGACGAGTACTGGAAGCTGAGGTATAAGGGAAACAACCAGGATATTTTCTTTCTGACCACGCTGGACAGGACGCCGGGCTTCGTCGGAACCATGCTTTCCGAAGCGGACGCCATGCGGTACGACGCCGACGACGTCGGCGTGTATCTCCAACCGCAGCATCAGGGCGTCGTATGCCATTGTGAGTTCAGCCTCCCTTACAAAACCGAAGAGACGGAAACCGTAAATCAGCTCTATGAGTCCGCCAGCCGAAAATTCAAGGACGAGGGGGCTTATTATTCAAGGCCCTACGGTATTTGGGCGGACCTTATGTATAGCGGGGATGCGCAGAATACGATGCTTTTAAAACAGATCAAAAACATCTTTGACCCGAATGGCGTTATGAACCCGGGCAAGCTTTGTTTTTAGAGGAGGTAACGGATGGCGCTTGAAGATTATCGCGAAACTCTGGTGGGCTGCAGCAAATGCTCCTACTGCAAGTTCATACCCCTGGCAAAGATCAACGGCCTGAAGTATTCGGACGGCTGCCCGAGCGTGGCCCATTACGGCTTCCACACATACTCCGGCGGCGGGCGGCTTACCGCCGCGCTGTCTTTGCTTGAGGGCAGAAGCGGGTATACCGAAAAGGTAAAAGACATGGTTTATCAATGCCAGCTCTGCGGTTCCTGCGACGTAACCTGCAAGGTATGCCGCTACGATATGGAGCCGCAGGCTGCGCTTGAGGAAATAAGGGCCAGGTTCGTGGAGGACGGACAGACATTGGAAGTGCACGATAAGGCTATGGAAAGCCTGCGGTCAGAGAACAATATGATGTCCGCCCCGGCGTCCGCGCGCGGGGACTGGGCGGCCGGACTGGGCCTTAAAGAGTTCGGCAGGGATAAATGCGAAACGCTTTTCTTCGCGGGCTGCCGGTGCAGTTTTGATAAGGACGGAATGCATGTGGCGAAAGTGGCCGCGGAGATCTTCCAAGCCGGCGGCGTGGATTTCTGCATAATGGGCGGCATGGAGCCGTGCTGCGGCGGGCCCGCGTACTCTCTCGGATACAGGGCGGATTTTGCGCTCCAAATGCAAAAGAATATCACGGTGTGGAAAGAGGCGGGTATCAAGAGGATCGTGACCCCGTGCGCGGACTGTTACCGGGCCTTTAACCGGCTATACAGGCAAGAGGGGGATTTTGGCATCGAAGCGCTGCATGCCGTGCAGCTGGCTGACCGGCTGATAAAGGACGGCAGCCTGAAGATCAAAAAAACATTGCCGCTGTCGGTTACCTACCATGACCCGTGCAAACTCGGCAGGCTCGGCGAACCGTACGAGAAATGGGACGGCGCGACGACAAAAATATACGGGGCTATTCCGAAGCACGATCCGCCAAAACCGCGCTATAACGGCGCTCGCGGGGTATACGACGAACCCCGGGACGTGCTCAGGGCCATACCGGGGCTGAAACTGCTGGAAATGGCCCGCAGCCGCGAGGCCGCCTGGTGCTGCGGGGCGGGCGGCGGCGTCCGCGAGGCGTTTCCGGACTTTGGCTTCGCGACGGCAAAAAAGAGGCTTGAGGAAGCCGCCGATACCGGGGCGGAGATTCTCGCTTCGGCTTGCCCTCTGTGCGAGCGGGGCCTGGCCGACGCCGCCCGTGCGGAGAACGAAAATCTGAAGGTTTACGACGTCCTGGAACTGCTCCGGATGGCGTTATAGGCGGAGGTGATTTCTGATGGCAATGACGAAAGACGTTTATCGGGCGTTTGCGGATATCGTAGGGGAGGTGAATATTTCGGACGATCCGGCGACGCTTGACGCGTATTCCTGGCAAACGGAAAACGATATCGTCGCACCCGATCGCGACAAATTTCACTTTATGCGGCCGGCCGCGGTACTTCTGCCCGGCAGTACGGAAGAGGTACAGGCAATCGCCGGGGCATGCGGCCGGTACGGCTTGAGCTTCAAAGCCCTGTCCACCGGTTGGACGGGCCTGGCCCAGGCGTTCGCGCCGGACACGCTGATCCTTGACCTGCGCAGAATGGATCGCATCCTGAAGATCGACGCAAAAAATATGTACGCCGTGATAGAGCCTTATGTCACATGCGCCGAGCTCCAGTCGGAATGCATGAAGCTCGGGCTTGTCTGCCATACCATAGGCGCGGGCGGGAATACCTCCGTACTTGCCTCGGCGACCAGCTTTCACGCTGGCAACGGCCCCGACAGCATGTATCAGGGCTATTCGAGCGAAACCCTGCTGGGCGCGGAGTGGGTATTGCCAAACGGCGAAATTGTCCGGACGGGCTCCCGCGGCTCAAGCGACGAGTGGTTTTGCGGCGAGGGCCCGGGCCCGAGCGTCAGGGGTATCTTCCGGGGCAAAGCGGGCGCCGTGGGCGGCATGGGCGTATTTACAAAATGCGCCGTCAAACTGGCCGCCTGGCCCGGGCCAAAGGAACTGCCCGTCGGCGGCGAGGCGCCGGCGTACAGATCTTTCCTGCCGGAAAATTTCAGGTTTTATACCGTTGCGTTCCCCGACTGGCGGAGTTACGCGGACAGCATCTATAAACTTGCGGATTCCGAGATCAGCTACATCGCCCATCGTCAGTTCGGCATGCTCGGCGAAGACCTGGGGCCGGCGCTGTTCCGCATTGTCAGCGACCCTTCAAAAACCCTCGACGACCTCGAATCCCTTGTAAACGATGAAAAAATCAAAGAGCTCACAGACGAACTCAGGCACTATTCCTACCAGCTCATCATGGCGGGCATGACCCCGGGGGACCTGGATTACAAAGAGCGGGTGCTTGACGAGATACTGAAAGAAACAGGCGGGCATAGAGTCAAAGCCTGGCCGGACCCGGATTTCCAGGCTTATGCTTTTATGTATCTGCTGCGATTGCCGTATAAGCACCTGAATTACCTGTTCGGAGGGAAGGCGCAGGTCTTTCGCCCGGACGGCACGCCGGATTTTGCAGTCGGCGCGGTAGACGCGATGTGCGGGGTGCTTGCAAAACACCAGTCGCAGGGCATGCTGCCGAAGACCGGCGGGGATTCCATGATGTCCGCGCTGTCGGGGATCGGCGGCGGCGGCGATTTCCACTTTGAACAGTTCATCCTGTATGACAAAGCCGACGAAGAATCCGTGCGCGCGGCCTGGGAATGCACGCGCGACGCCATGAAGAATTACGGCCTGCAGCTGCAGCCCGGCCAGCCGCCCGTACT
>Ga0123354_10010167_pt1 | contig 14475 bp, 8 predicted proteins | sample TergutLab28metaG_2_FD_97872 | JGI IMG/M metagenome (GOLD analysis project Ga0123354, IMG submission 97872) | Labiotermes labralis P4 segment gut microbial communities from Petit-Saut dam, French Guiana - Lab288 P4 | ecosystem: Host-associated > Arthropoda: Insects > Digestive system > Gut ... | reverse complement strand
AGGAATTGCAGATGTCTCAGTCAAGTGTTTGGCGCATTCTGCGCAAACGTCTTCGCGTAAAAGGATATCGGGTGCAGCTTTTGCAGGCACTGAATCCCCAGGATTACAGTCTTCGTTTACACTTCTGCTTGGATTTCCAACAGCGGCTACAGGAAGACGGGTTTGCTGAGAAGCTGGTTTTCAGTGATGAGGCAACGTGTCATGTGTGTAATAAGGTAAATCGTCACAACGTATGCATTTGGGGCACAGAAAATCCTCATGCAACGATTGAATACGTCCGCGATTCGCCTAAAGTGTTTTGTGCCGTTTCCTCTTGCAAAGTCTACGGACCATTTTTGTTTTGCGGAGCCAACTGTTACCAGTATTAACTACCTGGACATGCTGCAGCTGTGGCTAATGCCACAATTACAGGAAGATATTGTGGACTTCATTTTTCAACAAGACGGAGTCCCGCCACACTACCATTTGGACGTCTGTGCCCACCTCAATGCTAATCTTCCTGGTCGCTGGATTGGGCGCGCTTCTCACAGTGACTCTCCTCTTCTTACCTGGCCTTCTCGGTCACCTGACCTAACCCCCTGCGATTTTTTCTTATGGGGTTACATCAAGGATCGTGTGTACGTGCCTCCTATGCCACGTGATTTACCACAGCTGCGACAAGGGATCGTGGAGGCAGTCGCTGCTATCGACCGCCAAATGTTGCAATGCGTGTCGCAGGAACTTGATTACAGGATTGACATCTGCCATGTCACCAAGGGTGCACATATTGAGTACCTGTAAGGTAGGACAGAAACTTGGAGTGTCTCTCTCTCTCTTGATATGCTCCTTTCTGCCGTGTCTGTCTTGGTTGTTGCGCAGTCGAGTTCGGAAATCTCGGAGGGACTTATGAATAACCCTGTATATGTATTTTACTATTACGGTGTCACTTCCATTGGACTTTTGAATTGTTTGATTCAAATACAACATACAAAAGCAGTATGTTACAGAGAGATACTGCATTTCCATTGTCAGGTAAAAACTGTGGGAGATGCATGTACTGTTGGGTTCATTAGCGAAAGCTAAGCATTATTAGGCACAAAAGCAATTGACAGGGATGAAAATATGTAAGTACTGTCACTAGTACTGGTGGGAGGTATTCAAGCATTCTGTGAGAGTGTTGTGCCAGGTCAAATGGAATACAACAGAATTTGTTACTGAATATTGTGGAAGAATGAATATTTAACTCTAGGTCAAGTACTATTAGCATTTCATATGTTTCTTTATCCATGTGAACTGCTACTATACCTGCTGATGAAAACTGGTTTTGTCTAATGGGCCTGACAGAGTTGATTTTACCCCCTTTTGTATCTGAAGACAGAGAGGCATTCTCCAAAATGTAGTGTTCTGTAAATACATTGTAATCAACAGTGACTCAGTCCAATTAGCGTAACTTTATTATTATTATTATTATTATTATTGTACATTTTATGTCACCTATTATTTATTAGGTGGCTGTCTTCTGCTAAGTCCAAATCTTAACAAGAGATCAAATCGAATTACCTCAGCATTTCACAAATGATGTGTGCAGTGCTCATTAGATTATTCTTCTGTAGCTCTATGGCCAACGGGTTACCTTGGAGCAACTAAAGGTTCTGATCTAATCCCTCCTTAATTGTTGCTAATGCTGCAATTATAACTGGCAAAGTTTTGGCCCTAACTTTCTGCGACCTGCTCACCTTGATCTCCAGGTCTTTGTACTTGCTTAGTTTTTCAGTTTCTTATGTTTGAACGTTTGAATCATCTGGTATGGCTGTATCGATCAGTAGGCAAGTCTTCTTGCTTTTATTGTGCTGTACTATATCAGGTCGGAATGCTAGTATTGTTCCATCCGTGATAACCAGCACATCCCACATAATAGTATTACCATTGACAGTTATGACCCTTTCAGGTACTCCACAGTAACCTGTAACCCCACATGTTGACATATTGTCCAGTGGTTATAACCAGCTACCTTATTGTTTCTGTTAGTGTATTCAGATAGCACAAATGTTATGTGTACTGCAACAATACATTATTTGTGTTCTGCCTTGTGGCACATCCTGCATTTACTATCAGTTGGTTGCTTTGTTCTTCCTGTGATGATGATGATGATGCATATTGAATGCTTGATCTTGGGCTGCTATTAGTAAACTTTGTTTCTTCCTTTAGGCCTGAGCTAAATAACCACACTAGGGATTTTTGTTCATCTACTGATGATATTTAAAGGTCCTAGTAGAATTGTCCATGCATTGGTTTCCTCTCGAGTTCTTCTGTCTTGTTTTCAATGCTGGTCTGATGTTGATTCTTGATGTTTTGGGCAGTAGTTTCTTGTGTCATATATTTTTGCCCTTTTAGATTAGCTTCTTCATCATCGTTGTCTTCGTCTTCTTCTTCTTCTTCAGCATCATCATCATCATAAAAACCATTGTCACTAAATTTTGGAACAATTTTAAACATAATTATGTATTGCTTGTGACATTTTGGATTTTCTAGAAGAAGAATGTCCAGTATTTGAGCAAATGTAGTTGTATTTATTTGAAAATATGTTGCAAAGTTTTCAAGGTAAAACTGTTTTAGCATTCTGTGACATGGTTCTTGGAGATAATCATTTTTCACTTGCATTTTAACTAGATTTGAGTTTGAAAGTTTGCTGTTGTGATCACGTTTCTGTTAATGTTATGCAATAACCCCAGTGTTTTTTTTAATATACTGTATGATGACTAAGCCATAACCTGACTTCTGGTAACATATATTCCTGATTTAAGGTTTTGTCTTCATTGAGTGTACAGTTTTTATACTCCTGATAAGTAAGTCAGTTTTACGTTTATTCCATTCATGACTTTGCAGATTGTTGCTTAAATTTTTTACCTCTACAGAGAAACTTTAAATTGGTGTGGTGCTGCATAATGATATTCACCAATTACACTGCATGTTGTTCTAGATTAGTTTAATTTGAAGTATTTTTTTTGTTCATTTTCTTGATGTAGAAATTTTTTAATAAGGCTTTCTGCTTTTGTTCGGTGTGCCATTGGCTTTTAACATAGCATTGTGATTAGTTGCACTTTGATATTCATCTTATGGGTGATGATGCTCTGTCTGGTAGGTGGTTACCAACAGATGGAGATGCATGCTGCCTCCAACTTCATTTCTTTGCTACACATTGCAGGCAGTGAGTTTCACCAAAATGCTGGTAACCACTTCAGAAGACTACAGCTGAAATCTTCACCAATATGCAATCCTCAGTTCTCTTATTTAGATTTGGTCTTCCTAACACTGGCAATGCTTTTACTTTCACATAAATAATCTTCCATTGCAGAGAACTGATTCATTATAGGTCACAGCAAAATTTACAGTGAACATCTTCACCTTGGGCTGTGACATGTCGAAACAGTTGGTATTTACAACTTTTAATTTGCAAACAAGATTGCATAATTTTGTGCATTGGTGATTCACATATGCTTAATTGGTGGACAGCTTGTCTGACTGATTTTCTTAAACTACACACAAAAGCCACTTAATTGTATTCACCTAAGTTCCAGTGACTGGTTGTTTATCAAGGTTTTTCCATTTACAAATACAACCAGCATTATGGAACAACTACATCACTTAGTAGAAGAACATTCTTGTTGATGGTTCCCAACAAACTCCATACAAAATCTTCTTAGCACTGTTACCACAAATTTAATTTCATGACAGTAGAGCTCACAACTTTTTGCACGTGAGGTGCTCTTTTCCACAACTGGAATGTTTGTGCATGTGGCACAATTTGGAACCTCAAGTAGAGCAATTCAAAACTTGATCATATTTCTGACCTGACTGTGTTTACCTTTTCTTGCTGTGCTTATTGTTCCATGAGTAATATTGCATTTTGACTGCCTGTATTTCCTGTGTTTACTGTGCTTTTTCATTTTGAGAAATTAAAGGATTAAAAATTGATAACCAAATTCCTTCAATAATTCTCATTTCTGAAATACTGCAACACTGTAAGTAGTTGCCGCACAATTGTATTTTAATACAAATCTAGTAAAAATTACAATTTTCGGCTTCGTCTTAAAACACTGTTGGAACTCTTGACAAGGTAGGGTACAAAGTGACTGAAGTGATTTCAGATACACGCCAGGTATTGGCTTTTTGTAAGGTGCAGGTTTTCACTGCACATCTCTTGGGCTTCCATGTGAGAGGCATCAGTCATGTATGCTTCATTTTTCCCCACAACTGAACAGGGGTTTGCCACCCCTGCCATGGGTTTTACCAGTCTAGCCGAGATATATGATCAGATTTTGTATAGATTAAGTTACATTAAATGTAGAAATATTTTAAATAGCAAAAAGTGTTTTAAAACATTTACTTTTTAAATTAAGGTGTTTTAAATGGTGTATAGAAGTTTATGAAGGATAAGAATAAATTTAAGTTGGACCAAAGGGTAGCGTGTTAGCAGCTTCGGTGGTCTAGGGGTAGCGTGCTGCCTTTAAGTACCCAAGTTCACGGGTTCAAACCCGGCCGAAGCCGTCAGGATTTTTCAGGGCAAAAAAATCCTCAGCACACCTTCCTTTGGTAGGGAAGTAAAGCTGTGGGTCCCATATCGTAGATTTGTGGCATGTAAGAGATCCCTGAATTGACGTGGAGGTCGCAGTTTCAGGCAAAATTACCGGCCAATTCTTGCCCACACAGTTCCACCTTTCACTGCTAGGATCTCTTGCGTTGTTGTGGACGTGGAGGTACCTGGCGGCGAATGTGGGAACGTCCAAACAGGCGGGGGGGATAGGGTGAGTACAATAAGTCTACTAGGCTGCAGTACATCCGTGGCATTAGCTATGGGCCCTACTGATGAAGAAGAAAGGGTAGAGTGTTCAAATTATCCTCTGAATATAACAGATCAACAAAATTGATGAATTAGTAACAGGTAACATGAAATCAACTGAGGGGGTGTGCTTCTTGCAGTAGGTATTGATTGTGGAGTGATTAAGTTAATAACATTAGAGTGTATTATACCACACTACCAGGCATATGACAAGTGTGGTAAAAAGTGCTCAGAAACGGGCTGTTGAGACCAGTTTTCCAGTACTCAGAAGTGTAAAAAGAATTGAAAAGTGTGTCATTTTGAATCTGTTCTTAATGCCGTTTTAATGGGTCTACACTGTAGACTATCAGTAATTTATAAATTGTCTATGATAATTAGAAATTGAGAGAGCAAGGAGGGTACTTGGAAGTGTAGTAAATGTATACAGTAATTTTTAAAAACTTATTTTGTTGTTGTCAATTTTTTTACTTTTATTTTGTCCCAGGTGTGTATGATGTATTAGCAGCCATGCATTTAATGTAACTTAACTGAATGGAGAGACTTTTGTGTAAATTTATGAAACACTAATGTACAAGTAACACATGGTTTTTTTTTTGAGTGATTATTAAACAGTCTTGTTCTAGAACTGTTTTATGTAAGTGGAAACTGGAGAACAAATTTAGAATGCCATGTTTGTGAGTGCATTAATTGATGAATTAGATTGTGTAGAATATCTTAAATGACACACATATTTTGGATGATGTTTCTTGTAGGACAGGGGATTTTGGGTTTTGGTATTGAACTGTAGAGGAAACTTATTGTACAGAAATGTAAAACATCTGGAAATAATCCATTTCTTTTCATGAGAATTTGGTTCGTATTTTAAGTATATTGAAATTTTAAATGACCTATGTGTGCATATGCCAAGACATGTAAAAAACACCCCTAGAAATTTGTTTTATATATTTAGGCAACAAGGAAATTTAAGACCTGCTGCATATTCTCTGTTTTCTTTTCCATAAAATGCTATTAATATAATAATTTTATCTTTTTATATTCAGATAATACTCATGTTTTTCGCAAACCATGCGCTAAAGTTTGAATACCAACCTGGTGGTTTAAAGATTAATTATAAGTTTAATTGTGATTGGTTGTGAAAATACAAAGCATTGCCAGGTGGATACCAGTGCAAAGAAACTCTGCTGCATGTGTTTGGTTTTGAAACATGGCCATGTGTCTTTCTTTGTCTCGTTCACCCCAATGGGTGTAGGTCGCATCATTTTGTCTCCCTCCGTCCAGGACCAACCAGAACGCAAGTTGCTTGAAACTCCAGGTATCACATTGCCTTATTTTTTTAATTTACCATTTCCAAATCATATTTTTTGTGTTCCTTTTGTGTACCTCATTCTGTTCCACTGATTGGAAATATGAATGACATTTTACTTGTCAGAATTCTCTGAGTACTAAACACACTGAAAAGTCAGAGTACTGGGTAGAACTACAGTTAATTTAAGCAATTGTCTAGAATGACTGTGCTAATGTCAAAAACTAAAGTGGTTGGACAAAGGAATAGTGAGCAAGACTGACTCCAGCCCTGCATTTCGTTAAGTACTTAGTTGTGTAATGGGTTTTAGCACTGTGGAAAGATGGAGAAATTTTCAGGTGTTCAAGAGGAACAAGTTATCTCCATGCACTTTGCATTTCATTCCTTGTTTCTCATCCTTTTGGTCATTTCTGTTCTCCCTATAGTCCAATCCCTGGCCAGCCTTCTGTGTATAAGGCACCATTAATTCTCTTGATTTCTAACATGAAGAAGGATCTTTATACAGAGCTTCTCCACTACTATAGTGTTTTGTAACATAGAGAGAGAGAGAGAAAAAATAAACAAATAAATAAAAGATAAAAATTGTAATTTTGTGTGTTCTAGTCCTTACATTTTTACATGGGAGTTTGGAAAATTAAATGTTGCAGACTGAATGGTGCGAAGTATTTTTAAGATTTCTTTAGCTCATAATTTTGTAATGATTGTAATTTCAATTTGTTACTCTCATTTCCAATATTTTATGTTTGCCCCTTTTTCCAAGGATTTGCTCACTGTTTATTATGTTTCCTATTGCAGTCAGATATTAACCATGCTTATTTTTAGTTGTTTTTTAGTGTCCATGTTTTCTAATGTGGTTACATTTTTACCCAGCAAACTGTCCTGTGGAAAGACCCAAAGCAGTGTCTTCCATTCAGTTTCATTCTTCCCTGGTTTACTGTCCTTTTTTGTCTATGCACACTCCTTTGTGTTTGAAACTTGCTGAACATGGCAAACCCAAACTACAACTTGTAGGAGAGTATATGTGACATTGCAGCTGTATAGTTATACACTATGTGTGCATTTTGTTTGAATTATGAGTATAATACATAAATTGTTACTGTTAAATGCTACAGATGAAGTTTGAGTTCAGTTTTAACCTGTTGACCCCAGAGAACTTCAGACTGTTGTCTGAAGGCAGGATTGTAAGACTCAAAATCATTTTTTTTTAAAGCAGAACGATCGCCAGTGGAACATTTGCGGAAGGAGGAACTGATTAACTGCAAATGTGGTTACATGGAGGAGGATGGTCTTATGATTCAGGTAGTGTATCATTGTCTTTTTGGAAACTTTGTTGTCTGTATGTACTTAATCATGGATTTGAGCTATGTTTTGGTTAGGTAAGAAACAGTATTTTCGTACTTAAGTGAAAATAAAACTGCAGAATCATAAGAACTTGGAAAACTTGATCGTCATTGTGAATTGATAGTATTCCAGAAAATTCATTTTGTTACTCAAGTAGATAATTCCAACAGCTGTGAAAAATTTTGATCTGGTGTTGTTACATTAGTAATCACAATTTTTTTATTTGTATGGGACTGAAATTTTTTGCATTTATATTAGCATTGTAATTGAATGGTCAACATTCCTGATTCTTGTTAGGGACATACCAGGTTCCCATTCGAACCTTCTGAATGTCTGTTATGACCGAGGTTTTGTTGGTATTTCTCAATCCCACCATACAGTTACTGTGGTGATACTTCAAAATTAGGTAATGCTTGAGTCTGTCCACACTCTGTATGTTTGATTATTTGCTAATTTTCCTGTGTTTGACATTGTAACCTGAGCTATTCAGAGCATCATTGAATAAACCATGAATGAATAAATAAATAAATACATTGGTATTGGTAGCACTCCCTTCACTACTGTGTTTGAGTGTAGGCTAATGAAAACGTGCGCACACGTGCACACACACATGAAGTCTAATACTGATACTCCCTCCCAAGATGTAGCACACCTTGAGATAGTGACCATGAAGGTTTGTGCACAGAAATCCCCATTATATGTTATTTATGTTTACTGCCACCTTTGATATACTGCTGCAAATTGCTGTGAGCAGCCAATGCTCTATCAGGGATTGGACTGTATATATTGTTTTAATTGTAAATTTGTACATCTCAGCATTGTTCCCACTAACAACAATGTATAAAATGTTAAAAAATTCAGCAACTTGGTATTTTATCACCATCTTTGGAAAAGGAGACATATTGCTGTGTGCCCCATGTTCAGTAGTGACATCGAGTGGAATGTAATTAGAGTTCATGTGTGTCATTATAATTCAGTTCTTTATATTTCAGATTTCTTACTGGGGGTACTGCCGTGTCTTGGAAATATGATCTGATAAAGGATCTAAGGAACAAATTTTTTTCTCCTTGGATTTAATTTCACAAATGGTTCTTGCTTGTAATACAAACTGCTCTTAATTCTGTGAATTTGAGTGCAATCTTACTTGGTTCACAACCATGTGAATTTAATGATAATAATTTGCAGTATAACATTAAAAGGGTATGAATTATGCTGTTCATGGTTTGTGTTTCTCTTGTCTTTGGTAATTTTACTCTACTGCTAGGTGTTCTTTCTCAAAATTATTTTTTTATGACTTAAAAAACTTTTTTACAGAAATGTGGCAAAATTTTTCTAGGGCTGTCACTCTCTTTATACTTTGTTCACAGTGTGACATCTGTTTGTGCTGGCAACATGGACTGTGTAATAACATTAAAAAGGAAACAGAAGTGCCAGAGAAGTATGTTTGTTCTTTCTGCTTAAATCCAATACGCCAGCGCAAATCAAAGAAATTTTTACATGATCAGGATTGGCTGAAAGAAGGGAAACTTCCAAGGTTTGTGTTCAGTTAGTGGATGAGATGTATAATTAGGAAATGTGTTTTTATCTCAGTTTTTCATACATCTGTAAGGAAAGATGTACTACACAACTATAAAGAATTTTTTGATCATTTATTACATTTTGGATGGCTTGGTTCCTGGACTTTGTCTGCAGTCCTTAGTCCAGCATTCCAAATTGAACATAACACTGATAATAAAACTGGATTCATTTCTGAAATGTTGTCTTATGTTTGGAGTGCTAGACAACAGGACGAGTCCTGAAGCCAAGTAATCCTGATGGTGTACTTGAAGTTATGTGTGAATTGTGAGTAGCGTAAGATTCAGTGTGAGCGGCCTATGGAAACCTAATAATAATAATATGTTTTTTTCTTTCTAGTTTGTCCTTCCGTTCAAAGAATGAATCTAATATGCATGAAAGGGAAGCTATATTAAAGAGATCTCATGAACTGACAGGGTCCTTACTGCAGATTCAGCAGGTCCTTCATAGTCTCAGGGTGAAAGTCAATATTGCAGGGTGAGTCACTGGTTACTTTGGTGGTGGAGGGGAGGGCGGGGTGATGCATGCATGCATGCCAGCTTTTGTCTTCATATTTAATCTATTGTAGTGTATTAATATTTTGTTGTAGAGATTTAATTTCCAAGATTTAAGTTATTTGTAATGTAATTTGTCATGAATATTACAAAGACTAAAACTTTGATGTATTGTTCTTAGCGTATGATAGGGCACTTCCTCAGCTGCATGGGTTATATGATACTGAATGGCAGTGTGGAAAGGCCATGGCCTGTTGTATGCTTCTGTAGCATTTTCCTTTAGGGAATGGCAGGGAACTGTGAAAGTACCTCAGGTTGCTCTGGCTCCAGACCAGAAATTGGACGAAGGATCTCTGAAATGAAGTCAGGGTGATACCATCATGGCTATAATGTGTGGTTAAATCTCTGCTTCCTAATTGTACTGTTTTCTCAGCAGTTTCTCACAGTTTTTTAAACATAAAATATAAACATGTAAGAAAGTATGTTTTTCCCTGATTTTTCTGTATCACATTAAAAGTTTCAGGTGTACTATTCCCCATTCATTGTGCAAAGCAAGTCTGATTGTAAAATGTATGGTTTCTAGGAAATCTGATCACCCAAAATTGTATCTGTGGGCCAAAAACTGGGAAAAAGAAGGAGAAGGTTCTTCGGTTCCACAGAATTCTGCATCCCAGACTCACGCAGTTACTGAAAATGAATTAAAGCCACAACTTGAAAATGTTGCGTCTTGCAGCCACAGTGAGAGTAAGCCAGCATCAGACACCAGCATGGAAGTTAAACCAGAGGTGACCATGCAGAAAGATGTTGTGCCTCTCACTGGTCACTCTGAGAATGGAGGAGTGGCAAATATGTATGTGGTGAAACCAGATTTAAAAATGGAAGAGAAGGAGGTGAATTTGGAACTGCAAGTTCCAGAAGAAACTGTAGTAGTTGAAGTAGAAACTTCAGAAGTAGTTGCATCAGATAATGCAGTAAAATATGAGAATGTAGCGGAGAGTAAAACCTCAGGAAAAAATAGTGAGGCAGAGATTGAAGTAATTACCTCAGAGAATATTGGTGGTAATGGCATTTTACTTTCTTCTGGTCAGCATGTCTCATCCCCCAATGATCAGAGTATTTCTGATACTACTACTTTAGCACCAAATGAAAATACAGAACGTGACAGTGTAGAACATACAACAGATTCAACACTGTCACCTGGAAGCATACGTGAATGTAACCAAGAGGCATGTCTTGGTATAGACCAGGAAGAAAGTTGTGGTACAGTAGCTGATAATCAGGTAATACAGTCTGAAAAGCAAGACAGTGACATTTGTCCACAGAAGAAGCCAGGCATAACTAACATGTGTGATCCTTCAGAAGATATTAGGAAGCAGCATGATCCAAGTTCAGTTGAAGACACTCTGAAATCTAGTTGTGAAGAGAAACCTGATGAGACTGCATCACAGCTAGAGGGTCAGGGTCTGTTGCATCAGGCCTTAACAAATGGAAGTCAAGTGGCAAATCCGCTAAATGGTGGTATAGGAAGTCAGTTGGATACGTCTGGTCATCCCATGCTGCAGTTACCAATCTGTCAGTCAGAGCTCATGCAGTTTGCCAGCACTATGGCTGATAATCTGACAGTAACAGGTAAGTTCATTACATTCTAAGAGACAAAACTGAATCATTGTTTATGAAACATTTTAATTAATGTAAAACAATTTATGTATCTTATCATTTGACTGTATTGTCACTATGCATGGGTGGTTTCTACCCATCTGTTCCAAAATGTTCTTTTAGTATTTTGAGGCATGTTTGCAAAATTGTGAAAGGCAACTATTAGCTTTGCTATGTCTTTCTCTCCATCTGTCTACATGGAACATCTCAGCTGCCACTGGATGGATTTTCATGGAATTTGATAATTGAGGACTTTTTTGAATGTCTGTTGAAAACATTCATGTTTAATTAAAATATAACAGGAATAACAGGTACATTACATGAAGGCTTATATACATTTATGATAGTGTCTCAGTGAATTCTTCTTAGAATGAAAAATGCTTCAGGCAAACATTGTAGAGAATATCAAAACATATTTATGTTAAAATTTTTTTCCCAAAAATTGTACCTTTTATGAAGAAATGTGGAAAAATATGGTAGAGGCAGACAGGCTACAGTTGGTAATATAATATGACACAGAAAATGTGCACTTTGCACACTGGGTAACTAAATGAAGAATACTGACACTTGCTCATAATATTTAATGCCTGTTGCTTTTCCATGGCAGCAGTGGTTCCTTGAACTACAAGGGTGACATGAGGAAGCAATATACTGAGGACCCACAAATATTAGATGCCATTATGCCAGCTTTGGTCATCTGAGTGACCTGTCACCTGGAATTTAAGCACCCCTGCTCTAGATTTGTATTTTGGAAGTGCCCTGTTTGAATCCCAACCTGGACATCAGCTGTCCTGGTTGAGGTTTTTTGCAGTTTTGTTCAGACATTCCTACCAGTTGTCAGGTTAGAACCTCATATAGGCCATGACCTTGTCAAATGTGCTTTCTAGCCTACTGTTTAGCAGTTATCCTACCATTCAACACTGTGTAGTCTCATATGCTGACAGAACCCTAAAATAAACCATGGAAAGCAGTTAACCTTGCACAGAGTATCTGTTTTGTTGCTGACAAGTGCACGGCAACTTATCAAATACAGTTCGGGACTCACATTCATAACCCATGGGGGACTGTGGGAGGTTATGCAGGAGAAATTATGTGTTATCACTTTTGCAAGAATTAGTTGACATGATGAGGTACATGTTTAAAAAACGTTTTGTGAGAGCCACTGTGAGTACACACTTGGCACCTGAGACTGTTAACTGAGGAGTGTGTTTGTCTCTTCTGTAGCTAGCATGGACTGTAGATGTTTGAAGAGAAGACTTGTTTTGTAACACCTGGAGATGCAGAGCTGAGTCTCAAACTGTAGAGAGTTTGCATCCATCGTGAGTTCATGTGACAACTGTGGTGCTTTGTATCGTAGATTCAGCTCGTCCCACTGTAGCAGCATCTGTTCCTGTATCTGAACCACCAAAGGCACCTCAGCCTGAGGCACCCATTGACCCTGTTGAGTGTCGGTTACGTCTTCTTGATCACATTGACCACTTCCAAACACAAATTGACACAAGGCTTACAATGCTTGAGGAGCAGGTGGCAGGTTGGTATTGGAATCTTGTAGTTTGAAAACTGTTGTACAGATTGTCATATTTACACTTATTTGGACAATATTTTCTTGAACTAAATTGGGTTTTTGTAACTTATGCCATAAAAATAATTGTCTTACCTTCCCTTGTTTATGTCATGACTATTTTGTTCTTTGTTGTTTCTGATAGGTTACAGTAACAAAATGTATTTTTTGAAAATCAGATTGCCTGTGTTTCGCAACTGTACAGTTAGATGGCTAGAAAACACAACAATTGTTGCTGGATATTGATGTTTTGAGAGGCATTTGGCATTCTGTGTTGACGAATACTTTTTAAAATGTTATGCAAGATTTGAGGTGTTCACATTGGTGTTGCTGAGGACTCGTATCATCAGGCTGTGTCATTGGATGAGTGGTTGCAGAGGCTTCAGAGAATCGTTTTGACTTTTCCTTCAAACATCAGGAACCACATGTTCAGTGACACAGTAATGCCTCACATAAGACTTGCATTTTCTTTAAATTGATAACGTGAATGGTAATAATCAAAAGGTCATGGGATCTGTGACTATAATCTGTAATCTGATATGTGCAGTAAGTGGGGAATGGATCATTTTTAGGCATGTTCACATATCTTTGGAGCAGCTGCTCATGATCGCTGTGCCCATCCTTTTGTACGTCTGTGTACTTGTGCAAGAACTTGGGAGCCTCAGAATAGATGACAGTGTGTTTTGGCTGTAAATTGAACTACATATATAGGAATGTAATTTGTAATAAAAACTTGAATGTAAAAATAAGGTCTCTGTTTTATTATGTTATGTTGAAACATTGCTTGACAAGGTGCAGAGCAGCATTCTTCTTTAAAGTAATATTTTGTCACATTTGCTGTGTGTAATGATGGTTAGTAGGATTTGTACAGTGTAAATAAACCACAAGTAAAACATTACAGTGCCTTTCATAAAAGTTATTATAAATTGATAGTATTGGAGTGTTAATTGTGAAACTGATTGAAGCTGCTCTGTATATGAACCACTGAAAGTTATGTGTGATGGTAAAGAGGAGACAAAATGTGTTTGTTGTGATTTACAGCTCTTGAATCTCAGGACCCAGATGCTGCAAAAGATGAAGCACCTGACTTCTATCCACAAACAAAACAGGCAATTCAGATGCTGCTCCGTGACCTCCTCACCATGCGTAAAATTGCAGCTCTCAACTGATGTGATCGGTATAGTTTGTGTGGGTGGTATACTGTGCACTTATGTAACTATGTCCTAATTGTACCTGATTAAGTGATGGGTATTAGGAATGTCCTGTCCCAGTTTTACAACTTGTATTCCTTTCTGCCCACCATTTATATTAAGCTTAGGAGCATAAACAGAGTGTTTAATAATTTAGTAGAAAAAGTTTCCTATCCATCCCCCCCCCCCTCTAAATTGTGGGGCCCAGATGTTCATTATTTTTGTCTAATACGGTCTGTGGATTCTATGCTGTGTCAGATCAGTGCAGTAAACCTTCTCACTCCTTAACCCCTGAACTCATTTCTGTGTAATCTTGTGCAAGGTCTGGGAGACACCATTCTGTTTTCAGTGTATTTTGTTCTGATACGAGGTGTGGCAATAAAGAAACTGGATTCGTGCTCTAACCCTTTATTGAAAAAAAATCAGACAATCGAAATGTTATCCCCTTCAATGTAGTCCCCTCCCCGATCCCTACACCGCTCCATGCGTATTTTCCACTGTTGGAAGCAGTGCTGCAGGTCATCTTGTGTTAAGCT
>Ga0123354_10010166_pt1 | contig 14475 bp, 10 predicted proteins | sample TergutLab28metaG_2_FD_97872 | JGI IMG/M metagenome (GOLD analysis project Ga0123354, IMG submission 97872) | Labiotermes labralis P4 segment gut microbial communities from Petit-Saut dam, French Guiana - Lab288 P4 | ecosystem: Host-associated > Arthropoda: Insects > Digestive system > Gut ... | reverse complement strand
CTTTAAAAAACCCCCCCTCGTCGATATGTTGTTTTATTTATTGGAATACAAAACCTCTCTCTTTTATTTTTTATAATTTTTTTATATTGAAAAACCCAAGAGCTAGAGCGGGGGGGGGGGGGGGGGGGGGGGGGGGAGAGAACTCTAGCTGGCTCTTGTAAATACGGTTATTAACCTTACGTCCGTCAGGGATATCTTGAATGGGTTAGCCCCTGTTAGTTTGTGGAGGAATGTGGTCCTTGGAATCGTTCAATTGGCCATATCATTTGAAGTAAATTTGCCGTTAAGAAGTGTCTTTGTTGAGGAGACGGTTTGGAAGTGAAGCAGCAAGGGTACAGGGAAAGGAACTTGAAGTGGATAATCGTGACGATGTAAACTTGCATGAACAGATCGAAGATGGTATCAGATAACTGTGTTTTTTGTTTGGGAATGTTCAGTGCCTCGTGTAGTTCCATACCCTAGGGTAATTATACAAATATGTACAGCTGGTCTTAAGTGGAATATGTAACAGTGGCTGTTTTTGACTTTCGTTATGACGTGCAGTGTGTGAAATGGCACCTGCTTTACTGCACACACAGTAACGCTGATTTTGTAGGAATAAACTTTGAAGTGTGTGTTTAAATGTAGTCTTGCTTACTCAAAGCGTTGTTTTTATATGCCATAGACGCCATAAAATCTTGCGTTATATAGTACCGCTGTATCAACTGAAATAATTACATTTTCTGTCATTTTCTAATGTTCTTATTGTGATCAAGAACGTAACCCCACGACAGTCCTAATGCTGGAACACTTAAATGTCGATTGCAGGGTAATATTAAAATGGATGGTTGTAACGAAGTGAACTGGATAAGTTAGTTCAGGATGTGGACGAAATGCGGACTTGTTTTGGTGACAGCGATGAACATACGAATGATTTGTGGATAAAAATATGTAACATCAGACAGGAGGTCAGTTACATAAGTATATACCTCGTATCAACTGACGACGTCACTAATCGTCGATATGCGGATCATGATGTTAGAAGAGAGAAGTAACTATCAGAGACTATCGTCAGGGAAAACAGAAATATGGTGATATCCTTAGCAGGCTTTGTAAGGAGAATGTGCAGTGACGTCACAGCGCCTAATACGTTTATTGAAGTTCGTGAAATATAAAGCAGAGCTAGTAGACTGCGCCTTACGGGGGGGAGGGGGGGGGTGGATTCAGTCATTAAAGCTGATGACATTTCGTACTGCAACTTCTGTTTGAAGAACATAATTTCAAAAAACTCGAAAACAGAAAAGGCTGTATGGAGCTATTTTGTCTTTCCGTCCGTCATACCTAATAAAATTGTCGCCTATAGTTAAAATTGTCTTCACAGTTTGCATAAAATTTCATTTTAAAGCTTAATTATGCAGCAGCTTGTTAATTACCAGAAATATGAACACAACATACCGTTTATTTACATAAATACGCCATTAGGTAACCAATTATAAACGCATTGCACACACACAGAAACACGTAATGATAAGCACAACTTTTAGGCACGATAAGCCATTGCACTGAGTTGCCGGTAGAATTGTGTTGCTCACGACGCTCATAAATATAGTTCCCCGTGCAACATGTGATCGAAGAAACGCTGTCCCAATCTATCGAATATTGTAAAATGCTTTGAATAGTGAAATTGTTAAAAATGTTAATTTCAGTTGCGGTACTTTGAAATGGACATACTCGTATTTCTGTCTTCCATTTCCCGCGGACCGATACCGCGACATGAGGAACGCTGATGTGTGTAACTGGATCCTGATTCTGCCACACGGCGTGTATTGTTACACAAATTCCAAATACATTCACATATCCTGTGGACTTGAAGCACTTGGCATGAACAAAACAGAGTTTGTGCTTTATTCGAGATGTGAATCAGCAGATGGTGTCAATGGGCACGTGTGAACGTACAAACGTATTAAGTTAGTGTTTGCCGGCCATGCATAAACTGAGTTACGAACCAACCACCAGAAAAATAAGGAAATGTTAGTTTGTTAGTGTAGCTAATAGTGGGTTAGTGAAGTGTGCAGACTTGTACGGTCACACGTGGAAACTGGCATAAAATAATTTCTGTTTAAAAATCCGACGTAGTAACATGTGACGTCATAACTAGTCGCGCCAAAACTATATGACGTAAGAGGAGACTGAAGGAAACAACACGTAATTTAACACAATTACATAGTTGTAAGTCGTTGAAAATTTTGTAATATTTTCGTAACTGTTCGACTTCTCATATAATGTACAGCAGTTATACAACCGTATGACTGTGAAGCTAACGCTAGCAAGGCTGGCTTCGTCCTACGATCCCAAGTCACTAATCGTTTGTCTGTCGGTTGGTAATGCAGGTGGGACAGTTGAAGCACAGACTGGGACAACGACATATGCACGTGCACCCGAAATCCGGATATTTTAGTATAACCATAATTCATATAAACTTTTCTTGTGTGTCTGTCTGTTCGTGGTCAGATGTTACATGCCTATCTGATGACGGTGCCTTAAACCTACTGTTGTAAACATTATTGGTCAATCAGTGCAGTCATTTAACGGAGGACTTAAATACTTGTTCGAAATAGACCTTATCACGTAGGTTGAGGACGTCACACCAAATATAAAATTTATTTAGCTGGAAGGAGTGAATGTAAATTTAAGATTAAATTTGCTTTTGGATGTGGTAACTTATTGGTAGGTTAAGTAGTTACCGCCATTTCAGAGCGTCGCAGGATCAAGGTTTCCAAGGAGACACGAACAGCAGCAGATCGGAGCAACTGTTCCATTCATCCGATGTTCACTTCTGATATGAAGGACAAGGATATCTGTCAGCTACTGCGCACAAGTCTAGTGCAATTGTCGGTGTTAGTGGACTCGCATTTGCCTAGTAGCGAAACAGGGCAAATTGGAGAAGGTTGATGTCAGGTCAGCACGTTACAACATTTTAGAACTCAGAACTTGTACACGAAACTGCAAAAGACACGCTAAATTGGGGATTCATTCACAGTTTTTTTTTCGAAATTTCAGCCAGAATGAAAACGGGGTGTTCGCAGACCTTGCATTTTGTCTGAAATCGCCCAGAGCAGAGCAAATATTGAGCAGAATATGAGAGGTGTGATGTGAAATGTTGTGGTGGGATGCGATGGGGAGGGAAGGATGTCGTGGCCGATTTAAACTGATGTTGCTGATGACTAAACAGAATCATAAAAATTACAGGTCACGATTCTTAAAAACACAAAAATTGATAATAGCATAGCCTGTGGTAGCCTAGAAACAAAAGTGTTAATAAGACTGTACATTAAATAACTTCAGTGTGGGGTGCACAGCTATACGACTGCAGGCTGGGTATCATTTGTGTAGGTTGTATTGTGTGTGTGTGCTTTACACACATTACTTATTGCAAAGATAAGACACGTGTCTACATTCCTGCTCAGTCTTGCTAACTCTCGAAACATCAGTTACTTACACGTAGGTCCTAATTAATTGCAACCAGTTGGACACTAAATTAGACTTGAGGAATGTGGGTGTGAAACATGGAGAACAAGAATGCAATGGTCATATGTCGCGAGAGAAACCATGGCCAAACTTAAAGGGGTGTAGTGTTAAAGAAGGGGGAAGGAAAGGGGCACTAAATGACGTATTTCGACGACCTACTGTTCACATACCAGTTGTATGTACAATAGACTAGTGTACTGGCACAGTCATTCATTTACACCGACTAGTTCTCCTATGAATTTACGTATTAAAATTACTTGATACAAACAGATCTTCATATTACGCTATAAATCACCTAAATTTAATGGCAACAGCTTGCCACAGTATACTGTTGATTTTGAGTGTCAATTCGGGTTCAGAGTACTTAACACATAATTTGTTAAAAATAGTACCACCCCTAACAGGTATGTGCTGAAATTAATTAATCTTATACTGTTGCAGAAATACTACGTTGCATCTTCTGATCACTCAAACAACTCAAAATTTAGAAGGAAAGCATTCTTCATACTGCGTAACTAATATTAAGCAACTTTTGGTCAGCAACAAACTTACGTTAGTAATTCATATGATAATATTATGTAAGTCAATATATGTGAATTTTAAGAAACCTACCGTTATTCATTTATATCGTTACAATAAATAAATTTATACTATTTATTGTGGAGCCATGAAGTCTGTAAAGCTGATATGGGTAAGAATGTTGGCGGCAAAATCTTCTCGTTGAGTGTAGGGATCGTAAATATTAATTACACAAAATGGCTGCTATTCTGGTTGTCTTCCACAAATCAAACATGGCTACATCACAATGATGGCAATTTTCATTGTGTGTACTGTAATTATGAAATATACACTTTCTGGTTAGCAACAAACCTAGCCGTATAATTCAGATGATAACATTATGGAAATAAATACGTGTAAAATTACTCACAACTAATTTTTATTAACACATAATTAAATTACTCTTGCTTTGGCGCCATGAATTTCCTGAAACCAATATGGCTAGAACGTTGTTGGTGGAAGCTTCTCGTAACAAGTAGCGGTCGTAAATGTTATGCAAAGATGGCTGCCAATGCTATGCATGTCTTTCAGTGATTCAAACATGGCTACAACTTTACAAGGATGACGTTCCTCATACTGTATCATAAATATTAACTGAGCGCTTTCTCGTTAGAAACAAACGTTTATCTGTGATCTATATGTTAATATTATGGAAATAAACAAATGTTAATGTTAAATGTCGTAGTTATTAACACCGAATATTGTAATTGAAAATATTTCGGTATTTTTTTTTTTTGGCGCCATGAAACCTGGGGAACCGCCATTACTGTAAAAGTTCGCAAAGAAGGATTCATAGTTTCGTTGTACACTTTCTTGTGCAAAATAGATTGTCTGTCTACCGTCTTGTAATTTAGCAAATTGTTATGAAATTCTAAGTAAATCGTTTACGGAACATTAAATAAGTAAACTATTTTGTCCAACTACCAAAGGGCGCCAAAATGGCTGCGAAATTTGCAACACATATTTCGTAGTAATTAACGGATGTTGTAAATATCAATTATGAAATTCCTCGTCTTTTAAGTGAAATTCGAGCACGTTTTGACGATAGAATTTAGGAAATTATCTTTAACTTTACAGTTAGGATATTGTTGCTATCAACAGACTGCTGAGCAACCCAAGTAATATGCAGTTGTTTTCGGATGTTTCTAGGCTACAAAAAATTTAACCGAATAATAACTGCTTGCAAACCGCCTAATAAAAAAACACTTACTCTTCCAAAAGCAGTAATATCACACAGGCTGTTGAAATCTAGCAGACAGGCAGCTGCACCTTCTACCTTCTTGAGTTTTAACGAATGACTGCTGTCCTTATATCAGCGACCGTATGAGCAGGAGGGTTCATTTCATTTCACCCGAAAGATGTCATTCTTATCGATACTGCAGTTGACATCCAAATGACGGACTGTGAGATTTATTTTACATGTGACACTCCAAATACTGATTTCTGAAGACGTTCGCCGACGGACATCCAAAATTACTGCATTGCCTATTGTTACGGATTTTAAAATTCGGTAAATATAAAATTATAAAATAAACGTGTTTTCGTTTCGAGACCTCACTCCTCATTACGAACGCAGAACATAAATATTTTTGTGTTTTCCCCTGACGGTATCGTGTTATCAATGCCCCATGCTGACTGTTTTATTTATCACCGATCCTATATAATCTTAGCAATTAACAGCGTCGTTAAATAAAGAACTTGGAGCGGTGTCTGACTCTGCTTTTAAACACTAATACTGTCAACATCAGTCAGTCGAATTTTAACTATGTATTTTAATATTAATTTTCGAGTGTCCTAATTACTACTGACCCACGGAATTCTGTTAAGTCTTCGTCCATTTTCTGACGTCAGCAAACACTTGGTAAAACCTGACTGCCTAGACTGTATGTATAGTGGTAAAATGATTGAGAATGGTTCAATGTAAATGCGTGGAAGTGGCCACGGACTACTTCAGGCATTATTCCGACAATTGCCTGAATGAAGTGTGTCACTGCGACACAGATCACATCATGGCGCACATTCAGACTGGACAGGACCCAAAATGGCTGCCAATGAGGCGGCACCTCCGAGGCTCAAGACGGCCTTGCTGGCAGTCGACCTGCTTCTGCTCCCGGCGGCGCTATCGGCAGACCTGATCACAGCAACGCGGTGTTATGCAGTTCCTCGATTCGAGAGCCCATATAATGGAAAATGATTATTTTGTCTGACAACTTTCGGCTGCAGCTTCCTGTCGGCTCGCTTATCTTACTGACGCTGCCCACTCAGCCGACCTCGATGTAGCGCAGGGAATTTGCAAGCGATAGTTGTCACACAAAATCAAGGATCCTAAGCATGCAAGTAGCCATTTGCAGCCGTCCTGACATCCGAGAGCCTACAGCATGTGAAAACGACAAACAACTAAACCAGGTGCTACGCCGAACGTCACGGATTAATCGAATAAACAGAAATATTTGGCTGGTAGTAAATGTTGGTGCCTAAATTAGGCCATTTATCTTGCTCTTTATGCCGTGGCACTAAAATTATATTTGCCTCCGCGACCTCTATACGTCTTCACGAAGAGGTCCAAACCGAAGTCACTCTGCAGTTGGCTGTGTATGTGTCTTGGGTTCGATTCCCCTCACCGGATACCCATGACCAGACCTCAGTAAGTACGGAGCCGGACCGTCTCTGTCTGCAGACAGAAGGGTCTGCCTTGGAATTGTCCAGTCTAAATTTAACGTACATTTACGTAACACTGGATTTTTCGTAACAAACTCAGTGTGAAGCTTGATTCAGTTTTACAGAGCAGTCTGTTAATTATGTGCAGACAAATAATTGCTATTTGTTCTCAGATCCACACAAAACACATAAATACACCGTGTGGGCAGAACGTGGAATTGTTGCATATTAAACCTGGTGGTAAGCAGAGTGACCACTGGACTGTAAAGGATTAAACACCGGCATGTTGAAGAATGCTTTACGTACAATTTGTTTTTAGTGCGTCAGTAGTTTCATACTCTTTACAGATAAGACAAAAATTTCTTAATGTTTTCCTTTATTTGTAATGATCCATTTTATGGGGAGACAGACCTGAGGCTTAACAAATGGACAGTCCGCCACTGAATTCTTGCATAGAAACAAGACGATATGACTGCGAACAAAAACAAAGCAGCCAATCACAGACCAGGTGTCCTCAGACGACCATCCCTGCCTCCCCTTCTACTGTCATGCGATCGAGCTAAATGTATAGAAGAAATGCTCAGTATAGGGCCTATCGTGTTCCTTACGAAAATAAGATTACGTAGCCTAAAGTGAATGAGTGTACATTAAATTTTTTTGTACAGTAAGTAAACTTTATACCGTAATTACCCCGAATTTCTAAAGATTGTGAAATTTTATTCATAAAGATGGTGAATGAATTTGACAACATCAGAGCGGCTCGAGATCTACTCCGAGGACCTGTTAACGTAAACATACTTTTCATTTGAAATCTAGCTTTCACTTAACCATATCAAACCTTCTGTACCTAAATGTCTTCGAAATGCACTATCTTTATCATCTTCCACTCGTGGTTCAGCGCTAGTCGTTACAGAAATGAAACTTCGTCGACAAATTGTAAACAGCAATCCAATCCAATCCACACAAACACAACACCCGAGTACTATAGTTCTTGTATCAACATTTCTCTGCGACATGTTTCGATCGTTCATTCGACAGTCATCAGGTGGGGGGATACAATCTCATAAAGGAAATGTGTGCTATAGAAAAGGCGTCCCCTTGACAATCAACCTAACTGACTGAATGACTGACTCACTGATTGATTGATTGATTAATTGTGAAGGGAAGGGAAGGCCTCTTCTATAGCACACTTTTCCTTTACATAACTTTATCCTCTACCTGATGATGGTAGAATGAGCGATCGAAACATGTCGAAGAGAAATGTTGCTAAACCAAAGCATAGTGTTTGGTGTTGTGTTTGTGTAGATTGGATTGCTGCTGATCAACTGGCACAACGAGGTGATGCTGGTCAAATTATCTGTAAATTGCGTAACAACTTCAGAAATGCCACAGTGATGTGTTTTGCCAGAACACCTGCAGACTGTGCAGTAACTCGACCCGTGGCAGTCAGTGCCACTCTGTTTTGCGCTACACACCGCAGCGATCTCTGTACGATATTCGGTATACATCATGAGCAGTGGATTCAGTCCGTCAAAAGAGTCAGTGCCCTAAAGAAACACCAAGGTTCCCCATAAAGTCCACTAACCCTTCCCACTGTGGTCGTTGCAACCCGCTTCATATCCTGTCACTCTGTTGCAGAAAGCCACAGAGCTGTTGTGTTTAAACATTACTGAGTGTCGGCACAGGCCTGTTAACACAACTGTCAGCATCTAATGCTTAGAAACTGAGTGCTACAGAGGTTCCGGGTGTTAGTTGAGCTATAACTCCACTCATTCTTAACCTCGGCATTAGATAGGGCTAAATGGCCAAACTCAGGCTCCGGCTGTCTTATCCGCGGAGAAATAACCCCGGTACGCACCGAAAAGGAGAGCTGGTGGGCACCAGGTCTGGTTTGAACGTTCAGTTGTCCCAGACAGGAACTGAACCCCGCTTCGTCAAGCCAGTTGCCTTTTCAGTATAGCGACTGGGCATCCCGCTGCTCACCGAGTGCTGTCAGCTGTACAATAAAGCAGCTTGTCCTAATCTGTACATATGTACAGTGTATAAAACGCACACTGTGTGTTGCGAAATAACCAGCTCGTTGCTGCCCAACACAATGATATTAAACGCACATTCTCATTTGGTTTCATCTTCATAGAACCACAACGTTGGTGCAACTGTCACAGTGCGTAGCCACATCTACAGTAAGCACACAGCAAGCACGCTGCTTGTGTTACAGCCTCCCAGAAACATCGCAGTTGACGTACGAAACTCGTGTTTTACAGTTCATATACATTTCGTGCACTTAGTATCAGTCCTACAGCTGCTTGTGATGCCCTACGGCCCTTTGCAGTTCCCGCCACTACATACACTGTATACACATTCATTTAATGTACTGTTAATGTAATAAGGTGGATATTCCTACTGCACGATACACATTTTCTGTTTATATTCTTGTTCTTGCACAAGTGAACTCATGATGACGTACATACGAGGTAGAAACTAGTTGCCAGGCAACAAACGATAACAAGCAATGTGCTGTGTGTGTGTGTGTGTGGTGTGTGTGTGTGTGGTGTGTGTGGTGAGTGTGTGTGTGTGTGTGTGTGGTGTGAGTGTGTGTGGTGTGTGTGTGTGTATGGTGTGTGTGTGTGTGTGTGTGTGGTGTGTGTGTGATATGTGTGTGTGTGTGGTGTGTGAGTGTGATGTGTGTGTGTGTGTGTGTGGAGTGTGTGTGCGTGTGTGTGGTGTGTGTGGAGTGTGTGGTGTGTGTGTGTGTGTGTGTGATCGAAGTATCGACACAGATTGTAATGTAGTTTGATAGGTTACATTTAATAATATGCACTGCGGTATTTCACGTTGTGCTTAAACATAGTGTTGATTATAAGTAGGAAGTAAGACAAGTCTAACAACATGACACTTTTTTGTTCTGTATGGGTGTGAAACTTGGTCGAACACATTGAAGGAGGAATGGAGGTGAGGGTGTTTGAGAATATGGCGTTGAGGAGAATATTTGGGTCTAAGAGGGAAGGGTAACAGGGGAGTGGAGAAAACTACATAATGTGGAGCTTAATGATCTGTACTGCTCAATAAATATTATTCGGGTGATCAAATCGAGAAGAATGAAATGGGAGGGGCATGTAGCACGTATGGGGAGAGGAGAGGTGCTTACAGGATTTTGTTGGGGAAACCTGAGGTAATGAGACCACTTGGTAGACCTGGGCGTAGATGGGAGGAGAATATTAAGATGGATCTTTATGAAGTGGGATGTAGGGGTAAGGACTGGATCGAGCTGGCTCAGGATAGGGACAGGTGGCGGGCACTTGTGAATGCGGTAATGAACCATCGGGTTCCATAAAATGCGGGGAATTTCTTGACTAGCTGAGGACCAGTTAGCTTTTCAGGAATGACTCTTTTCCATGGAGTAAGTAAGTAAGTAAGTAAGTAAGTCACATGCCACGTTTAGTGCAGCAGAAATGGTACTGAAGTTTGATACAAATTCATCGGACGTTTCGGATTTCAGCACATGGACAGAATTGCACAGCCAAAGTTTGCTGCGTCATAAAAACTACAGCAACAACCAAAACTAACTAGCGGCATCGAGCAAAGTCCTTCTGAGTTCCAGGACTAGTCACGAAATTCGATGTCGCGTTCACAAGAGCCCCCCAGTTGTCCCTTTTCTGAGCCAGATGAATCCAATTCACGTTGTCTCGTCCTGTTTCTTTAATCCCAGTTTTAATACTAATCCCCCACCTACTTCTAGGTCTTCAGAGTTGTCTCGTTCCTGTAATTTTTCCCTCCAGAACCCCGTATGTACTCCTCCTCTGCCCCATAAGTGCCATATGCCCCACCCATCTCAACCCCTTCATCTCATCACCCGTATAATGTATGGCGATGAATACAATCATGGAGCCACTCATTATGCCATCTCCACTAGGCTGTCACTCATTATGCCATCTCCACCCTGCTGCCACTCATTATGCCATCTCCACCCTGCTGCCACTCATTATGCCATCTCCTGCTGCCACTCATTATGCCATCTCCTGCTGCCACTCATTATGCCATCACCCTGCTGCCACTCATTATGCCATCTCCTCCACCCTGCTGTCACTCTCTCCCAGTAAAGCCTAACTAACTTCCAGAATGGTTCCATTGAACAGCCTCATTGCCGGGCAGCTCATGCTGATGTTTATTCACCAATTTTCGCCTACCGTATGACAGTCGACGCTGTAGTGCCGTATTTTGACCTTTCCTGTCGGGCTTCTATTTCGTAAAGAAGCTAACTGCAGATCGCCAGGGGTGTGGACTTGCTTGTTCTTGTCTGTCATCATGAGAACTGGGGTGTATCCTGCTGTGGAATGGGGCGCATTCTTTATGTCACTGGTCTGTAGTTATGGATAATTGCAGAAAGTGTTTGGGATGTTGGGGTGTCTCACAGTCGTGCTGAGTTGTTCTGAAATGTGGCGCCATATCAGTGGGTCGGTGATTTCCGACATTTCGATAGAACCTAGTGTCTTTATCTGTAGAGTCAAAGAGTTCGGTTTCAAGGGGTCAGTGAAGCAGCTCAATTTCTTGGACTTTTCAACCCTAGAATATGACGTCACTACTTTCCTTCCAAACGTCGGAAGTCACTGACCCATACAAATAGCGTCGTATCCTGGAAGACCCGAATCTTTCTGAAAACGATGTTTTGTCAATTTTCAGCTCAGAAAGTGTCGCCGTTCCACTTTATGTTCACAACACTTGATAACATCATCATTTGCCTGTGATGCTAACGACTTGTCATTTAGTGTGGACGTCTGCGATACGCAGTCTGTAGCTTACAGAAACTTACCTTCCCTGTCCAGAGGGTGCCAGGCGTCATTCCTACTCAAGCGGTCGTGAATTCACAGCTGGACCCGCAGACCAGCTGCCCTGAACCAAGTCTTTCTTGGCCTTTGTCATTCCTTCCCAGCAGCTGCCAACCAATTGCAGCTTCCTTCTAAATCCTCTCAGTTCATTGGTCACTAAACACACTTTTAATTTGAGGGAAGAACCTTGAAAACAAAAATGAAATTACAGATGTGCGAAACAAATAGCGTCAGCTTTTCTGAAGCAGTTAGGCACCGACATCTCCGCAATGAGGCCTGGTTCATTCCCAGACAGTTAGGCCGACATGTGGGATTATTTGTGGGCTGAGTGGCGAGAGGATATATGTATGTGTGTATGTGTATGTGTGTGTATATATATGTGTGTGTACGTGTGTGTATATGTGTGTATGCGTGTGTGTATGTGTATTTGTGTGTGTATGTATGTGTGTACGTATGTGTGTGTATGTGTGTGTGTGTATATACGTGTGTGTATATGTGTGTATGCGTGTGTGTATGTGTGTGTATGAGTATGTATGTATGTGTATGTTTGTGTCCTGTCAGCACCAGTACACCTCGTTCCGCAAACGTCCGTTCATTTATCGCATGTTTAAAGAAGGAAACATATCCGCAGTTCAGGCAGGCTCTTCCTGTTTTGCACACGTCGCCAAGCGTAGTTGGGATATTCCTGTGTGACGAAACAGGGAGAAATTTACTGACAAATTTATTTATATTTTCAGTAATAAAATTTCTTTGGCAGTAATATGTACGTTACTGTGGAACGCGGTGTAATGTGTGTTGTGTAATATGTAATGTGTAATTGGTAATGTGTGCTGTGTAATGTGCAATATGCAATATGTAACATGTAATGTCTGTGGTGAATTGTTTTGGATTGTGCCACCTCGTTTAGTTTTGTAACTGGGTACCGACTTTTCGACCCACCTACAAGACTACCAGAAGATGTCATAACCCTAAAGACCACACGAGATGTCGTTTAATTTGTCGCTGTTTTTCCCAGATACTACTATTTTTTAGATGTTTCATTATTGTGTTTTGGTAGTTTCTTCGTTGCAAATTTTGATTTTTTGTTGTTTTAGTGTACATTTGCTTCGACGCAAGTTCCTTTTTTGCCACATAAAATAATTTCTTTTTATCTTTTATGAAATTTATCCATTTAGCCTAAAAATAGTTCGTAAGTATCAACATGAACCTGATATAAGCCATTTAATTCTAATCCTTCTTGATTTTCTTGGACTTCATTGACCACATATTCTGGAGCAAAATAAGTAAATGAAACAGCGTGGTCACACACACACACACATAACTGCAGCAGTATCATATAAAACTCTACCTATATGCAGTATTTCGAACGTTTGTTCATATACGTCCTGATTAAGGTCAGCCTTTCCTGCTATTTATGTGCAGTTCGTTCCGAGTCCCCACGCCAGTTCTCTGTGTGCCGCTCTTCATTACACACTGCTGTAATTCCACTACGATCCATAACATTCACCAAACACCAAAAGTGTGGCGGCGCGCGCAACAAAGAAACTTATTTCAAGCACTTGTTTTCATGCAGTTTACAACTACATTTGAGTGAAACCGATTGCTTGAAACCGGTGTCTTCCTTGTGCGCGATGCCTCTATAGCGTTTTCTCGACGCACGCAAAAATAGAAGATAAGTAGACTGACAGGGCAATATGCAGTTTATCTGATCACAGAGGAAAACTAAAATGGAAGAGGCAGTCCAAATATGAAAAATAAGGTTAAACTGGTAAATTAGTAATCATCTGTCATTTTGTATTGGGTTGAGGCTATATCTCTGTGGAACTGGGCCTGTTACGTGCCCTCTGTTCATCCGGATGATACGCGTATGAATTAATGTGTAGCAGCGGGGAAAGACTGACGAGGGAAAAGCAAAGTGCTTGTAGACAAACCTCTCCCAGCACCATTTTGACACTGCAAATCCCGCATGGAGTGCCTTCGGATTGAAACCGTGTCTCGTTGTTCAGGAAATGGCAACAGGCTGAAAATAGAGAACAGAAAAACAACTTATAAAAGTAAATAGACCAAGATAAAGTAACAAAAGGATAATAAAACAAGCTTTGCTTGGACGCGTTGCTCGGTAAATATCCACATTCATAACATGCGAATATAGACGTAGCAAAATAGTCTGCATGCGGCCAGTTTCAGCCTTGATGTGACGCGGGACATCAACAAAGCCATGATGGAGTATAGGATAAGTCTTGGAGTAGCTCATCAATCACTCGTCCATTCTTGTTAGCCGACGGGAGACAGCGGATGGGAGAAAGAATTAATGTGGCTTCAGATTTAAGCTCATGGAAATTGTTTCTTATTCCTGGTCCAGAAACTTGAGCTGAGTTGTGCCTGCCGCGTTTAAAGCAGCAACATGGCATAGGAGAGCATCTCCAGGCTATCATGTGTGATATGCGCTTTGAATAATAACATTAGTGTGTATTATATATTGTGTGTATACAAAGATTTAGTTACCTCACAGTAAACAATATATAAGTCTATTGCAAAGACCAACTGTAGATATCTGTAACGGAAAATAATTGGCGTCGTGACGGTAAAGGGTAACATATAAATGTACTGCGTACTGAACATGGTGATGCATACAGTTACCACCACGATTTAAAGGGTTGACTAGTTTTGAGGTGTCTGACGCTTTGAAAGCGAAAATCTACATTAAATCTGTTATTTTAGGTGTGTCTCTGTCCGCTTGTATCAACTGGAGAACGGCTAAAGGGATTTGCAAGGTGTTCAATAAGAAGTACAAAGAGCTGTCGGTAAATCTTATGCGTATTGGACCGTGCATCATCTTGATATTTGAATAAAGGTTGACCAACTAGATGACACTTGCTTTATTATATATTGCTCAACATGTTTCAGACGTTAATACGTCCATCTT
>Ga0123354_10010165_pt1 | contig 14476 bp, 13 predicted proteins | sample TergutLab28metaG_2_FD_97872 | JGI IMG/M metagenome (GOLD analysis project Ga0123354, IMG submission 97872) | Labiotermes labralis P4 segment gut microbial communities from Petit-Saut dam, French Guiana - Lab288 P4 | ecosystem: Host-associated > Arthropoda: Insects > Digestive system > Gut ... | reverse complement strand
TGACTTATGGGATGCGAAACATTACAGAAAACTCAGACCCTATAGGGAAAGAATTGTTTATTTCCAATTATAATTGTTCGGAAAAAATCCAAGAAAAAAATATACAGTTAGAATTATTTTGAAAATTTTAATAATTAACTAATTATATGGAAGAAAAAACTTTATACACAGTAACAATTTTCTCCGAAAATACGGTGGGACTGTTGAATCAGGTAACCATTATTTTCACGCGAAGAGGAGTCAATATCGAAACGCTTTCGGTTTCGTCGTCGGCAATACAAGGAATTCATAAATTTACTATCACTGCTTTTTCCAATAGGGAAAATATTACTAAGATTGTTAAGCAAATCGACAAGCGGGTTGACATCATAAAAGCTTACTTCAACACCAACGATGATTTGGTTTTTCAGGAAATTGCATTATATAAACTTTCTACACCTAAATTATTGTCATTGGGTTCGATTGAAGATATTATCCGCCGCTATAACGCACGGATTCTCGATATGACGGATGTGTGGGTCGTACTGGAAAAAACAGGACATTACGATGAAACGCAAGCGTTGTTTAAAGAATTAAGCGAAAAAATCGGCGTTCTTCAATTCATTCGCTCCGGACGCATCGGCATCACGAAATCGAAAGTCGAACGGCTGAGCGATATGTTGGCGGAAAGGGAAGAGAAATTAAAAAATAAGAATTAGAAATTATGAATTATGAATTATGAATTAAAGCCTAAAATAGGTTCGTTCAAGTTTCATATTGAATCGTACGTCTGCGACTTCACGGAAAAAGCGACGATCACAGTGATGAGCCGCTTTCTCTTGGATGCCGCTTCAATCCATGCCCAGCAACGTGAGTTTGGATATGAACAGATTTCAGAAGACAATCTGGCTTGGGTGCTGTCGCGGCTTTCTATTCAAATGGAAGAATATCCCGACCACAATCAAGATTTAACGGTTGAAACATGGATTGAAGCTGTCGCCCGTTTTTTCACCCAACGCTGTTTTTGCTTCATCGACCAGGCGGGAAAGATTATCGGTTATGCCCGTACAATTTGGGCTGCTATCGACATGCAAACCCGCCGTCCGATAGATATTCCGGCGTGGCGTCCCGATATGCTGCAATACGTTGAAACGGAAAAACAATGTCCAATCGAGAAAATGATTAAAATTCCTCCGGTGAACGGAGTTGATTCCTCTATGGGATATACCGTGCGGTACAGCGATATTGACATCAACAAACATACGAATAGCGCAAAATACATTGAACACACGATTAATATATTTGATTTGGATATATTCAGGGAAAAGTTTATCCATAAATTTGAAATCGTTTTTCTTGCCGAAGGGATGTTTGGCGACAAACTTAAACTTTACAAGCAAAATCTATCCGAAAACGAATATATCATTGATACGAAAAAAGAGGATGAATCCGTTTGCAGAAGCAGAATCATTTGGAAATAACCGATGATGATTCATAATAATAAATAAACCACATAAAACATTTATCTTTGAATAAAGTTTTATAATTTTGCGGTGGCAATTATGTTTCACTTAACTAATTTTTTAATGAAATCGCTAAAGTTATTTTCAACAGTTATTTTTTCCTTAGTGATATTCAGCGCAAGCGCTCAAATATCTGGTGATTGGAAAGGTACATTACACGTACAGGGAACAGATATGGAAATGATTTTTCATATAGTGCAAGACAGCGGAACCTACACAGCGACGATGGATGCCCCATTGCAAGAAGTTACAGGAATTAATTTTGAAACCGTAGAGTTCAGCAATAATCAACTCACCTTATCGTCGTCGATATTGCAATTATCTTACAAAGGCGAACTTACAGGCGATTCTATCGAAGGAACTTTTGAACAAGACGGAGTGTCGTTGCCTTTGAATCTATCGAAATTTGAAAGCCAATTACCCGGTGACGCCTCGCTTCCTTCGACGGACGAAGAACTTAAAAAATTAGCCGAATACGATAAAGGCAATTTCAAATACACGGTAGAAGATTATTTTTCAAAACCCAAAGCGGACAATTTTCAACTTTCTCCAAGCGGAAAATATATGTCGTATATAGAAAAAGACGAAAAAGGAAAAAATCATGTTTATGTGAAAGAAACAGCGAATGGAAAAGTGCAGCAAGTTATTGAAGAAAAAGAAGAACTTATCCGCGGTTACGGCTGGAAGAATGACAATCGGATAATTTATGTAATGGATCAAGGCGGGAACGAAAATTATCATATTTACGCTGTGGACATTGACGGTAGAAACAACATAGACCTAACTCCTTATGAAAATGTACAGGCAAATCTTCTGAATATTCTAAAAGGACAAAATGATTACATCATCATAGCGATGAACAAAAACAACCAACAACTTTTCGACCCCTATAAGCTTAACATTGTTACAGGCGAAACAACTCAATTATTTGAAAATACAGATGTGGAAAATCCCGTTGCCGATTATTGTATTGATAAAGACGGCGAACTGCGCGCCTACACGAAAATGGTCAATGGCGTTGAATCCGAATTGTATTATAAAGATTTGACTACCGGCAAATTTAATCTTGCAAAACATATCAATTGGTATGAAACATTTGAAATATTAGGCTTTAATTATCTATCAGGAAATAAAGATGAAGCATACGTCTTAACCAATCTCGATAGCGATAAAGCCCGCATCGTACTGTATGATTTCAAAAACAATAAAGTGATAAAAGACGTGTTTTCCAATCCGGATTATGATGTTGCGGGAATGTCGGTTTCAAGTAAACGCAATTACGAAACCGATTATTTTACCTATCAAGGCGAGAAAAACGTAATCGTTCCGGTCAGCAATTTTTATACTGATTTACAAAAACGAATGGAAAAAGAATTTAAGGACAAAGAATTTATAATTACCGGCTATGACGACGATGAAAATACATTCCTTGTTTTCGTTCAAAGTGATAAATTATTTGGAGATTATTATCAGTACGATGTAAAAACAAAGAAATTCTCGCTTCTATACAATTTGATGCCTCAATTGAAAGAAGAAGATATGGCTGAAATGCGTCCCATTACATTTAAGAGCCGTGACGGACTTACCATTCATGGTTACATTACATTGCCTAAAGCTGCCTTAGAAGGTAAAAAAGTACCTCTCATTGTTAATCCTCACGGGGGACCGCAAGGCATACGCGATTTGTGGGGCTTCAATGCAGAAGCACAACTTTTTGCAAGCAGAGGATATGCTACACTACAAGTAAATTTTCGTATTTCAGGCGGATATGGAAAAGATTTTCTACGCGCCGGATTTAAACAAATTGGACGCAAAGTAATGGAAGATGTAGAAGATGGAATAAAATATGCTATCGAACAAGGGTGGATCGATTCAACTAAAATTGCAAGCTATGGGGCGAGCTATGGAGGATATGCCACTCTGATGGGATTGGTTAAAACGCCGGATTTGTACGCTTGCGGAGTAGATTACTGTGGAATTTCAAATATTTTCTCTTTCTTCGAATCGTTTCCCGAATATTGGAAACCCTATACGGATATGCTTAAAGAAATATGGTATGACACCGATGATCCGGATGAATCGAATATTGCTATAGAAGTTTCACCAATGTACCAAATAGATAAAATCAAAAAACCAGTATTTGTAATACAAGGCGCCAACGACCCGCAAGTGAACATCGACGAAACCGATCAAATTGTTACTCATTTGCGTGAAAAAGGATTTGATGTGATTCCCTACATGGTAAAATATAACGAAGGACACGGTTTTTTACTTGAAGAAAACCAGATGGAAATGTATAAATGTATGTTAGGCTTTTTTGCAAAGAATTTTGAATAGAAAAAACATAAACAATTCATGAAGAACCTTTTTCTCTTAATTTTTCCTATGTTATCGATGGCTTGCTCCCCTTCGATAAACAAAGAAGTCGAAACAGTCAGCCGGCTCTCTACGGATTCGAGGAATACCTATTATACGAGCAATCGTCCGCCTCTGCAACCGCAACAGTTCATCAAATTGCCGGCAGGTACCATCCAACCGGAAGGCTGGTTGAAAAAACAATTGGATTTACAAAAAAATGGACTGAACGGTCATTTGGAAGAAATCAGCGCTTGGCTTCAGAAAAAGAATAATGCATGGCTACAAACAGGCGGTCAATGGGGTTGGGAAGAAGTTCCTTATTGGCTGCGCGGATATGGCGACCTTGCTTACATTATGAACGACAAGGCGATGCTGACTGAAACCCGTTTTTGGATTGAACACATTTTGAGCAGTCAACGGGCTGACGGTAATTTTGGTCCCGTTTTTTTGAACGACGGTAAACAGGATTATTGGCCGAATATGTTAGTACTTTGGATTTTGCAATCGTATTACGAATATTCGAACGACAGGCGGGTCCTTGGTTTTATGAGTAAGTATTGCCATTATTTATTGACGGTGCCTGATGAAGATTTTTTGTACAGCTATTGGGAAAACAGTCGAGGCGGAGATAATCTTTGGAGTGTTGCATGGCTTTATAATCGCACAGGCGACCCTGATTTATTGACTTTAGCCGGTAAAATTCATCGAAGAACCGCCGATTGGACAAAATCGACTCAACTGCCTAATTGGCATAATGTAAATATAGCTCAAAGTTTTCGTGAACCGGCTACTTATTATATGTTTACGAAAGATTCCACCCTGCTTGCAGCAAGTTATAATGTTCAAAGCCTTGTTCGCCGTGCTTTCGGACAAGTTCCCGGTGGTATGTTCGGAGCTGACGAAAATGCACGAATCGGCTTTTTTGATCCGCGACAGGGAACGGAAACCTGTGGTTTTGTGGAACAAATGGCTTCCGACGAAATTATGTTGTTAATCACAGGCGACCCTTATTGGGCGGAAAATTGCGAAGATGTGGCTTTCAACAGTTTTCCGGCTGCTTTAATGCCGGATTATAAGGCTTTACGGTATATCACAAGTCCAAACCATGTGATTAGCGATTCAAAAAATCACCATCCGGGAATAGATAACAGCGGACCTTTTCTGGCGATGAATCCGTTCAGCAGCCGTTGTTGTCAACACAATCACGGATTCGGCTGGCCCTATTACACCGAACATTTAATTTTAGCAACTCCCGATAACGGAGTGGCAGCCGTATTATATAACGCATGTAAAGCGAAAGTGAAAGTTGGTAAAGGTGTGGAAGTTACTTTGCATGAACAAACGCAATATCCATTTGACGAATCCATCCGTTTTACGATTCAAACTCCTGAAAACGTTACATTTCCGCTCTATTTACGGATTCCTTCGTGGTGCGACAAAGCGGAACTATCCATTAACGGGAAAAAATGGAATGGAAAATTACCGGCAGGTCAATATGCTCGTTTGAATAGGGAATGGAAAAACGGCGATGAAATAGCGTTATCGCTTCCAATGCAATTGAGAATGCGGCAGTGGCAAGTGAATAAAAACAGTGTCAGCATGGATTACGGACCTCTTACCTTATCGCTTGAAATAAAAGAACGTTACGTGCAAATCGACAGCCGTAAAACAGCAATAGGCGATTCCAAATGGCAGGAAGGAGCAGATACGGCGGCTTGGTCTGCTTATGAAATTTATCCCGATAGCCCATGGAATTATGCATTAGCCATACATTCACCTATACTAATCGAAAAGAAAGCATTGTCTCCCGATGCCAATCCATTCACGTTGGATAGCGTTCCGTTAAAATGGAAAGCCAAAGGACGCCTTGTTCCCGAATGGAAATTGGATGAATACGGTTTATGTGGAGTTCTACCTTACGAAAATGCAAAGAAATCGGAGCAATTGGATGATATCGTACTGGTTCCGATGGGAGCCGCTCGATTGCGGATTACGGCGTTTCCCTATACGGATAAATAGAATTTAATTTCTATTTGAAATTCATTTCTTCCGATTCACCGTAATCAGAATCGTCATTTTCGGTTTCGTCTTCATCTAACGAATAATCAAAATCGTCTTCAAAATCGTCAAGTTGAATATTCACCGGTTTATGGACAAGGATTTCCGTATCATGAAAAGTTTGTTTGTTTAATTCCTTCCATAACAAGTCTTTCAACGAAATGATGCCTTTTTGTGTCAACGAAGATATAAAGATACAGGGAAGATCGGTTGGCAATTCTTTCGCTAATTCTCTTTCCAATTCTTCGTCGAGCATATCGGATTTAGAAATAGCCAAAACTCGTTGTTTATCCAATAAATCAGGATTATAACGCATCAATTCGCCCAGCAGTATATCATATTCTTTTTTAATAGAGTCGCTATCGGCAGGAACCAAAAAGAGTAGCAGTGAATTTCGCTCAATATGGCGCAGGAAGCGTAATCCCAATCCCCTACCCTCGCTTGCTCCTTCGATAATTCCCGGAATATCAGCCATAATAAATGAATAGCTTCCGCGCACATCAACTATTCCAAGATTAGGTTCTAATGTTGTAAAAGGATAATCGGCGATTTTAGGTTTGGCTGCCGAAACCACAGAAAGGAGAGTCGATTTCCCGGCATTGGGAAATCCAACCAATCCGACATCGGCTAAAAGTTTTAGCTGTAAAATGATTTTTCTTTCCATATAGGGTTCACCCGGCTGAGCGTATTTAGGCGCTTGGTTGGTTGATGTCTTGAAAAAATTATTTCCTTTTCCGCCTCTTCCGCCCTTCAATAAAATCACCTTCTGACCGTCTTGATAAATATCGGTAATAAACTCTCCGGTTTCGCCGTCAAAAACGACCGTTCCGAGGGGGACATCAATAATCTTATCTTCACCGTCTTTCCCTTTGCATAATTTGCCGGAACCTCCTCCTCCGTGTCCGGCAAGTATGTGTCGATCGAACTTCAAATGAAGCAAAGTCCAATGATTCCGGTTTCCTCTTAAAATAACGCTACCGCCATCGCCTCCGTCGCCTCCGTCGGGACCACCCCAAGGAATGTATTTTTCACGACGGAAATGTACAGAGCCTCTTCCTCCTTTTCCCGAACGTGCATAGATTTTTATATAATCTACAAAATTGGATTCACTCATTATTTATTTTGCTTGGAAAGTAAGCCTATCCAATACATCCGTTATTTTTTCGAAAACTTCTTCAATCGAATTGTTTCCTTTTATTTTGAAAAGCGTTCCTTTTTTCTTATAATATTCTTCCAACGGTTCTGTTTGATTACGATAGACTTCCAAGCGATTTTGAATAACGGCGGGGTTATCGTCAGACCGTCCCGACTCTTCGCCCCGTTTTACCAATCGGGTAAGAAGTTCTTTTTCATCTACTACCAGATTCAAGACTGCGGATATACTTGTATTTCTTTCTCTCAGCAAATTGTCTAACGCTTCGCCTTGCGCTATGGTTCGAGGGAAACCGTCGAAAATATATCCTTTAACCTTTGAGTTTGTGATTAATACATCGGCTAAAATTTTAATAATCAATTCATCCGGGATTAATTGCCCTGTTTTGATGTATTCTTCGGCAATTTTTCCCAATTCGGTTTGCTTTTTGAGTTCCTGTCGCAAGATTTCGCCGGTAGAAATGTGGAATAATCCGTACTTGGAAATAATTAATTCACTCTGAGTTCCTTTTCCTGAACCGGGCGCTCCAAAAATTATTACGTTAAGCATGTTCTTTAATTTTTTATTAGGTATAATTAGTTGTTGATGTTTCTTTCAATTACAGATTTTATATATATTTCGCAAATTCCTCCCTTGTCCCTCATAATCCAAACCATACCCAACAATAAAATCGTTGGGGATATTGATTGCAACATAGTCAGGCTTAATTGCCAATTGAAGCGCTTCGGGCTTGAAAAGCAAAGTGGCAATCCGCAAAGAAGCCGGATTTTTCTTATTTAATTGTTTAATTAATCCATTCATTGTGTATCCCGTATCGATAATATCTTCCAGAACTACCACATGTCGATTTTCAATTTCCTCTACTAATCCGTATATTTCTTTTATTTTATCTCCCGCTTTCGTACCTTCGTATGATTTCAAACGAATGAAGCATATTTCACAAGGAAAATCCAATTGCTTAATCAAATCCGAAGCAAACATAAACGCACCATTCAACACGCAAATGAATAAAGGGTTTTTTTCTGACAAGTCTTGCCCAATGCTTTCCGCTACTTTTTTTATTCCCTTAGAAATCTCATTCTCAGAAAGAAATAAACTGAATTTTTTATTTCTTACCCAAATATCGGTCATTATTTGTATATTAGCAATCAAGTACAAAAGTAAGAAAAATATATGACTTCTCCATATAACATCTAAAATAATAGCAAATTTTAACAGATAATATAATCTTTACCCGTATTTAGTTTATCTTTGTACATTAAAATCATTCAATCCATGAATCCAATTTCTACCGTTCAAATTTTTGATAAACTACCGAATACTGATTTGTATTCATTGGTTCATAGAGAAATAGGGATTAAATTTTTTTCTGTTGAAAAAACGGATATTGCTTCGCTCATTCCTGTAAGAGATACGTTTGCCCATAAAGGGAATTTCGGTCATGCGTTGTTGATTGCCGGAAGTCGAGGGAAAACAGGAGCTGCTGTTTTGTCCGCGAAAGCTTGCTTGCGAAGTGGCGCCGGATTATTAACGGTGCATATTCCGGCTTGCGGAGAAATAATTTTGCAAACAGCGATTCCTGAAGCAATGGTCGAAATGGATGAAGAGCAGGATTATATTACTCATTTAGGAATTTTTTCAAAATACAATGCGATTGGAATCGGTCCCGGAATCGGATGTAACGAAAAAACTACCGGCGTTTTATTCCGGTTATTCGAAAATGCAACACAACCGTTAGTCTTGGATGCTGATGCGATTAATCTGCTCGCTCAAAATAAACAATTGCAAAACATACTTCCCGCCAACAGCATTCTGACGCCTCATCCCGGAGAATTTGACCGCTTAGCCGGCTGTTCGGACAATGCGTATATTCGTTTGGAAAAAGCTTGTCAGTGGGCAGTGCAACACCAATCCTATATCGTATTAAAAGGAGCTTACACAGCTATTTGTACCCCCGATAAAGAATGTTATTTTAATTCCACAGGCAATCCGGGAATGGCGACTGCAGGTAGCGGAGATGTATTGACAGGGGTAATACTTGCTCTCTTGGCTCAATCCTATTCTCCTTTGAACGCATCGCTCACCGGCGTTTTCCTGCATGGTCTGGCAGGCGATATCGCTGCAAATGAAAAATCGCAGGAAAGTTTAATTGCCGGCGATATTATTGAAAACTTAGGTTTTGCTTTTACTTCGTTCAACCGCACTTTTCCATCGTCGAAAAACCAATCAGTTCTTTTTCCGGTGAAATCAGGAAACTGAGAGGTTCAATGCTGCTACCTGCGGTTTCACCAAAGTTATTACAGCGATTTATGAAAGACCTCTCAGATTCAACGATTAAAAAACATAGAGAAGAGATTATAAAAACAAAAGAAGCCTACTTGGAACAAAGAGAAAAGTTAATTATAGGAACTCATGCGGAATATGACAAGATAGATTGTAAAACAATATAATATAGAATGTATTATGATAAAAAAATTTGAAGATGTTACTGTTATTAATGACAGAAAACTTTTTGATGAAATAGCTGAATATGAAGAAAATTTAATACAGGAAGCTACTTTCAATGGCGCATTAGATGAGCAGGATGCTGACAATGAATATACACGCGAAATAGGAAGAGTCGGCAATATGTGTGCGGATTATGAAACCGCTTACATGACTTTTAAACATTTGAAATTCAAATCACCATTAGTTGCCGGTATCGAAAAAGAATTAGCAAATCGATCGCTAAAACAGCGGGAAGCTGCAGATATGCTTGAAATAAAAGAATCCACTTTCAGCCAAATAATTCGAGGTAAACGTCCGGTTTCAATGCAAATAGCAAAACGATTGTATAAAGTGTTCAATATCGATCCCAAGTTGATTTTAGAATATGCTTGAAAAAGTATTTTTGAAAATGACACCCATCCCCATTATGCGCCGCGTAGCGGCGCTGTTCATTTTTCCATTCATTAATCCTATCGTTTCGTTTTATTCCGCAAAGCATGTGATCTACTTTTAAGCTCTCGACGCAACGGGACGTTACGCCGATCGGAGGATACTGCTGAAAACAAGATAGTTACATTGAATCGTGTAACTCTCTCTTGTTTTTAGTTGCAAATAACTTATTCTATCAATTTCGAATCGACCTTTATCTGCGGATTTTTAAAATTTCGTATTCTCATCTCATCGTAACTGCAATCTTTCAATATCCTCATCCCATTAAATTCCTTATTATAAATGTCTTGGTATTTCAAATAATCATCCTCATTAACATCAATCATCTTTTTATGGTTTATTCCATAACCTTTCATTGTTGTTACATCAAGAGGGCAATCTAATTCCTTGAGCAAGTTCTTCTTATTCATAATGAAACAATATTGTTTTAGAGTAACATTGATAACCTTTTGCGCTTGCCCGAATGAAATATTGCTGTCAATTTCTGTTAATTCTTTAATTTTATCTCTGATATCTTTATTTGTTAAAGTTTCATTATCAACCTTTTCCATTAATAAACTGCAATACTCCAAAAGTTTTTCTCTAAACTTAATTTTATTTGTATCAGACATCTTTGTTTTAGAAAATGACCTGTCAAGTTGAGAGGCTTTATTATACCCAATTATCAGGAGTTTTAACTCCATCTTTCTCATTTTATTTATTAATTCGTCATTTGTCATCATAACATTTTATTGTTTAATAATTTTTATCGTTGTATCTGCCACACAGACAATATATGTACCTTTTGGTAAATTTAGCGTTGATATAATTTCGTTTGGATTAATCCTACGACTCCAGACAATCTTACCTGTTGCATTCAAAAGTGTAACAATCGAATTCTCAGTAATACCGTCTATTCTAAAATTTTCTTTTACCGGATTTGGATAAATTTTGATATTGTTGCTTTCTACAGTTTCAATTCCTGTTTTGACAGTTACTTCCAAATGCCCATTTACAAGCGTGTATTGATAGTTGTTATCCGACCCCCCAGAGAGAACAATGTCATAAAATCCTGCCGGTGAATTTATATTTGCTGCGCAAGAAATTGTTGGCAAAACATTTAATACGCTTGCGTTTTCATTATTTTTAAAGCCACTGTAAGCAAGTGTAAACTCAGGGTTAGATTGTCCTTGCTCGCGAGATTTATTCTCTGCTGTAATTGTGAGCGAAGCTTTAGTTATTGTTAAAGTGCCATTTATATATGAAAAATCGTAATTTGTGGATGTGCCGCCAGAAATGATAATCGGGTAGCTACTGACATCTGATGCAGGAGTTGCAAGACAAACTGCTTGTGGCTGAACAGCTAACACAGCTTGAGTTTCTCCATTACGAAATCCAGAATAATTGATTGTAAAGGATGGATTTGTAGCACCATACAATCGGCTCGAATTGCTTACACATACTGTTAATGGCGCTTTTGTTATAGTTAATGTTCCGGTTTCATAAGTAAAACTGTAATTCGTGGCGCTTCCTCCCGAACAGGTAATGGGATAATCACCTGCATTGCTTGTAAGCGTAGCTGTAGTGGCAGTTGATGGCTTTGTTGTAATCTTAGAATCATTATCGGCATTGATAAAACCATTATATGACAGACTAAACGATGGGTTGGCATAACCATAAATACGGCTTGCATTATTCGGTAATACCTGTAAATTGCGTTTATCAATTGTCAATGTTCCATTTGCGTATGTAAATGTATAGTTTGTCGCTTCCGCACCCGACGGAACAATATTATATGTGCCGGCGTTACTTTGCGAAGTAGCTGAACAAGTAAACGTCGGTAATTTTGTTAATATTGATTCGTTATCTCCTAAAACAAATCCACTGTATTGACTTGTATATTGCGGCATAGCATCACCATAAATAGAATTTATGGAATTGGCAGTAATGATTACTCCCTTTTTCTGAATAGTTATTGTTGTATCGGTTTTTGCTGACAAAAACCCAGTGGTTGCCGGCTGTGATGCAGTAATAATTACTGTTCCAGCTTTTTTCGCAATTAATAAACTACCCGTTATTTCAGCGATTGAGTTGTCGGAACTTTCATAAACAATGGGTACAATATTGTTATCGCTGGTTGCTGCTAACGAAACCTGATCTCCATAAGTTATTACCGGTAATACCAAATTAATTATTGACGGTTTGATGAGTGAAGGATACTCATTGGGTTTTATTTTCCAAACAGTATCAAAATCCCATTGCAATACGGATGATAACCAAGATTGGTCTTGCAAATTGGCAACTAAAATATCTTTGCCATTTTTGCTGTTCTCATCTTGATTTGCTATTGCATTGCCGTTGAGAGATACGGAAATATCTGTATAACAATTTGAATAACTACCTCCACTGCCACCAATTCTTCCTATCATTGACTGAGTAGGATTGTCTGTGTTCTTTATTTGACAATTGGAAACAAAACAGTTCTGAATTATTCCATATCTTCCGCAAATGCCACCAGAAAAATGTTGAAGAATAGCTCTATCATCAGGAGTATAAAGATGAGAAGAAAAAATATTTCCGATATTGTAACAATTGCTAATCGTAGAATTGGTAGATGTTTCGGCATATCCGCAAATGCCGCCGGAATAAGAGTAGGAATAGCCAGAAACGGTTAAACTGGAATTACTATCAGAATAAGAAGCAATATTTCCGGTATTGTAGCAGTTTGTAATGGTACCGGACAAATATCCACAAATACCACCGGAATAAGAATAAGAATTAAGAAAAGTAGATGACTGAGAACCAATATTTCCGGTATTATAACAGTTGATAATTGTACCGGATGCCACATATCCGCAAATACCGCCAGAATAAGAACCTAATTTTGAAGACTGAGTCCAAGCAAGAATATTCTTTCCAACATTGTAACAATTGGCAATCGTACCGGATGCCATATATCCACAAACACTACCCACATAAGCAGTAAGAGTGCCATTTCCACCTACTTTAATGACGCTGCCTGCTACACCTAAGTTCTTTATGGTAGCACTGGAGAGATAGCCGAAAGTACCTGCATAACTATCCGAAATACTAATATTTACTGCTATCTCATGTTCACCTCCGTCGAAATTGCCACTAAAATAGCGCGTATTTGAATTTCCAATAATCGTAGTTATTGTATCATTTTTACCAGTTAAATCACGAGTAAGTAAAAAGTAAATGTTTGCATACTTTTGTCCACCGTTTACATTTGTTGCCAATTCTTGCATATCCGCTTTGGAGGATATCAGATAAGGATTCTGCTCTGTACCGTTTCCCCCACTGTAGGCGAAAGCGCTTATTGTGACAAATAAGCTGATTACTGTTGTAAGTATTGTCTTTTTCATTTGTTTATTATTTCCTACTCTTTTACAGGATTTTCGGGATTTCCCCTCCTTCAGTTCCTAAGAAGCAAATGATTATGAAAAAGAAAGTGTGGAACTGATAACTTAATTTGAGATAAACTGGTTCTGACAAAACCTTAGGAATCAAAAAAAGCAATAATTCCACACCATATTTGAGAAGAAATATGGTTGGAAGAACTTGCTCATTCTCTTCCTTTTGAACTGTCAGATTCGTTTATCGAGAATCAAGCAAACACTTTCCGTGTTTAACAAATATATGTGTCCAAAACACACTACAAAGATAGCTATATTTGTAAAAATAATAAGACTGTTTATTAATGAATTTTCATTTTCGGTTGTTTCGATACAGTATGTTTTATTTCAATCTTTTCATGCAACTCTTTGTATTTCATCTGAAACCGCTCCAAAATATTCATTTCATTTTGATTTTGTTCGGACGGAAAGAAAATAAAGTTATTCGCTATCAGTCTATTACTGGAAAGCAATGCTATGACGGAATTTGTTATCCATCACTCAGAAAAAAAACCGGATGTATCGGAAAGGATGTTAAATAGTAGGTGTAAGGGAATCGCGGGGCGCAGAGAAAAAATATTTGACTGCGTCGAATGTTATTTCGTGTCACCGGACGTTTCACAACTCTTAATCATTGGGTCAAGAGTTCGAGTCCTTGTTTCTTTATAAATATTCAAAAGAATTATTGCGATTCACCCATATCATTGTCATCATCCTTAGGCTTCTCTTTTTTCATTTCCAACTCCCCGAATTTCCATGTAAAGTTAATGCCGATGGAACGGAAAGGAATTTGGCGAAGGCTGCCGGTTACGAAGCCCGGTCCGTAAATATCCGATCGCTGATTGACGTATTTGCTTAAAAAATTATTGGCAGTCAGCGCAATGCTTCCATTCTTATTCCAAAACAGTTTCCGGATGGCTATGCTATAATATGTGAAGGATGGGTAATTCCCTTGCGCTTCGTGATGCCGCGAATTGAAAGCTCCAAAAAATTCCGCCGCAAAATTTCTCGGCAATTGATAGGAAGCATTTAAATTGATGCGGTACATGGTACCGTGTGAATTGTATCCTGTA
>Ga0123354_10010164_pt1 | contig 14476 bp, 14 predicted proteins | sample TergutLab28metaG_2_FD_97872 | JGI IMG/M metagenome (GOLD analysis project Ga0123354, IMG submission 97872) | Labiotermes labralis P4 segment gut microbial communities from Petit-Saut dam, French Guiana - Lab288 P4 | ecosystem: Host-associated > Arthropoda: Insects > Digestive system > Gut ... | reverse complement strand
GAGAAGTGTGTGGAGTCCCAAGGGAACTACTTTGAGGGTGATTAGGTGTCCAACGCTCCAAGTAAGCCAGTTTCTTTTTCCCGGCCAAAGGTCGGATACTTTTCTAACAGACCTCGTATTAATGAGAGGCTGCAGTCTGGTTATGCATTCTAGTAAGTGTCAGCTGCCCACTAACACATACTGATGCATCAACACCCAAATAATGGCAGGCATGAAAATGTGTTTGTCTCTGTGATAGCCTGAGCTGCTGTGTGTGAGGTTAAAAAACTTTTAAGTGCAAAGCAGTGTGAGTGTTACTGAGACAAACATGAACATTTTTTTGAAAAGAATGTTGTAAACATACATTTGAATAAGATCTTATTGTCAGAACTGCAGAAATAGAAAACAGATGTGGGGAAAAACATAAAATTCCAGAAATTGTTTTATGTACTTACTTACTCACTCCATGGACCAGAGTCCTTGACAAGCTAACTGGTTTGCAGCTAGTCAAGAAATTCCTTGCATTTTATGGAACCCAAAGGTTCATTACCGCATTGACAAGTGCCTGCCACCTGTACCTATCCTGAGCCAGCTCGATCCAGTCCATACCCCCACATCCCACTTCTTGAAGAACCATCTGAATATTATCCTCCCATCTGCGCCTGGGTCTCCTCAGTGGTCTCTTTCCCTCAGGTTTCCCCACCAAAACCCTGTATACGCCTCTCCCCTCCCCAATATGCACCATATGCCCCGCCCATCTCATTCTTCTTGATTTTATCACCTGCACAGTACTGGGTGAACAGTGTTTTATATAGTACCAGAAAATCTAGAACTTGTCTGGGACCTTTAAATGTGCTTAAAATTTTGAAAACCTGAAATCCAGGAGTGCCAGATCAAACTTGCACTGAATATGTTTGGTGGTTATGAGGGCTTAACATTAACAAGGTTTTTGTGTTTTGCAAAATTCAGTTTTATACAAGGTGTTTTTGAGAATCCACTTCTTTTGGTATGTGACACTTTGCCACTGGGGTACTCTTTTCCCAGTATTTTATCTGAATGTTTTCTCTTCATTGTCAAGGGAGTATGATTTTTAACCCTTGAACCCTTGAAGATGAAGGCAGTGTGTACCTTCAAAACATCGGTAGACACCAGCCCACCAGAAGTGTCACATTCCAGAAGACCTGGATTCTCACACGTTTCCGTATTGTTTGGCTAGATTGATCCGGCTGTGGTTTGGGTGCATTAAGTTGTGTGTCAGTGTTGTTGAACTGTTATGTTGATTGGTTGGTTGTTTGTCTTTAGTGGAAGATTAACTGAGAGAAGAAGACAAGTTACTTTCTGTTGTTAAAGTCTATCTTCGTGTATGTAACAATTTAAAGTGACTGAAATGCTGTTCTTTGTTTTCAAAGAGTGTGTTCTTGTTGTGTTTTTCTTCATTAAGAGACACCTGGCCATAGCAGTGGTTGGGCAGAGACTCCAAGGACAGATCGCACTGGTGCTGGAGATTTGATTCAGGAGACACCTACTCCTTCTGCTAGCAAGCGACGTAGCCGATGGGATGAGACTCCATCCAGTCAGATGACACCAGGTGCAATGACACCACAGACTCCAGGAACACCTCACACTCCTCATGGCACTCCACATGGAACTCCACATGCTACACCTTCAATCATGACACCAAGTGGAGTTACACCTACTGGGACAAAGGCTATGGCAATGGCCACACCAACACCAGGTAATTAATGCTATTTGTAGTGGAGAGAAATATACAAGAGTCCTGTTAATAGACATATTGTGAGAGAGCACTTGGGATAGGGAATTTGCTTGTTGCCTCTTGTGAGGTAGTTGTGTGAGAACCCAAGAATGAAAAGACTGCACACATAAAGCTGCACACTGCCACTGCAATTAGCAATTACAGAGTAAATATATTAAATGAAGCAGGAAATCAATACAGTGTACTGTATATGTATTCAGTAAGGTCACCAGAACTGCACACATTTGTACTAAAATTTGTTTATACAGACAATGAACTGTTCGTGATGCAGCCGACTGTGTGAGCAGCAGCAGGGATATAAAATGCAGAGGTTAGATACATTAAAAGTATGATATTAAATTATAGAAATACAAAAATATAAAATATATCGAACCAACGCAAAGGTGTAATTACAATTGTATGGCTCATATGATTGTAATTTGATACTGTACATCTTCTGTGCAGTGGGTATTGTACAAATATAGTTCATTTCCAACTAATTGCTCCCCAATGTTTTTCATCTGATAATAATAGCCATCCTTGGGGGAATGTTGACACAAAGGAGCATAGTAATGCTGAAGCATACAGTTAGTGACAGTATGCTTTAGCATTAAAATGCTCCTTCCTGTTATTATCCTGGATGATGACTGTTATTATTAGGTGAAACATATTGGGAAGAGTTAATAATGTGTGTGTTAACCAACAAAAGATACCATTGGAAATACATACCTGTTTAGAATTCTGAATGCACAAGAAACCGTATCATGACCAAATTTTCCTGGTGGTCTTATTTTCTTCATGATTGATTGAGAAGTCCTCCAAGACTTTTGCATTCAGGCTAGTGTACACACACTGGTGGCTGCAAAATGCTGTGATCTTTCTTCTCTTTGCTGATAGAGGAATTTGATAATAGGCTTAAGTTAAATTCATCATAGAGAAATGCTTCACCCCTGTAAAGTTAAAAAATGAGTGTTCTGCTAATGACAGAGCACCAGCCAGTAGACTGTCACCAGTCACTGCTCCACTTAGGTTTGGGTGGTAGGAAAACTAGGCTAGCATGCAAGGAATTTACATTTCGTTAACCCCTTTAGCTAAGAACTGTTAAACAGTTTTTCCCTGCTTTTTAATCTTGGATAGAGCACTCTGAGAAGGGCAAAGTTGCACCAGTTTTCTTTATATAAATCGGTCTCGGCAAACATACTGAAGTTGACCCGCACAGCATGTGTGGTGGACTACTGGTGACAGACAGGGGATAAGCAGTCGGCTTTGTCCAGCAGAATCCACTCCCAAGCCCAACTGCACATACACAGTCAGCGACAGTACTTTTTACTGTTCCAAGCTTACCAGACGACAATTTTAGAAAATCCATCACAATTTCATGGAGCTGACATATTTGCAGGGAGTCAAGACTAGCTCTGAAGGCAGCTGGCCTACCTGAATTCACCCTTTCACACAAAATAATCCCAGTACCAGTTACAAAACACAAGACAGTGTGAACAGAACTTCAGTGACAATTTAAATACAGATGAATAGGTCAAGTTTCCAAAGCTGAGTTTCATTTGAGCAAAAGAGCAAAATTCCTCGTAGTGTGCTGGGAACAGGACAGCTAGACATTATGGAAAATATAAATTTCAAACATGAATAATTGATTGGTCTTGATTTTGTTCAGACAAAAGGCAGTGCCCAGTGTGTCAGTTAATATCTCAGCCACATCATGCCTGCAGAAAGTGCAGGAAATAAATATTTTCCCAAGGAAATTATAAGCCAAAGATTCATTGTCGTTTTGGCCAGATGAAGTTTATGGAGACTGCAATTACTGTGTGGACCGGTATAGCTCAGTTGGTACAGCAACTGACTACGGGCTGGACGGTCTGGGGATCAAATCCGGTGGAGGGCAAGATTTTCTGCACCTGTCCAGACCTGCCCTGGTGTGCACCCAGCCTCCTATACAATGGGTACCAGGTCTTTCCTGGGGGTAAAGCAGCCGGGGCGTGGCGTTGACCACACACCCCGAACTAGAGCTGAGGTTGAAGAAAGAGTAGAGTTATACATCTTCTCCCCCTCTGGGCCTTCGTGGCCTGTTCTAGGGTGAACTTTACCTTTACCTTTTTTGCAATTGCCATAGCACTCAAAAACTAACATCCCATTTTACTGATGAGCACCATGTTCTCCATAGCCCCAGGACTATTTTACTGATGAGCACCATGTTCTCCATAGCCCCAGGACTATTTTACTGATGAGCACCATGTTCTCCATAGCCCCAGGACTATTATCCTCGCACAAGGATAGTGTCATTGAATATTTCATTCCTTTTTACATCTCCAGAGGTCACCACATGTTTGAACTCCCTGTCTAAAGAAAGTTTCTCTTTTGGCCATTCTTAGTCTCACCAAGCGAGGAAATGTTTGCTACAGTAATAAGCATTTTCTTAATCTGAATTCCACCATGGTGGATGCTAAGACACATAACTCTGAAAATATTTTTGGCTTCTCCAACATTATTTTGTTGGGACCTTTCGGTGCAAGTTTTGCAACACTCTGGACTACTTCAGTCCCTGAACCCCCATAGCCCAAAATGTGTGCTGCACTCTTGACATGAAATAGACATTTATGTGTTATAAGAATGAATGAAACCTATTGCAAATATGGACCTGTACTGGTTCTTGTGAGTTCAGAAAGGCAAAAAGTCTTATCACCAAATTTGCCTTGATACTGTCCAGTTTCACTCCAACACCAGCTGTTCTCACAGTTTGTTGGGTGCTGTCACTGAGGATTTACTTAAAAGACAATATAAATTAACTGTTGAAAAACCAAAGCTGAGAAAATTATTTAAAAAATGTGGGTTCAAAATAGACCCAGTACATTAAAAATGGGTTTTTTTTGGCTCTGTAATCCAAGGGTTAAGATTCCTTTGTTGAAGTGAGTCGTAGTATCAATGAAGTGTTTGTCCAAAATGGTCTGACAAAGTTGTTTCAGAAACTTGTGTTTTGAAGTCCCACAATTCTTGATTTAAAATTACTTGCTTAGTAGTGGATTTTGTCCCTTTCTCTGTCCTGGTGGGTACATTTATTGCTGCTTGTAAATTGAACATGTTTAATAATAATTCTAGTTGTTTTCTTAGTACTATCATGTTTGAAAACATTGATGTTTAGGTCCCCTTATTATTATGGCTTGATCTTTCATTTTATCAAGATAGTCTACATTTATCTCTAAATTGTCAAGCAGAATTTGGATATGACTAATAGGATTTCTGTATATACAAATAATAATTATTTTAAAATGTACAGCTTCAACAATACTACCTCTAAATGCTTGTTGAGATTGAAACACTCAAAGTTTATTATAGTTTTGGCTAATATATTTGGTTGTACATACATGCCTGAACCACCATTTTTTCTGCTTTTTCTATGATGTTTGCTAACTAATGAAAGATTTGGTGAATTATAACAACTTATTTCATCCTCATAAAACCAATTTTCTTTGAAACCAAGTACATCGATTGTGAACAAATTAGTACGTAACAGAATTTTGAGGTTAACCTTTTTATTCCATAGACTGAACATTTTGGTGGAAAATTTTTAAAGAACCTTTTTTGGAACATATATCATCCCTAACATGATACATTTTTGTGTCTCGGTCTGTAGATGTTCCATTTCTGTTTGAATCTTGTGAAATTGCACATTGCACACAGGTATATCATTTTTGTAATGCTACGCTGAATTTTCATTTCCATTTCTGTTTTGGTACCTTGCACTTCATGTGTTTGTATAATATTTTTATGCTAATGGTCTGTTTTTGTTTCTTATTTTTTGAACTCTGTACTTCACTTGTTAGGATAATAGTTTGGCACAACCCCAAGTGAGTGTCTCTCTCAGCATTTCACTGAAAACAAGAGAGGATGACTTTACAAAGAAGGTCCCCAAATTTTTGAGCTTACCTCTTGTTCAGTTGTTGTTATCTATAAGAAAGCTTGTTTTTGTCTCACATGACGAGGCTGGTTTTTTAGGTAATGATTCAGGTGCATTTTTGTGCGTTCCATTTTGAACAACAATGTCTCCAATATGGTTATCTTCATATCCAGTATTTTGTTGTTACTAATTGTTCTTTAATGCCATTATTCTTCTCTATCCATTCTAAGTTAGTCTTAGATAACTAATTCTTTCTACACTTCATATCTTTACCCAGCACAAGATTACTTACTCTTACTTACTGTATGGAGCAGAGTCCTTCTTGAGAAGCTAAGTCAAGTCAGCTAGTCAAGAAATTCCCCACATTTTATGGAACACGAAGGTTCATTACCGCAGTCACATGTGCCGGCCACCTTTCCCCATCCTGAGCCAGCTTGATCCAGTCCATACCCCCACATCCCGCTACCTCAAGATCCATCTTAATATTATCCTCCCATCTATGCCTGAGTCTCCCAAGTGGTCTCTGTCCTTCAGGTTTCCTCACCAAAACCCTGTATATGCTTCTCCTTTCCCCTACCCCATATGCTTAACATGCCCTGTCCATCTCATTCTTCTCGATTTTATCACCAGAACAATATTGGTTGAGGAGTACAGATCATTAAGCTCCTCATTATATAGTTTTCTCCACTCCCCTGTCACCTCGTCCCTCTTAGGCCCAAAATTCTCCTCGGCACCCTATTCTCAAACACCCTCAGCCTACATTCCTCCCTCAGTGTGAGCACCCAAGTTTCACACCCATACAAAACAACATGAAAATTATAGATCTCTATATCTTAATCTGTAAAATTTTGGAAGGCAAACTTGAAGACAAAAGATTCTGCACCAAATAATAGCACATATTCAATTACTTCAGTCTGCTCTTAATTTTTTCCTGAATGGAATTTTGATTTGTTAAGGTTGTTCCCAAATATTTGAACTCTTCCTCCCTTTAAAAGGAACTATAATCAGAATTAGTGAGAAAAAAGAAACAGACAAAATGGTGGTAAGCTTGCCCACACAAACAAAAAGGCTTTTCAGTACCACTGGCAAACTTTCATTCATGCTCCAGCTATAGCTATAGCCCACTTGAAATTGAGTATCAGATGCACAGGACACTTGCCGATACTCAGTTTTGCTGGTGACTCCACTCTGTGTTCACAGTCTTGAGCTCTTCAAGAATGGAGTCAGGCCGCCACCACACACACACACGCGCGCGCGCGTGCATTTTTTAAGGGCAAATGAAAGAGAAAAGTACAGTGCAATTTTAAAAACAGCACAACTGTGAGACCTGAGAGGTACAGCTCAGTCTTGTAGCAGGAACCTTTCGGATGTGTTGTGCTGCTACTGTAGACATTGTGGTTATGATACATTGGCAGTTTCCGTGCAACATGCAGCATAAGCAGCAGCAGCTGTTTTGAAACCTTTTTGTGTAAAGTGATATACCTTAATGCTGATAATGCTGCTGTATACAGCATTTTGAATTAAAACTGCAGCCTGTACAATAGTATGTCCTATGATTTATTGATTTTTCTCAATGTGTTTCAGGACACCTTGCCACGATGACACCTGAACAGCTGCAGGCTTATCGCTGGGAGCGAGAGATTGATGAGAGAAACCGTCCGCTCTCAGACGATGAGCTTGATGCTATGTTTCCTCCAGGTTACAAAGTTCTCACCCCACCTGCTGGTAAGATGTCATTATTAACTGATTTTATAAATGGTTGATGTCATACAATCCCCACTCATTATAAAGTAATTGTAAGTGTCTTAAAATTTGCCCAAAGAATCCAAACTGCAGATGCGTATATCTTCCATTACTTCGCACATCACGCTGCAGGTTGTAATTTGTCCAAATTGTTTGTAGACTGCCATGTCATGGTAATTGTTTGTTTATGTACATACAACAAATGTTTGGTTTTGAGCATGAACTGTAATGTTACATTCATTTCTTACATACCTTATAGAGTGACTTTGAATATGAACTCTAAATCTGCACGTTACCGACATATGATTGGGAATTGCATTCCTGTTCTGAAATTTAGGAATAAGAATGCTGGTTGCTGTAGCTGTGCAGCAACACAACAGTGGATATGTTGCAGATACTGTTACAGCTGGTTTATGTGGCACTGGTTGTTCTGGAAAGCACTTAACTGGAAATTTACAGAGACCCAACACATTTAACTATTATCGTAACAAATTAACTATTATTCCATCTACTGGCAGCACCCTGCACATATTCTGGGAGCTCAGAAAACAAAAGTATATTTATGTGAACAAAAGAACAAGATAGCAACAGAAAAATATCTTGGCTCTTTGTTGGTTTTTGGGTTTATATGTTACTGTGTGGAAAAGGGAGTAGAGAGTGCGGTTGACACAATAGGACAAAGTATGAGTGGCAGTTGGTTAGGTCTGTTCACAAGGTTGCTAGGTGCTTGAATATACACAGTAGATGTGATATTTGAATATCTGGAAAACAGCAGTATATTGCAAACCTTTGGTCCTTGGGGTGCCAGTTATCCTAACTGTCACTGTTTTCTGTGGTAGTAGCTCTAATTTTCAAAATGTGTTACCTACTAAGAGTAGTTACTGAATTTATTTTGACCTGTCATTTATCTATGCAGAATTGTGGAAATTAAATTATACAGAAGTAATCTTTGTGCATTAGAACTGCAAAAAAAATATATTGACATTTGTTTTTCCAAAATTTGTGCAGCAGTTGTTTACCATTTTGTCACATGGAAGCAGAAAAAAAGTAAATTCATGCCCCGTGGTAGAGTGTAGTCATACAGAGCAACTGGTATAATCATATTCATGTTTGTTTCAGCATTGGGTTATGTTGCTTTTAGATCACTGTGTGAAACTGAAGATGTGTATCATCAGAGTTGCCTTCAGAACTAGACATTACGAGCAGTGACTAATTTCATTTGACAGACCAGAAATGCGTCCTTCCTTTTTCTGTGAATTGGTGTTTTCACCTCTTATGTTACAGGCTTCTAGTAATTTGTGCTTCAATTTTAAAACTCTGCTGTACAGTTTAGGCCAGTTATATGAATATTTGTCAGCCATTGTCCATTGCCTAAGGCATATTTTGTTCTCATGGTGAGTTTTGTGTTGCAGGATATATTCCTATTCGCACTCCGGCTCGAAAGCTAACAGCTACACCGACACCAATTGCCGGTACACCAGCTGGATTCTTTATCCAACAGGAAGACAGATCAGCAAAGTATATGGACAATCAGCCAAAGGGAAACCTTCCATTCATGAAGCCAGAAGACGCACAGTACTTTGATAAGCTCTTGGTGAGATACTTTACTTTTTACTTGTTAGACCTGTTGTGATTATCAATCGTTGAAAAAAATTCTTCTATATTGAATTTTTTAGTGTATAAACACTCGAAAGTTTGTTACAGTGGCAACTATACTGATAAGAGAACATTCAGGTTTTAGGCATATTTTGAATGAAGTATGTAAAATGGTTGATGCAGAGGTCATTCCAGCTTTTCTGTATACAAGTTTCATGTTCAAAACAGCTGGATAGATTTCAGTTTATTATTTGCTAATTAATTTCACTAGACGATAATGCAGATTTAGTTTGTTTAATGTTTGTGGAGTACAACACTCTGTTACGTTGAATTTAACTCAAAGTCATTTGTGTTAAAAAAAAAACTGTTCGTGATATAAGGTGGCTTTTATCTGCCATAACTGAGCATCAGGGGCATTGTGGCCTTTAAATTTACTACAATGTGTTCATGGAATTCAGCGTACTATGAAGTACATATACTTATGTTTCGTTGTTCTTCAGTGCAGTTATTATTCCTGTTTGTGACAGTCCCCCTTTTTCCAGATTGCCTTCAGTTATGATCGCTTGAGTGTTGTCATTTCTTCCCTCATGAAAAGATAGAAGGAATTCTTTCCTGAGGTGTGATTATCTGCCTTATAAAATACACTTTTCTCATGATTATTGAAATCAGTGAATAGAAGTGCACCAGAGGGTGGACTGAAAGCCACTCTAGTGGCCTGTACTGCACATATTAACTGAGTTCCGTGTGAGAGACAAGGTACAGGGAAAGTATGTAAAATAATTGGCCATCAGATCCCAGATTTGGTGTGGGAGTAGATGCCGTCCTGAAATGGTGACTTTGCCATCATGGGTTGGGGTCCGTAATCACTTGGTTGACCTTGTGGGGAAAATGTATAGGTCCTGTCAACAACAGAAGTCCCTGTCACGTTCCATTATTTACCATTTGGTAGGTGTACAGTGCATAACAAGCATAAAGTCAAATTTTAACAGCTGTAACCAGGCAGAGTGTAACTGAAAGTATTAGCATTAACATGCACAAGACACAATAATTGAAATGTGTATTGTACTGATCATAAATACGTAATGGTCTGACTGTGAACCCTTGCCACCATTGAAAGGTCATAGCTGTTCTCATGGGTCAGTAACAGTATTTCAGATGGTTTGACAGTGCAGCTAATATAAAATATTATTCTGATTTTCGGGAACAGTTAAAATAAGAAAATAGCTATTAAAGTACGATAAACTGCTGCATGCCTGTAATATTACAGGCTACCAGTACATTTATGCTGCTGTGTGGTTGTTTTACCATGTTGTATTACAGCAGTGCACAAATACTGAGCACCTGGTTGCCATAGTAACTAACGTCTGTGGTGTGCTGCCCAATGTTTATGGATCCTCAGAGTGCAGCTTGCTTCATATAACCCTTCTGGTACAAGCATTTTTGAGGTGGCTGCTAGGTTTTTGGAAAATTTGTGCATCCCTGTTGTATAATGTGCAGGGTGCTCAGCTCTTTCCTCGGCCTCAGTTCATATCTCACAGTGAACCAGTGTGTGACTTAGTCACTCATACCAAGGGTATTATTTGTGGGAAAAGCAGATGTTCTGTATAAAACTATATTCTTGCATGTATCAGTATTTGTTTTGTTTCCTGTCAAGGTTGAAGTAGATGAAGAGAGCTTGAGCCCTGAGGAACAGAAGGAACGAAAAATTATGAAATTGTTGCTTAAGATAAAGAATGGAACTCCACCAATGCGCAAAGCTGCTCTACGTCAGATCACAGACAAGGCACGTGAGTTTGGAGCAGGGCCACTCTTTAACCAGATACTACCGTTGCTGATGTCACCAACTTTAGAAGATCAGGAGAGACATCTTTTGGTGAAAGTTATTGATCGCATCCTGTACAAATTGGATGATTTAGTACGACCATATGTTCACAAGGTAAGGGATGTTGCAGGAAGTGTGTTGGGAGTTGTATTGAATTGTGTCTATTGTGATAGGTTGTAAATGTGCACATACATTTTGTACTGAGACCCCTTTTCTGCATTAACATTTTGAAAAAGAGGGATAGTGAGAATAAGAGATCCATACATATAATTTTTTATGTATGTGTAGTTCTGTGTTTTATCATTTCTGCTGATCTGTGTGTACAGTTCAGAGCATTTACACAAAACTGGCTTTACACATATTTTCTGTAGGTTGTGATTTTGTGTCTCATGCGTGACTCCTTTGTTTAGTTACAAACAAATGGGCTGGCAGAGAGTACTTACAGCATTCTGTAAAAGAGCAAGATAGGAAACACCAAAAATAAGTAAATTTATAAAACTAATAATTTATTGATAATTCACGGTTACATATTTATAGACTGTGAATGCAGTGTTTTTAATTCTCGGGGAGCCATAATTTTCAAGTAGAAAAAATGGTACCCAGTTTAATTTCTGATAGTTGCTGTTGCATCATCATAGCCTACTGTTTATGTGGCATGTGTATTTATTAATTAAGTACATTAGTGATGCAGAAATTATTGTGAAAAAAGTTTCTCAAATTTTGTTGCACTGGCTGTGCTGTTCATTGTGCATTTTGAACTTGAGTGGCCAGTGTAATATGGTCCCAGCAGAGGTAACATGGCCAGTCCACATTCCTTTTGCGCCAAAGAAGAGAAGCATGCAGTGACTAGATTTTGTCAGCTGAGGGCATACTAGAGGGCACAGATTGGTTGTAGATTTTCAGCAGTGTGGGAACATTGTTTTGACAGAGGGTGAAATAGAAACATCCAACATCACTATTAAAATCTTTTCAAAAGCAGCCATGAGAAAGTAAATTTATGTTGACACTTTTCTGAGACTCACAAGGACTAATTCTGGAGCACTGTGCACAGTGGAGTACAGCAGGAAACGGTTCATTCCAGTAGGATGTTCTGGGGCTTAAATGGTAATGCTTTCTCTAACTCACCCACATATGACATTTATTTTGAGTTTCTGAAATATAGTGGGGTCTCGATTATCCAAACTGTCCGTTATCAGAACCCAAGGGGGGGGGGAGTTCCCATGTACATTCCAGTTACTGGTTACTGTACTGAACTGCATATCACTAGGCCTGTTAAAGCTTTAAAGTTTGGATCAAAGTTAAGACAGCAAAGATGGTTAAAAAAAAAAAACACTGAGAAAAGCCAGGGACCAAAAGTTAGAGGATGCTGTTTATTTGTGGTTTGTGCAAAAGAGAAGCCAAGGAAAACATTATTATTGTATTATTATTATTTTATATTATATCATTTTATATTAAATTATTTTATGATTATTTCAGTATTTGCTGGTTTTCATTTACAGACCATTTCCTAAATCTGTTACACACTATTTGATAACCGTATTCTCATGAATGTTTGATTATTCGAACAGTTTTATTAACTGAACTTCCTCGGTCCCAATTAGTTCAGATAATTGATGCTGTATTGTAAATTTTGAGGAAGCAAAACAGTATTTTGATAAGCAGTGTGTCTGCTGCCTGTTTTGTTGTGGGTTGTGGTAGTTTGTGGTGTGGTAGAAGTGTACTGATGTGGTCCAGACGTACATGCTACCTCCATCATCAAAGGATGTAATGGAAGCAAGTTTGTCTGCAACATTGGTACACATCTTGGACTACATGTTGCAACTCAGAAAACCGAAGTCTTCATAATGAATTGTATGTTTCACTTTCTGTTTGGAGGGTCTTAGTATTTAATATTTAAACAGAAATTTTTGTTCTGTAGATTCTTGTAGTGATCGAGCCACTGCTGATTGATGAAGACTACTATGCTCGGGTGGAAGGTCGTGAAATCATCTCTAATTTGGCTAAAGCTGCTGGATTGGCAACTATGATTTCAACAATGAGACCAGACATTGACAATATTGATGAGTATGTTCGTAACACAACGGCTAGAGCATTTGCAGTAGTTGCATCTGCATTAGGTATTCCCTCGCTACTTCCCTTCTTGAAAGCTGTTTGCCGCAGCAAGAAGTCATGGCAGGCTAGACATACTGGCATCAAGATCGTGCAACAGATTGCAATCTTGATGGGATGTGCAATTCTGCCTCATCTGAAAAGTCTGGTTGAAATTATAGAGCATGGTAAGAAAATTGGCTTCTCTCTTATTTGTGGAATGTTTTTCGTACAGTATGTACTGTATTTATTTGAATGGAAGATAACTGTCCCCTTTTTCACAGTCTTGGTTTTCAAAAGAATGCCTAAACAGAACATTTTTAACTCTGCCTGTTCATAATGTGACCCCATTTTTCTGGCATTGAATTAGGAAAAGTCTATATCTAATAGATAAATCTAGTAAGTAGAAATGAATTTAAATTCATATGGCATCTTCCTAGATTCAAAACACTTTAAGAAGTATTCAGGTCTTGTATTTATGTATATGTATTTGAGCTGAGGAACATATATTTGCATTTCACCATTTGAGCAACACTTGAAGGAGGTGTGCTCCATAGCACATGGGTCCCTGGTGAAGCTTGTTTTCATTTGAATGGAATCGTCGCTGAGCAAATTCTGGTTTTGGACTACAGAACATCCACATCATTTAAGAGAGAGAAAATAATGGTGATACAATTTGTAATTGGGTTGCCATATGAAGTCATGACCTAATCAGAATTTTCTCTGATAACATGGTTGACTGCAGTTGTTATTTGGTGGGCTGCAAAAGAACTTAATGCTGCACCTTCTTGTTACTGCTTACATAGTGTTTTATGCAAGACGTAGCCAAGCTACACGCAGCTCGTGTGGTCCTTGATTTCCTTCATGAAACCTCTGGTGACATGCTGATGTCTCACCATTTTCCATGGTACCACAAGTGTGGACACATTTGGCCACTTCACAGCCCATATATGTTAATCTTTTTAACTTTTTCCTGCAGGGCTTCTTGAATAAGAAGCTATTCATGAGGAAATGCACCACAATAGCAGAATGTAAAGCATTAATAATCCAACTGTGCTGCACAGTTGCTGCAGATATATGTCAAAGGTGGTCACATTTTTTTTGAGGTGTGCCATCCCCATTGTATGTTTAAACTATAAGGTGAGGTAAATTCAGTCACAAACACAACTATGAATATATGGCTTAATGATTGTGTTTATTAGCAATAGAAAACTACTGTAGCAGACATCACCAGGTTTTGACAACTTTCTTACTATAAGAGTTATATATAATATGCATAAACTGCGTGTCAATGTTGAGATCTCATCATCATTTACGTGCATTTGTTAAGCTAAGTTTGATGGTATGTCTTTGTGTGAATGGATTTATGGGTAGCGAGTGTGGATCCTGCCGGTCAGATAGGTGTAGGGTTGGGAAGAAACTGTGGATGCAGGAGTGGTGTCTTATATGCTCCTATGTTGGAGGGGGGGGGGGGGGCTATATGGCATGGCTTATTTTTGCATCTTTCCTAATATTCCTTCAACTACTTTTCCCCTGCAGGGATTTTCTTTCCCCCTCGTGTTTCACTTTGTTGCCTTATGTCAGCCAT
>Ga0123354_10010162_pt1 | contig 14476 bp, 6 predicted proteins | sample TergutLab28metaG_2_FD_97872 | JGI IMG/M metagenome (GOLD analysis project Ga0123354, IMG submission 97872) | Labiotermes labralis P4 segment gut microbial communities from Petit-Saut dam, French Guiana - Lab288 P4 | ecosystem: Host-associated > Arthropoda: Insects > Digestive system > Gut ... | reverse complement strand
AAGCCTGCAGCCCGGACACTACTCCAGCCTAACCGCACGTAACTTCCAACATACAGCAAACCAAGAACGAAACGACCAATGTGGTAATCAACATCATAGTCGCGAGCTCCTGATGCTGGGCATAGTTATGTCTGAAACATGTTGAGCCTATAAGAAGTACAATAAAATAATAAGTGGCACCTATTTGGTTTTTTATTCTTCAGTTAACATTTCTGTGTTGACGTTTGGTTTAGTGAACAGTCACAAGTCTTGCGTTGAACTGTTATGTTGGCAAAATGCAGTATAGATTGACTGAGCAATTGATGTTGAAGTCACAGTGATGGTAGAGCTACTGTTACTTGCAACTTAAGCTCACTTGGCCACAGAAAGAATTAATTTATGTTTGGTTTGGCAAGAATCAGCTGTGGCAAAAACTGGCAGGTGTGCAGAAATGTCAGTTTGAGGTGTTGGTGTAACTGAATGGAATGTTTTGTCATAAAACTTTACGCCCTTGTAACTGTTTTCTTCATTGCAACCATAGAGGTATTTATGACAAATAAATGTATGAATCCATCTTTGCACTCCATACAGTTCGCTGTAAGTAGAATAATAGTACCCAAGCTAGGACAAAAATGTTTAAACCCTACAGTATCAGAATATTGCTCATACATGGCAGCAAGATCCACTTCAAGCCATCTTTGCATTTTGCATAAAAACAAGCTTTCAGTTTGTGATTGTCACCCATACCATGCGAGTACATATGTACACATGTGGATACAGATGGGTTAAATAATTTTAACAGCTGGCTAAACTCCCAGTTTCTTGTTAATTATCAGTGTCATTAATCCTGTCTCTGTGATTTAAAAAAAATTTGAAGACTGGTATTCATGAATGTTATTATCCTTGCAGAATGTAAGGTGTCTTATGTACATTACATGTTACATTGTCATATAGATTGAAGAAACTGAAGCTTTTGAGGGTCATGAAGCTTAATGAAGAAGAATATTGGAGACTTTATGTGTTAATACTGATATGATTATAAGGAATATACTTGTATATTTTTATATCAATGAATAATGTGCCATTGACTATAATAAGATAAGAATGAATAACAGCTTTCGTTGTACTAAAAAAAAAGTGAAGACTAGATGGTCACAAATCCCCTTTTATTAATTGTTACTTAAATGGAGTGCGGTTGCTAGTTAAATCATGGAAAATAAATGTATGACAATTGGGTTATGGTTTCTGAGGCATTGTAACGTGGACAGCTTGTCTGGAAGTTCAGAAGTAATTAAGTAATATTAAGTTTTTAATATTAAAAAATGTGAACATCTTAAACATAAGCAATTCCAGGTACATGGCCAGATACTTAAAAGTTGCTAGCATTACAAAATCAGTAATGTCCTACAGTGTGACAGTTTGATAGGATGCAAAGAAAATTTTGGTGCATTACCAGTTACTGGTTATGCACCAAGCATGTTGTGGTGGCTTGACTGCCATCAGTACCAGATCTACCACTTATAAGACCAGGACACCTGCAAGTGGCACAAGAAACATAAAGTAAACTCCAAACAGAAAGCTGTATTGTCACATTCTTCTACTCTTTCTACTGCTGTATGACACAGTGAGTGTACAGATTGACGGGTATATTTGACACATGCATATTTCATACAGACTGTGGCTGTATAAGTGTTTGTATACACACATGGGGTGTGAACACAGAGGCTAGTTGACTAAAGAAATTTTAATGAGCAGTAATCTTTAAATTTAATAGTGATCTTTTAGTATTATCTTGTAAATAAAGCATATCTGGTATGCAGGAGTGTATGCTCCTGCGTACCAGACAGTCATCCACACAGAATAACAAGTACCAAGTGTTGCATAAACACAGTTGTTTCTCCTGATGATGGGCACATAGTCGCCCGAAACATGTGGAGATTGATAGATATACTAAGAAAAAATTGTGCAACAAGTTGGCTTTATTTACAAGATTATACAGGGATGTGCAGTCAATAAAACATAAAATCTTGTAGTATTAATTTTAATATTGACCTCATATAACAATTTTAATGATATGGTTATGACAGAATAACTGAATATTAAATTCTTTGTTTTAGTGTTTGGTGAGGTGAAAAAGAATTACATTAAGGTGGCTAGGTTCAAGAATTTATGTATTTGTTGGTGGATATCTGTTTTGTTTGGTCTGTAAAATGAGAATAGTTGTTTAATTCAACTGTAACAGATTCTGACCATGGTCATGACTGAAATATTTAGACTGCCTCTAAAATGGACCCAGCAGAATAGGTTCTTTCCTTTTCCCAGTCCACCTTAAGATGGAGGCAGATCCAGTGTATGATTTTTTTTGAACTTGGGATGGTAGACTGTGTCCAAAATTTCACGTTATGTTTAAGTGCTGTGTTAACTTCTGTCCTGTATGAATTGTTGAAAGATGAGTCTGTTACATTGATGGAAGATCATTCTGTATACTGTCTCGATTTTAGGACTTTCAGACTGCAGTATTTCTGTTAGTTTCTTTTGTATGTTTCTCAAGAGACAGGAATCATTCAAGCATATCTATCAGAAGTTACAGATAGCTGTGACCTATTTATTATTCACCAATAAATTTTCCACAACCTGTCTAAGAATTTTTTGCAACAGTTGTTCAGAGTAGGGCTCGAAGATTGTTGTTCAAGTAGTCAGAGGATTAAGTTTTAAGTTACCTTAACCAGGGCTGGTATTATCATTATGCAGTGTATTTAATATTGAACAGGTTGCACAGTTTCCATGAAACCAGCTTAAGTTTAATAACTTCACTTTCATGTTATAACCTTCGTGAAGAAATTTCTGTACTGCACTCACAGTTTGAAGCTCATATGATTACGTGCATAGTGAGTGTGAGTTGAAGAAGCAGTAAATTTGTTCTGGGATACATACCATTTTGCAGGATTTAGGGATCTTTGATGTTGTAATGCTAGATTTGTGAACCAAGAAGGAGTACTTAATGATCAAAACATGAATTGCTTATGTTAAGAAGCGTTCACTAATTTGCAACTTATCACAGTTTGGTCATGTTCAGAGTTGACTGCACATACTATGGCAGTGCTGTTACAGGGGGTACAGCAATGGTAATAATGTGAAGAAATGTTGCAATACTCATGTTTTATTTTTATAACATTAACCATGAAGTGTACTCAGATATTCTGTGATGAGTCTGTGGAGAGGCAGCCTTAAGAGCAGTGAATAATTGTTTTGTATTTTGACCGTAGGTCATCCATAATAAAGAATTACATATGGGCTCATAACATAGTTGTAACGTGTGTTGTGATTACCATCCAAAATACTGATGTTCGGTTTAATTACATTGCTGTTTAGAGCTGTAATTTTACTGGATCGCATGTACAGTAGAGTTGAGTATTTTATTCAGCAGAATTATGCACATCTTTTATAGCTTCAAGAAGGAAATATTATTTTACAGGGAATTCATGTGATTATAGACAGACTCAATGGGAACAAATGCAATTTCAGCAAAGACAACAAGAAGTCACTTAATCCTGTTCTGGGACATAATCACTGGTTAAATGTCCAATTCATTTGCAACAAATAAATATACTGCACATGTGAAGTGTAGAGTGTTCAAATGTTACAGCAGGTGGTACATATAGAGGGTGTATCTTTTAACTGCTGCAGTTACCACTGCAAAGCAGGAGGCATCATTGGTCAGTATGCAGCAGTGATGTTGTCTGATCTACCTTGAGCATTCCAGTGACAAAAACAGTACTCTGAAGTTACCACTGGACTTCAAATGCTCAGTGTGATGTAAAACCATTGTTCATCTTCAGATATAAAGAGAACAAATATCAGTTTCATGCACCAAGAAACGTTATATGTAAAAACAGTGTAATGGAATTATTTATAACGTATGTAGCATACAGGAGACAGGAGAATGTAGTCAATATAGTGACTGTGCTACAGGCTGGATGATTCAGGGTTTTATTCCTGGCAGGGACAAGAGATTTTTCTCTTCTGTGAAACATCCAGGCTGGCTCTGGGGCCCACTTAGCCTTGTATTCCATGGGTACTGAGGACTCTGCCACTGGAGGTAGAGCAGCCAGTGGCATGATGCTAAACCACTCACCTCTGTATAATGCCAAGATTAAGACTGGGTGGAGCTACCCCCTCCACCCCACTGTATGCCTTCACAGTATGTCTGGGGGACTTTCTCACATTTCTTCTGTTGTGTTTGTTTCCATAGTGTTGAGGTGTTCTACAGCCAAAATACATAAGATCTCCACACGCTGATTGTTAATTAATCCATTTAAACAGCAATAGTGATTGAGATATAATGATTCTTTGGATGGTAATTAAAGTGTGAATGTTGGTTAATTGTAATGTTTATGAAAAGGTAATATTTTGTTGTGTGTAGCAATTATACTGTTTTTGTAGTTGAATGTGTTGCTGTCATCTTGCAATATATATTTGTGTTTGAAGAGTAATATGTTAGCTGTCATGAAACTGGAGCATCAGTAATTTAAAGCAGTCATACCAGTACTGTAATTCACAGTTCATGTTCAATTGCATTTCCTGTCAGCAGGAATTTTCTGTAATTCTACCAGATCCCGAATCCCTGTGGATGACACTGTACTGTAGGCAAGGGATGAGCTGCGACGTGAGACATACTGTATTATTAAACAATACAACTACTATTTTGGACATTCTGTATCGTTTTGGGCTCTTCTGAATACAGTGTTTTATAAACAGATCAGTTTCCCAAAGTATGTGGTTCACTCAACAACACATGCATTATTTATTAACTTGGTTAAAAATTTTAAATTTACATTAAAATACACTAATATCGCTCCTACATGTTTCGGTCTTTTAATGACCATCATCAGGGAGCTTTGTCTGTACCTAACTAAAGTTATATTTATGTTAAAACACTCGGTAAAATTACGTCGTTATATAAATTTGGTGATGTGACAGCATGTCGTAGAGCGGCGTGTGTGTTGTGTGCAGTGCATAGTGAGTCTGCTTCTGCACTGCACACAACACACACGCCGCTCTACGACATGCTGTCACATCACCAAATTTATATAACAACGTAATTTTACCAAGTGTTTTTTTAACATAAATATTACTTCAGTTAGGTATAGATGATGGTCATTAAAGACCGAAACATGTAGGAGCGATATTATTGTGTATTTTAATGTAAATTGAAAACTTTTAACCAAGTTAATAAATAGTGCATTTGTTGGTGTGTGAACTGTGTAGATTTCAGAACGCACGGTGCAGTGTTAAAAAAAGAGTTTCCAAAAAGTTGCAGATGATGGACACTATCCAAAACAATCATCATATTTACTTTAATACACTGTCATCAAAGAAATTTAGACAGTATAGTACCCTGTTAATTTGAGGGTCTTGTGCTAATTATTCTAGCAAGCTAAGTGCATCGCCCTCAACTGCCCAGATACCATGACAGTTTGTAACAGTACATCTAGCAGCAGTTGTAGAGTGGTTCGCACTGGTTGGAGTTTAGGTAACGGCTTCTTGCTTTAGGTGCTTTATGTCTGAGGAAAGAGGCCACCAGAATCCACCACACAGGAGGCTTGGTGGGCCCCAGAGCAGCTGTGAAAAGCAGAAAAAATCACCTGCCACTGCTAGCAGTTCAACCCTAGCCTAGTTACTGGTCAGACAAAGCTACCAAGCTGTAGTCTTTGAACATACTAATAGTGTACTAATTATTGTTAGAAGCTGGTTCATTTATAGCATTCGAAGGACATTTTCAACTTTTGTAGATTTCTCACAGCTTACGACAGTAGGTTTCTTTAAAAACAATGTCACGAGTGCACGCAAATTATAGCTGCTATCCTCTGGGATGTGACATAGCATGTAATGTGGTAGATCACATACCATAAGACCGTAACCATTATTGTTAGTGCTGTGGTAATGTCAGACTTCACACTGGTAGGCATGTTATCATTTAAGATTGGGCTTTCACTTGTGCAGAACTGCACTTCCCAAACCATTCCAAGTCTGTTTTTAGTTTGTAAATACAAACTTGTAATTTGTTGCATCACTGTCCATTTATAATGATAGTGTGTAGAAAGGAGTTACATTACTGGTGCCCCAGGGCCTTGACATGTGAGTAATGTTCTTCAGTGCATGCGGACATAACCTCACCTTTCCCACAACAGAACCACTACAGTCAAAGGTACAACTGTGTAACAGGTGTATGCTTTTGACATTCTATATGAAAACTTTGTATTAGTATTCTGGCCATGAATGTAGATTTTTTTTTCCAGTGTGTGAATTAGGAGTTTTGATGGTATGATCACGTGAGCGTCAGTTTTATGCACGCCACCAAACACGCTTCTTGCTATTATCCCAAAGCAATAAATGTCATCAAGTGGTTAGCGCTCCTGCTTTATATTCGGGAGGTCCGAAAACTGGCTATTCTTTTTTATTCTTATTTTTCATGTGGCTTCCGCAGTCGAGGAAAATGCTGGGATAGTAGCTTAAATTGAGTTACGACTGTTCTTTATTCTTTCAACGTCCTTCGCAGTTCATCGTTCTCTTAATCAGCCTAACACTGGACACTATAAAGTTTGAGCTCCTGAAGGCGTCGTTAAACAAACACAAAAACCAAACTTATACTTCAGTTATCAAATTCTAATTCTGCCGGTACAACCTGACAGTGCACACACATGTCCCATTCAGCCTTTGTCGGTCACAGTATAGTGCTGCAGTTTTGTTGAAGTCCTACCTTGAGTGTTTAAACAAGATTAAAAATCGCGTAGGCCTACTCCGTGACGTACGGTAGTATGCAGATTGTAGCAAGGCGTTCTCTCTGTCTTTAAAATATCATACTGTTTTCACGGTGCACGCGTAATTGTAATTTCATTTAGGTCCATGAGAAAAGTATTGTCTCTCTGCCAGCTATTTTTGTGAATCCCACCAACGCAGAAGAGCGTTATGTGAAGTTAGACCGAATATCACCAAAGTCGGGAGGTACATGTGGAAAATTCGGATTGAAATTCATTTAGGCCTTCGAGTAAAGTATGTTTTTCACTACTGATATTTGCGAAACTAGTTCATTCAGTTTTTTTTGGGACATCGTCTATAGCAGAATTTTATTTAAAAATGGACCAAAAATATATGTGGGCAGAATGTAATTTTCCCTCTTCATTTCACTGTACCGATTTTTACGGCACTTGCAATGGTATTGAGTGGAGATTTAGTAAGGTGAATTTCAGCCAAATCGATAACAAAAAAATACGGAAAGTAGAAGTATCAGTAAATTTATAACCGTCAGTAAATTGTGACTATTTTTTCCACGCAGCTAATTCTTGCGGGACAACTTTTCGTAATAAAAAAAAAACCCCCCACCTATACCAAAATTCATGAAAATCCGACTGTTGTAGTGGCTGATACTACTCGTAGGTCACAGGTAGACGGACGGATATTGTCTCCACATGAGCGCTCTGTTTATTTAACTTTGTAAGGAACACCAGAGAATTGTTGCGTTTAACAATATAATGGATTTGCTAAGCGTTTGAAGTGTAGCCTAAACGCTGTGCACTCTGTAGTTTCCACCGTTTATGGCCGTATAATTCGGTACGTCACACGTCTCATCATTTCATATTTACCCACAAGACTGTAGGTTATGTTTAATTGCAAAGCCACGAGATTGCATCCATTTCAGTTTTCATTCGTGCTGACAGTTGTAATGTTCCTGAAGTTTGTTATCGAATATATATACGTGTCGTTAGCCATATAACAGCAATATAATGTCATTGACATAGGAATATTTTGATTATTATTACTGGAGATATTTAGTCATTTCTGAATACGTCGATAAGTTTGTCTTTTGAGTATCGGATCGTGTTCGACTCGTCTCTGACGTGCTAACAGGTTTCGTTGCGTCCAGTATGGCAGACGGCAGAACATCTGAATGTGAGTGACATGGTTACGGGGGTGAGGTAGGTTAGCAGAGTTGTGTTTGGTTTCGTAACGTAGTTGTGTCTTACAGATGAGCTGACAAGGGTCTATCATTAGACCCGGTAAATGAGAAGACGCTTCGTACAGTGACATGTTGGTGGGTTGTGTTAAACTGTCGTGCACCTGCATCGTATGGCGCAGTGTCGGAAGTCATTATGTCGTCGGATAGTGCAGTGATGAAAAAGAAGTTTTGTACCATGTACTGGCGTGGTTTCTGTTTCACTTATTGGTAAAATTTTTGTAGTAATTTTACGCATGAACCATGGGCTTAAGCATAATTCCTCTGGGGGCTTCGACCGCTCCTGGTCCGAATGTTAGGGGCCCTGTTTGGTCTTCAGGCGGCTTAAATTTCACTAATTTTTGTTCCAGTTTCATTATTTCGTGTCCCGATTTTTAAAATCGGTCATATCTGTTAATGTTAATTAAACATTTTTGTTGCCAAGTACTAGTGGCTTTTTTTACGAATCGGCTTATTTATAACGGACGTATGTGTGCTTTTTCTGTGTGTAGGGTTGGTGTTGTGTGTGACGAGCACATACGAGGGTGCGAGGTATGTATTACAGTAGATGTGGAATAGGCAAAGTTTAAGTCTGCAGAATCGTGCCACCATTTTGTGACTTGAAACTGGGGTTATCGATAGGGCATTCATTCTATTTTAATGGTTCAGACTAATAATATTAGTGTCGGGTAATTTATTTATTTTTATGCACCGTGAACTGCATTGTGCCTGTTAGCTATAGTGATCAAATTGGGCCATGTTTAAGAATTGTTAGCAGTGAATTTGTGAAGAAAATACGAAAGTGGCTGATAGGAGATCGTGGCACTTGGCGATTTACAAGTGCCTGTGACAGCTGTGATACAGAGTTTAGTGATGTGCCACAGTGATTTGTAAAACAAGTGGGGATGTCCCCACCAGCAGTGCATCTAGCATCTACATTGGACTTGGTTGTACTGCAACCAAGTTGCATCATAGGGCGCATGCGTACGCAGGTGGACAGTGCCGAACCACCTCTTGAAGCCAAGAACAAACACTACACTGACATTTTATGAGTAGCATACGTCAAACTATTCTGAATGTTATTTGGCAACATTACTGACGCTGATATTCGTGGTGGGTTGGTCTCTGATGACGTTATGGAGCTCAGTCGTTAATCATATAATACAGGGTGGGGCATAAAGATCTCCCACTTTTCGAAGAGGTATAAAAAATATGAAAGAAGCCACCTAGAAAAAAAATTGAATATATTTCTGAAAAGTATATTAAAAACACTTTTTAAATGGATTTTAAAAATCAGATCAGACATATGGCGGCCATCGTTGGCAACACATTGCTGAAGACGTTCCCGGAAGTTCATCACTCTCCGGGTTATCTCAGGCGGAATGGAGTCGATTTCCTGTTGGATCCTTTCCTTCAAATCCTCAAGAGATCGAGGACGATGTTTGAAAACATTTTCCTTTAGTTATCCCCAAAGGAAAACGTCACATGGGCTTAAATCTGGTGACCGTGCCGGCCACTCCACGTGTCCCCTTAAAGAGATCAAAAGCCCAGGGAACAACAACAAAGCCCCGATGTTCACCGGTCCAACTCATTATGGGTACTGACAACGGTAGAAGCTAACCAACCGCATGACACTACCCTCGCCTCTCTACCAACACTACAGCTCGCACAGTGCCCCTTCGAAAAGTAGGAGATCTTCCGTGAAATGCGGGGAATTTCTTGACTAGCTGCAAACCAGTTAGCTTCTCAAGAAGGACTCTGCACCATGGAGTAAGTAAGTAAGATGGACTGTACTTAAGTGGAACATTTTACTGGTGTTGTGGAGTGCTTAAGTATCGTGTGAGACGTTGCAACAAGGAAGGAAATCGTTGGTGGCCTGTCTGCTGATTGCTATGGCTTCGGGGAAGAATAAGAAGGTAAGTGTGTATTTAGTAACAGCCGTATTGGTACATACAAAAGTAGTTCCGATATGTATATGTTTAGGATTCGCTGTTCATGACTGCCATTTTGGGAATGCACACCCATTCATTTTCGTGTGGCAGGTGATGCAGAAGTTGAAAAATTCTTCGGGTTTGTGTGGCCGTTTTAAGGTGTTTTTATGAAGTTCTGTGCCCCGCGATGTTAGTATGTTTGACGGCACGGACAAATCCCGCGTTCTTCACTGCATGGATTGTCGAGTTTATTTACATTAATAGTTGTCTAGACAGGTTTAGGTTTCTGTGACAGTTCAACTTGAGCCATATTGGTTTATGAGTTATGCCAATACACAAAGGTGGAAACTTTGCCGCAGATCTTACAGTTAACCAGTTTTCGTAGGTATAATAACCGGGTGTGTGAGTTGAGACAATTTGATATAGTTCATTCCCTCCCTTATAGTTCAATTTTCACAATTTCATCAAACGAATGCGCACAACTGCCATTTAATTCACAATAACATCTTTGTAAACATTAAACTTGTACATGTTTCGAATCTTACTGGCCCATCATCAAGGAGTACATTATAAAACAACGCCAATTAATGTGCATTTGTTGGTTGAAATTCTTACAACATCAATTAATGTTGTTGGTGGAAATATGGGAGTTGAGACAAATTTGAAATTTCTATTTTCTCCTGTCTTAAAGGCCAAGCACTGACGTGCTCATGTGATTTAACCATATAATATAGTTTTAAGGCGTTAACTGGGTAGAACTATATCAGTTTTAATAAGAATTAGACAACTATTTTTATTTGTAAAAGAAAAAACAACTGGATTTTTTCATCTTCTCCTGTTCCTAAGACTAACAGCGTGATGTAACCGAACTCAAAGGTTACGCACTTTCCTTCGCAGGTTTTAATGGAAGTATAAGGATTAAATTCGGGTACTTCATTAATTGTAGATCAATTTAGCCACTCGCTACGGGCTGGGGGGTCCGGCGTTCGAACCCCGCGGGGGGGGGGCGAAATTTTCCAAACCCAACGGTAAAGCGGCCGGGGCGGGGCTTTGGCCACCCACACCACCTAGCGTCGAGGTTAAAGAAATGGTAGAGTTGTACTTTTACTCCCTCCCCTCCGCCGCCATGTCTTCACGGCATGTTATAGGGTGAACTACATTAAGTACGACGCCATTAAGGCGTAACTGGGCGTGAAGGTAACAGCGCCACATATTCTTAACTTTAGCACTGGAAGGAGTTTAGTTACCAGTTTTACGGCCCGGCAACTTTATCTTCTGGTGAAAGAACGCCTGGTGTCCATTGTATAGGGTGCTAGGTGTGATCTGGGACGGGTCCTTACGTTTTTGACAGCCCTGATTCGGACATCTTCATAGCTCAGGTCGTTGGGCACCGGCCTTTAACCGCTTCGGCCTGGATTGGAGCCCAGACTACTCCGGTTGGGGTGTTCAGTTGAACATTCTTATCATTCCATCAATGATCATCATCAGCGCTCTGTGATCTTAGAAGCTGACAGCATCTTTCTGTAACACGCTTCAAAAATGACTGCACCAGTTCCTGCGTTGTCCAGCTCGTAGTCTAGCCATTGTACCGACTGAGCTATACCGGCTTCCTCCATTGACAGCCGTCTAGAAAATTAGGCTCTTAGCCACATCCTTCTGTCAGTGTTGCCAACTAACGAAGTCGGATACTTCATTGTCATCCGCTCCATCACTAGACACTTTTTTCTAGTGCTTAAGCAGTTTCGTGTAATGTACGCAAAAGTCGATTAAACAGTATGAAATTGACCTGTTAAATAATTAATGTAGTTCTGTCGTGCAAGCATCCATATGTGTAATGTATCTTTCACTGTAGCCAAGAAACCAAACTTCATTATTATCTTAATCTTATCTTACATAAAAGAAAAGAGAATTGGTTACGAGACTAAACTTTTTGTGGCATTCATCCTGTTGTACTGTGGCAAATTAATAATTATTTACTGCCGTAAAACACAACAATAATCGGTGGGCCGTTACCGGTGGCCGCTCGCTTGCTGGGGATTGCGGGTTCGAATCCCGCCGAAGGCATGGATGTCCATCTCTTGTGAGTGTTATGTCTTGTCAGGTAGAGGTCTCTGCGACCTGCCGATCGCTTGTCCAGAGGAGCCCTCCTGAGTGTGCCGTGACTGAATGTGGTCGTGAAGTCAGGATAAAGAGGAGGCCCTGGCCCATTAGCAGCTGTTAGGCCATGGAAAAAAATTAACGACGTTATTCGAGGATGACTGAAACATGTAGCATGCGGTGTTGGATCTAAATTTGCTTTTTTTTTTTTTCACGGCAATAAACATGGCACTACTAAAACGAAACTTATCACACAATTCTTTATCATTAAAGTTTTCATACACAGTTTTACATAATAACTATTAATAAACGCTGCCACTCACTATTTTAATTACGCCAGTTTCCAAGGATTTTATAATTTCATAATCAGAGTGAAGTAAAGAAGGCACAGATGTTTGATGCACAGTATGTAGATGTGTTTATAGCAACCGTCATACAAATTAGGCTTCTCCAGTTGCAAAGATTCGTGACACGGCGATCAGGCAGATGGGATATAAAGAAGTGCACCCTTGTACAGGCACTGAGGCTCTGTACAGGCCGTACGGCCCATAGGGGGAGTAGAGGTATAGCTGTACTCTTTCTTGACCATGGCACTAGAAGGGGGTGAAGAGTCAGCGTCACGCCCCGGCTGCTCTTTACCCCCGGGAAAGACCCGGTGACCATTTTACAGGAGGCTGGGTGGGCCCCAGGGTCGGTCTGGACAGGTGCGGAAAATCTCGTCCCCACCGGGATTCGATCTCCGGACCGTCCCTCCCGTAGCCAGTCGACTGAGCTACTCGGCCCACCAGATAGAATATAGATTTGACTAAAAAAAAAAGAGTACTGCATCATGAAGAGTCGTAATGGAATTTGAAGTTAGTGAAAAATATTGACAGGGTAGTTTAGACTAACAGGAGCGTCTTATTGCCTTTCCGCGCATATTGTTTGAAATCTGACGCGGACTGTTGATCTGAAGTAGGATGTTAATTAGGTTTCCTGGGCCTGTGCAGGGTCGTGTCTGAAGAACAGGTACGTGACAAAGGTTTTGACTCTTTACCCTGGATTAACCTTTCATTATTGGTCTATCGGAGCATTTCCCAAACTCTTTTGGCCACGGAACACTTTTTCATTTAGTAAATATCACGGAACACATAGGTTGTGTGTTCTCTTATTTACCAAACAAAAGTCAACGCAACGAGATCTGTCAGTAACCATATGAAAGGTTCTTGTTAATATTATTATATGAACTAAAGTGGGTACCGGGTCTTTCCCGGGGGTAAAGTGCGGCCGAGGCGTGCTACTGACCACTAACCCCCTTCTAGTGCCGCGGTCATGGAAGAGTAGAGCTATACCTCTACCCACCCTCTGGGCCACACCGGGCCTCTAACGGGATCACTTTACCGTTTTTATTATTATTTGAACAGTATCTTAAACTGTGATCAAATATGCTAAATTCAAATTTAATAAAAGAATCATTGACTTTTTGTTTTCTTGATTTTTTCCACGGAACATCGGTGTTCTGCAAGATGTAGTTTGTGAGACGCTGGTCTCTCGTATTGCATTCGGTGCAATAGCGCTAGTTGCTGTGGAACCGTAAACCAATTTACCAGGGCCTTTGGACACATATTTCAAACTTTTTTTGGTTGGTACTTTATTGATTTGATAAACGCTACTGAATTATTAATTTTATGACTGAACAGTTATTAGTAAATATATCCATTGTGTACTGTTTTGACATTGTTTGTTGTGTCTCTTTATATCAAATGATATGCTAAATTTGGTTTTAACTGCCAGTTACTGAGATAAAGTACTAACTTGTGAAGCCTGACGGAATTTTTCGCGTTGCCGTGCTGATTTAAGTTCAGCTTATTAACATTGATTTGTGCGATATGTTCTAATGAAGGCCAGACTTTTAAATCAGAATATGCCTAGGGAAGGAGCCGTAGATGCTGCAGAGTTGCGGGATCCGTAAGCCTTATAGGTAGGGGATGCCCCAAACTGGTGATGATGTGATGTGGACTGTTGGACGGACTGCTCCATTTGGAGACTGCTCCCAGATGTCATCGTCTCTCCAGATCCACCACTCCCCAACATCCTAGAAGCATTGGTTGAATTGTCAAGCACGCTAAAAGGCATGTTTTTCTGTACTGAAGTTATTAATATTAATATTCACGTCCCAGATCAAGGAATATGCCATTTGCAGTCTTGTGTTCTATGTTACATACCTCACTAATCTCATTGTGCATTTGTTGCAGACACATGACTATTGTTCCAGAGATAATCGCACATATCCCAAATAATTTTCATTCTGTTTAGGTCCCTAAATATTCACCATACATGGGGGTGTTTCAGACAAACTATGTTTATATCATCGTCATTTATGTGATGTATCTTTTAACGGTGCGATTAGCTTTCTTTTGGGGGGGGGGGGGGAAATGGACAATTTAAATTTTAATTTTTTTTAAAAAATTTTTATTTTTTTTCCAATAAATTCTTT
>Ga0123354_10010161_pt1 | contig 14477 bp, 13 predicted proteins | sample TergutLab28metaG_2_FD_97872 | JGI IMG/M metagenome (GOLD analysis project Ga0123354, IMG submission 97872) | Labiotermes labralis P4 segment gut microbial communities from Petit-Saut dam, French Guiana - Lab288 P4 | ecosystem: Host-associated > Arthropoda: Insects > Digestive system > Gut ... | reverse complement strand
TCCACCTGCCTATGAAGATGGAACTGATAGAGGGTTCCGAAACGTCGGCTATTAGCATTGTGACGCCGGGGAATTACCCAAAAGAAAACATATTACATACAGGACACGGCGAAAGCTTAAAATAAAAAATTATGAACCACTCCATACAGATATGTACACAAGTTACGGAGTGTTGCATATGAGGGTTTGGTCAATATTTTCTTGGTGGGTAGTAATGTATTTCATGTGACATGGAATGAGTTTCTTACTGCAGGTGACTATGTATGTAGTATTGTTAAAAAGGAAGTTTTGTAAAATGCTGTGCTGTTATTTTGATCAAAACTGCCTGTTATAAAATTTCCATAAACAATTTCAAATTTGTCTGGTCAAACAGATTCAGGAATTCATTCTATTATTATTGATCAGTGTCTACATACTGTATGACTCATAGCATTCAAAACATTAAATATGAGTAATCTATCATTGTTCTTTCAGTTGTCAATGTCACACAGCCATAGAACAGGAAAGAAGCATGAATATAAATGGCAAGTAGGTTAGAATTTACAAGAAGTTATGGCTTAGTCCAAGGCACTATCTTGGCACGGCTATGGACGAACTGAGCAAGACCAAAAAACATCATTCAGAATATTCTGTTCAAAACAACAGTGTGACATGTAAAGATTTTTATACTCTAAGTGCTCCATTGTTTCTCACATATAGAAATTTAATACTTCAGCTATGAATATTTACTCAAGTATCTCTTCAGCTTTACAAATTTTAGTGTGAAAGCCAGCAACCACAGAAATCTCATCTGCAGTAACATAAGGTGTGAAAATAAGAACGTGGAATTTTGGAAAGCTTATTTCAATGATTTACCTGTAACCAACATACAGTTCATCTGGATGAGTGGTCACCACATCTGCAAAATTTTCTTCTACTGCTTTCATGCAGAATTCTGTTTTCCATCCTGCTAGACATTCCAGCTGTGGTTCTATCCCATATGCCTTAGCTGCTCTTTGTAACAAATCACATTTATTCATCTCTGAACTAGTTTTGGTGCAGATTCTCACTTTTCCAGATGGTTCACACTGTGCTAAGCTGTTGGCACTGAGGAATCCAGGTGCTAAGTAGGGAATTGTTTATCATAATAAAATGAATATAATGAAAGGCAATAAAATGTTACAGATTATTACTGTCAATGTACAATATGTTAAGAGCTCTGCTGGTTTTGGCTCATTGCCAAACCAATAATATCTGAAAAGTAATCAACATGCAGTTCATGTTATGACTGAAACAAAACTTAGAATCAAAAGTTAGACTACGTTATGCTAAATCACGTTATTTACCACCTTTGTCATCAGTCATTAGCAACTTACTCTCATGCATGGATAATACCCCAATTAGACAATCTCCATATGGATAATCAAGAGTACACTGTAATTCATAATTTGTAATTACTTCCATTCTAGTTAATGACATAATGGGACACATCCCTTCAGCATTAATATTTCTTGTTTAACTTACACAAATATGAATTGCGGTATAAGAAATGAATATTATCTTTCATTTCTTGCAAACAATGTAGACTGTCATACATTATCTATTCTTCAGTCACTTCCCTGAATAGTACTGTCAGGATTAATTGAAAGTCATGGTTGGAATTTGTTCCTTTGAGAAACATAGATCCTATGCACTCAGTGCTCTTTAAGGCAATATAAAGGAGACTTTAAAAAATTGCACGGGGTTTTTCAAATTCCCAACATCTGTTATTTTTGCTGTTTATATTCTTATCATTCATCATCCAAGAAATATACAGATTTATGTACTTTACTTCTGTGCAGCACTGAACCTGCGATTCCTTTTCCACTGTTTAGTATGCATTAGTGTTCTTTTATGTGGCACTGTTAGCATAAGATGCTTGATATGAACTTCTAGAGATATTTTTTCCATGACATACATACTTTACAGACATATTGCAATGAGGATTCTTTGTTCAACAGAATACATACATGTGTCTCAGATGCACTAGCAACAGTCTCTCTATGAATCATAGCACAACTTGCTGCAGCACATAGCATTGCAGATAAGATAATTTAACTTTCAATTGTCACAACTTGCATAACCAAAATTATATTTCTCTATGCTTGGAGCAAAGATAACTTAGATGCCTTTTTTTATATTGACTTGAGAACTGCAAGACTTGTAAAAATTACATTGAAAATAAAATTTGTATTTAATTCTCCTCTACAATTTTCTTTCAAACAGTTTTAATTCTGATAAATATACAGCAAATTACATTTTAGATCATCAACAACATATGTAGGTTGTCATGTAAAGTTGTCATACAAATTTATGTGTGTGTGTGTGTGTGTATGAAAACTGACATGACTATGTAATTTTTCATAAACTTCTACATTATAAAATGGGATAAAAACCAATTGGCAGTTCTTGGATTGTTACAACCATACAGGTAGCCTATGCATTTTTAATAGGCATGCCACATGGATGCAAATTGGCCTAAAAATAAATTAGCAATACCCATTATATCAAAAACAATCTAATTTTTTACTATATAATATTTTAAATTATCATTGCTAAATCCTCCTTTAATTATCATGCACAATTTGTAGTCTACTGCAGAGACATTTCTCTTGTTGATAGTCTAACAATCCATGTGTTTACATCACTGAATAAAATTTTACCCTTCTGTAAATAGTCATCAGGTACCATCATTGAATCCAGTGGTACAATGGTCTGCGCATGTATCTCCAGTAGCTCCCTCAGAGCCCAATACCAAGTCTGAGGCTCTGAAGTTTTCAGAAGTGACAATATTTGCTGCACACTTTCAGCAGCTTCCCTGTAAATATGCATTTATGGTACATACTTACAATTACAATTTCACACACTTTACAAGAAACCAACTAATATGCATATACCCTGCCGAATTTTATCCCAGAGCAGTATATCAGAGAAAAAATGTAAACATATGACTGATATCCTGCTGTGTGTGATGTACATCTAGCCCTCTGGTGTATATTCTTTGAATCTGTAGTGAACAAGAAAAGAACAAGTCATTTTATGGATATTCAAATTCAAGAGAATTACTATTAATTCAAAAGTTGGATTAATTACATGGATACACTAAAATATGTAGGAAATACAATACAGTCACTAAAAATAATTTTCTAAGTGCAATGTATAATTGCATGAGAGGATGGTGCTTTCAAAAAGTTTAATTCTCTGTTATATCAAGAAGTTTCATGTCTATTTGCCAAGGAGTCATGGACAGGAACAATAAAAAAATATTTTCAATATCGATTGTTATATTAAGACTTTCATACAAATAACAAGTTGCTTTTTTTTTAAAGGGTTAAACATGTGAACAATTTCTAAGTTCAAATTTTCAAAAGAGTCTACATTACTTTTGTTCATACAAGATTTTAATAAAAGGAGAACATTTTTAAGATACAGACAAAATTTGAAATACCCAGACCAATTTAACTGCCATCAGCAAGCACTGACTCTTGGTACATGCCCACTGCAATCTACTGATAAACTTGCATCCTGATGTTACATGAGCTGCAAACAGCTGGTACAGAATTTAGGAATTATTCAAAAGCATCTATGACTTGAAGGGAGTGGTCATTGTTTTGTGTGTTTGTGTGTGTGTGTATGTGCACCCACATATATATATTTCAAGAAAACTTAATTAATTTAAACTGCAGTCATATATAAATATTCCAGTTGTTTTCCTGCAAAAATATAAATAACCATCCTCTTGTTACAAGAACAGGGAAAATGTAATAATGTTTACAGTGATAGGCTTACATGAAGTTTTGAGACAAGTTACCAACACCCCAAGTAGATCTCAGAGTTCAGTTATGATAAAATAAATGATATGTTGAAAACACAGAGTTTTTGACCCACTTGGCAAAACAACACAATGACACATAAATCAACAGTAATAACAAGAAGTTGTAATAGATACACATGGTGTAGTAGAAAGTTCATGAACCTTGTCAACATTTGCCAAGTTGTTTCGAAAGCCTGTGTGTGTATCTTCACGTCTGAAAATGAGCAGACATGTAGGGTGGGCTTAGCCAGAAATTTGTTGGCATATACATGCCATACTCTGAACTAAGCTTAAAAACTACCTATGTGCCCAGTTGGTTCAGTTTTGTTTTCAGAACTCAGTGCACCAAATTGTTGCAATTTGTAAGAGTGTAATCATTTAATATAAACCAACAAAATGCACTTTTGTTAAATTGATATTTTAATTTTTATGATGTACAATTATAATTCATGCCACACCTATAAGTACCACTGTCTTCCTGAAGATGAACCCTCAGGTTCAAAACATGTAGAAGACATAATAATAATTAAAATATTAGTTTAACAAATGTGCATTTTGTTGGTTTATATTATAAGATTATATTACAATGCAAGGTGCTAAAAACATACAATTGTAAGAGTGTCTCAACATTGAGTTTGGTACACAACTAGGTTAAATAGTGTCACAAAATTATGACATGAACAGAAGAGCCTACAGCAACATGGATTTTGCTGTAGTGTAATAACAGTGGGCATTTCAAGGAGGAACAACAGTCACTGAAGAATGCAGTGCAGAAGGGAATGACAGTGGTTACTGACAACAAGATGATGCCTACTCATCAACAGATATTTCAAGAAGAAAGCAGATGAAAGAGCTTCTGGAGTTACAAAGCTCTCAGTAAAAGATATGGTAATGCCATGTCATTTTAAATGACCACCTAAACATGCATCATTTATTTGTGTGTGTGTGTGTGTGTGTGTGTGTGTGTGTGTGTGTGTGCATTAGTTTGTGTTTTGTAGGGTGAGGGGTGTACATTGTTCCATAAAATCTCAAAAGGAAGAGTCATGTCCTCAATAACAAGGATATGATGGACAGAGTAAACAGTGACGCAGACATTCTGAATGAGGTCATTAGACAATGAAATATGGTACAGCTGTTTGATTACAATTCAAACATCAAGCCTTGTATTTGAAGTCTCCTGTATCACCTACAAAGCATACATTTTGTGCAGTCTGCTCAACAGAGAAGGTAATGCTGGAAGTGTTCTTCAGTAGTCAGGTCATCATTTACCATATGTTCACTCCAGAAAGGCATAGCATCAAAGAACACCAGAGTTCCTCTTCCCCTTGTATCAGAAACTATGTGCTATGAACATAATCACATGTATCTAGAAACTGTCTGTTCCAGCATTACATAAAGTAGTGTCTTCTGATGCAGCAATATTTCCCCAAGAACTGCATTGCTCTGTTTCCATTACCTCTTTACCATCCAGTTCTATGTTCTGTTGTTTACTGTGTTTTAAAGAATGAAAATTATGCTGCAGGGATGCATATGAATAAGGCTACAGTGTGGTCATATGGTCACAAAAGAAGGTCAGCAGGACTAATTCTAGATGTGGTTCCACCAGTGATACAGCCACTGGCAGGAATGTGGGACAAGAATTAATTTGAAGGTGGAGCGCAGCAAAAATCGCCATCATGCAAATAACCTAGATTGGACAAAAGGAAGTGACATCTGTTGACTCCATCAGTTTTCTGTATACTGAAGTATGTTCACACACATTAAATACTTTTTCAGCACAAACATTTTAAAGATGTCAATTACAGATTATGGTGGCTCTTATGTTAAAATAATAGGTTGCTGTCATAAGATTTTGTGTAGTAATAAAATGTAATAAAGATTGGCAAAGTCTGAAACATTGTCTTCTTGATTTTTTGTTTGAAACTTGGGTGTGTGTCTTACTGGGGGGGACTGTATTTCAAGTAAATATTAATCCTCTATTTTATCAGAATTTAATATTCTTTGTATCTTACCTTCGTACTATTACAGCTGGCCAGGGTCGTGAAAGCCAGGCACAGTTCTCTGGATTTTTCAGAGGGACAAGCTTATCATCCACACACAGATAGCTATATTCCTCTGCAGGGGCTTTACCTGCTCCTTCAACAAGAATTCCAAAGTGGTACTGAATATCTGGCAGCCTTGCCCATGCAACATCACCAGCCCCATCTGTCAGGCAGTACAGCGCTCCGACACGTCCAAAGTACTTGTCATTCACTGAGCATTCTGATGGGTTGTCACACAACTTACACAGGTTTGGGTATTTTCGCACTGCAGAATGTTAACAACAGTGTCACTGTGGTAATTACAAATACAGGAGGAATCTAAAGAGATATTGTGACACAAAATTATGGAAATGTCATTTGCAATCATGTTTACAATTTCAGTATTATTAATAAACATCTGGGTGACCCAGTAGTGGTTTGCTTAGCATATGAACCTAAAGGCTATATCAACCCACTGTTACGTGGCCGTACATTTTGAAAATTTTACCTGCTTGCTCACAACAAACCTAAATTTGTGGATGTGGATGTGAATGTGTGTGTGTGTGTGTGTGTGTACATGCACAAAAAATTTGATCCATCATAAATGTGTGAAAAGTCCATAATACCTACTGATATGCAACTCTAGGGCCAGACTCAGGATAATTGAGGCCACAAGGACCATGGCCCCATGCCCACATCTCCCTTCAACTCTATTACTGTTGTTGTTGTCATCATCGTCATTGTTTGGCACATTCACAAAATTGCAAAAAGTGACTACTACCTTCCTCATGTCTGTCTCTGTCTGTTTGTCCATTAGCATGTACCAGAGTCACTCTCAAAAGATGGGTTTCTATGAAACTGGGAATTTTAGTTACAGCAGTTGACACATTCCAATTTTGTTTAAAACCTTCTTCAGTACCACCAGCAGCAGTTTTATGTGCAATAAGTAAAATGTCTCTCACATGTGACAAGTGTCTATGAGCCACAGAAATAATTTCCACCACTGTCTTTAAATATAGTGTGGAGAAACTTAATATTAACCCCATACATTTAACTAAAATGTGTGGGCTCATACTCACAGCAAATTGTAATAGTGGCAGGAAGTGACAAAACATATGGCCAGAAATAATAATAACAATAATAATAATAATAATAATAATAATAAATGGCTGACAAACGCAGATTTCTTAGCCGAAACAGAGGGTTTTTTAACAGCAATACAGGGCCAAGTGATACTAACAAGAAACTACAAGAAATCTATTTTGAAGCCGCCAGAAACCAATGAGCTGTGCAGAAGATGTGGAAAAGAATCGGAGACAATCCAACACATTACTGCAGCATGTGAGCAGCTAGCACCTACTGAGTATGTAAAGAGACATGATGGACTAGCCAAAATTATCCATCAGAAACTGGCAGAAGCAGCTGATATGATTGACAATAAAAGTCCATATTATAAGTACACACCAGCCAGTGTACTGGAGAATGAAAATTTCAAGCCGTACTGGAATCGCAGCATACTTTACGGACAAAAAAATACCTTTTAATCGACCTGACATAACTTTTATGAATAAGAAAACTAAGAACATCTTTTGGATAGACATAGCTGTCCCAAATACACATAATCTCACCAAAACAATAACCGACAAACAAAACAAGTACCAAGAACTGGCGAATGAAATATGTGCTATGTGGAAGCAAAAGGCAGAACACGTTACCCCGATAGTAATATCATCTACAGGAGAAATTCCAAAGTCACTATCACAAAGTCTAACATGGCTTAACTTGCACCCAAATACAACTGCAAAAATCTGTAATTCTTGGCACATGCTCGATTGTAAGAAACTTTTTAAACTACAAATAAGACCACCAAGCCTAATCCTGTTGATTACTACATCCCAGGATAGGTGAATATTTCCCAGCCAAAGTTGAGAAGTGAGAAATTCGACGATGATGATGATGATGATGATGATGATGATGATGATGATGATGATGATAATAATAATAATTTATGTATCAATATGTTATTTTTATCACAGCATAACATAACAAGTTTCTCATATGAAGCTAGTTTTGTGCATGTATCAGCTATGTACAGTCATCATTAGGAGGCTTACTCCCCTGCAAACACAAAAAATAGTGAGGTGGGAGGGGCATGTGGCATATATGTGGGACAGAAAATGGGATGGGAGGGCACTGACTGGATTGTCTGGCTCAGGACAGGGACAGGTGGCAGGCACTTGTGAATGCAGTACTGAACCTTCAGGTACCAGAAAATGTGCAGAATTTCTCAACTAGCTGAAAACCTGTTAACTTCTCAGGAAGGACCCTGCCCCAGGGAGTCATTTAAACACAAAAAACTGATCAAATCTCTCACGTGTGCATATATATATATGCACAGAAGTGTAGGCATTCACATTTAACAAATATACTATTATATCCATACATAAAATCTGTTTGATTAGAAATGTTGTCATCTTATTTATAGAAGTATATTACACTAAATGCCATTTGGGTTCAATCTCTCACCTTGTGACACTCTGGTAATGCATTATGGTATATTAAAATACATACATACATACATGCAAGATGTGTATACTGAGAGAAAAAAATCCAAACTAGCACAGTAGTCCCAATTAAAACATCCAAGAAAAACTGTTAAACAGTACTTATGTTAAGACAAACAGTGCTTGTTGAATCTGTAGTGAATGACATGTCAACTGATGTTGATTTAACTAAATAAGTTTATGCGCGAATAACTTTTCAACCTTCAATAATATACTTGATGAGACATTACTAAATAAGCATGACTAAACAACTCTACACATACGCATACACAAGAAAATCATCAGCCATTTTGTCTTTGTAAGGAAAACATCTCCTTTATGATGAAACATATACAGGACATATTGAACTTTTGCAAGCTGTGCGAAAATCATTATGTTGTGCTTGGATGGTAACGTTATTATTACACAAATGAAGTGTACACAGTCCGACAATTATATAATGAGACTGATTTTATTTTGACCAAGATAGAAGTACTATCTAAGAAGCAATGCATGCCATCCATGTGACCAACCTTCACCTGTAATCCGGCAACACTGCAACACCCCACGCTGAGCATGATGGGAAATACGGTGCCATGTTGTGCAGGTAGTGAGAGGACGTGGTCACAGTAGCGGCATTGAGCAGAGAGCGAACATTAAATTCTGTTTTAAACTCGGGAAAACTGCAGCAGAGACTGTGGAATTGATGAGACAAGTGTACGGGGATAATTGTTTATCTCATGCACAGATATTCAGGTGGTATGCACGATTCAAAAGTGGTGTGGAAACGATTGAAGATGAAGCCAGGTCTGGGCGTCCATTTTCTGTTCGTTATGAGGGACTCATTGCGAAAATGAGAAAACGAATACAAGAAGAACGTTGTGTGACTGTGAGAATGATGGCTCAGGAGTTTGGTGTTAACAGGGAGACAATTCGTCAAATCTTAGTGGAAGACTTGGGCAAGAGTAAGGTTGCTTCCGATTTGTGCCGCATGCATTGTATGATGATCAAAGACACGAGCGTGTTCAGTACGCAAGACATCATTAAAACTGCTCATAGAAATAAAAATTTCTTGAATTGGATTGTAGCAGAGGATGAAACTTGGTGTTTTCACTATGATCCCACAGCTAAAAGCCAAAGTGCTGAATGGAAGTCACCAGCATCATCAAAAGGCAAAAAATTTTGTCTTCAAAAGTCGAAAGTGAAGACAATGTTTGTGTGTTTCTACGACAGCAAGGGAATTATTCACCACGAGTTTGTCCCTGAGGGATAAACTGTCACTGGAAGTTTTTATTTGAGTGTTCTGGAACGCCTATGGAAGAGGATTTGCCATGTCCAGCCCAAGTACTCAGCACCAGGCAGTTGGTTTCTTCTTCACAACAATGCACTGGTTCACCGGGCAGTTGCTGTACAAGAATTTTTAGCCCAAAAACAAGTGTGCATGCTCCATCATCCGCCCTACTCCCCTGATTTATCCCCCTGTGATTATTTCCTGTTCCCCAGACTGAAGGCCGCCTGTTTGAAGATGTTCAAGACATCAAAGCAACTGTGACATCGAGTCTTCAGGCCATACCACAAGAAGACGTGCAGAGGTCCTTCCAGTCTTTGCTAGATTGTGCCACTCGCTGTATCGATGCAGAAGGGATGTACTTTGAATAAAATACAGATAGTACTCAAGTCTTTTGTTCCAGTTTTATTCTATAACCTCAGTCTCATTACATAATTGTCAGACTGTGTATGTTGGTAGGAATCTTAATCCTTGATGTTTCTAAATAGCAACACATTAACAACAATATTAATAACCAAAATGTAAACAGTTTACTGTGCTTTGCTTCATAAATTTTGAAACACAATTATTGCAGTATGCAATATGCAAGAAGATTCATAAGAATAAGGCTTGCAAGTGGAAAATGAAGGAATAATTTTTTAGATGAAATAAAAAACCTTGATATCTGGTAAGGTAAAGGGAAAGTTCACCCTATTACCTGCCATGAAAGCCCAGAGGGGGAGTAGTACTTTGTATTGAATTGAATTGAATTGAATATTTAAACTCAGCACTAGGTGCTAAGTGGTTGGTCAATGCTACACCCTGGCCACTTTACCCTTGGAAGTGACATGGTACCCATTGTATAGAAGGCTGGGTGTGCACCATGGCCAGTCTGGACTGGTGCAGAAAATCTCGCACCCACTGGGAGTTGATTTCCGGACAGTCCAGGCCAAAGCAAGTTGCTATACTGACTATGCTATTGCAGTTTGCCATTGACAAGTGGAGAATTATTAATTCAAAAACAGATAAATTTTGTATAACATACCCAGCTTTATGTCCAGTTTACGGTCTAGAACCCGCAGTCCAGGTTTGCAGGCAGCCTTAAAGAACTGAGATGTGGACTTGAGATCATTTTCTACTGCTGTCAGGTCTGCATCGCATACTGGCATCACTACACGAGCCTCAAAATACTACAACATCAATCAAATATGGAAAGTAATTACCCTTATTGGACTAAATATATCAGATTACATACAACTGCAAATCAATGCATTCAAACTGCTGAAAACTGTAGGGAAAGTTAATAAAACAGCCTAACACAAACACAGTCCTGTACAAAATTCTCGACAGAAAACAAGTAACTCTGATGGACACAGTAAAATGTCAATGCAAAGAATGTCAGTGAATTTCTAAAACTGCTTCTTGAATATTAAAATTTGTTACAATTAAAAAATGTTAAAATGTGTGTATCTAACCTTGCAATGTATTCTGATATATACAGCTTCCATTCTCAATTGGAAATAGTCTGGATTTTAGAAATATTTCAAGAGAATGTTCAAATGTCTTTTATCTTTGCTCTGTCCATTCATTTGTACCCAAATCATAAAGTCATTACGGTTGTACAACATGGTTACATTGACAATTTAAACACCTGTGTGATACTATACCAATAAAATTTAAATTTTACTACCTATCAAGAAGCTCATATTACACTTTGGCATTATCAGTGTTTATATACACTCAAATTTGAACAACATATTCTGTGGAAACTGCAGATTCAATATACATACCTGTGAAATAACTTTAGTCCACTCTGTTTCAAAACCATAACCTGGATGACAGAACTTCTTCCCATGTAGCTGTGATATCCTGGTGATGTTGGAACTCTTCCTCACAACAGGAAACACTTCATATTCAAATGGAGCTATATAACAAACAAATGAATAAACCATGTTTGTGTGTTACTTTTAATATTCCTTTTCTCTACAATATGCCATTTTGTGTGGAAGCACTCTCACTCCCTTTAACCCAGCCAATCCATAACATGAAGGACTACATTAAAAAATTATCTGCCTACGCAAACAATAATTCACCTGCTCCACTACTAAAATGAATAATGCATAATACAGCCACTCCCTTACTTACATAAGGGTTGCATTCTGTATAAATTTATGCAAGTCAAATTTTACATATGTTGGAGTTTCCTTAAATTCAGTTCAATGTTTTTATCTCATGTGCAGGAAATACTAAAAAAGTGTGCTTTGAAATGTACAATAAAAAGATTAAGTAAAATGCCAGTACAAAATAGAACATAGTATCATTTAAACAAATGGGATGCAAAATATATTTCCCACAATATTTTTAAGTTTGTGCTGGCTGGCAAAAAATTACATAAAGTCAAATTAACTTAAGTATTAAGTAAATTGGGAAGTGGCAGTATAATTTTGAAAGCATGATTCTGTAGGCAGTGAATGAACAAATACATGTACAAAAATAAGTGTAAAAAATGATTCAACCAACGAAGGGTATATAAGAATATCAGCTGTCCTATCACAATTTGAAATAAATTACACACCAGTCAAAATACGGGCCATTATATACAAATATGGTCATAAGATTGGAATGACAAAATTCAATTATGGTCATTGCTAAATTCAAGACTTTAAAAATAATTGTGGATGTTATGAATGTGTATTTGACCCCATTCTTCAACACAACATTATGACAACTTGTAGGGAAATAAAGATATAGTTCATTCACTGGTAACCTCAACACTAGGTGGAGGTAAGTGATCAGGTTCAAAACCTGGGCACTTTTCTCCTTGGCAAACCTCATGTTAAAAACAAATATGACTTTCTATACAATGTTACAACATTTTAGTAGTATCAGATAGCTAGAAATGAAGGATGTGAAGTAGAAAAGAAAGACAGTATGTCAAATACTGGCTAATAGAAAAGTGTCAATATGCAAGCAATTCCAATAAAACATTTTTTAGACATGTCTTCTATTAAGAACAACACTAAAAGTTTCAGTTTAATATCAGTGTTGTAGTAAATTTCATATTTTCTATAATGGTTATAGTTAGATACTTGTCAATATGGATCTCTTTCAACAGTGACCACAGAGACAGGTGGCTATGGGTGAGACATAAGAGATAAATGAATAACAAGACTGTTAGTCACAGCTGCGTTTGGACATGTTTCACATTAATTAACATTGTCCAAATGCAGCTGTAATTGGCGACTTTAGTTTTCAATCATCTATACAGGTGGCAGCAAAACATTTTATGAGTTCCAATTTAACAGGCCATCAGAAATGTATCTGACCGAAACAGTTCTATTGCTTTGTCTAATTAGGACAATTGGCTTTGATTTATTGTGTGGGTGTGTTAAAGAGTTCACAGACAGAGGTTATGTAAGTTACAGTAGGAATTTGTTCCAAATTATTACAGTTTAGTAACACTGTGAAACTTACATCCACTACATGTTTTAGTGTTCAGTGTTGTCAGCACATCAGTCTAATCTATCGTAAACACGTGCTTCTGCAGATTCTTAGGTATGTCTCTTTATCTGAACTTCATTTTAATTATACAGTCAAACCTCGGTTCGCGAACGCCTCGGATCATGAACAGTTCAGTTTACGAACAAATTTTCCAAACAAAGTTTCTCGGATGACGTACCGTGTCCTGTGTTAAAAACACGCAAGCCGTCAAATTCGTGGAGCGATAAGCTGGGAGTATCAGCGTCGGCAGTATTCGTAGAAGAATGATCTAGCGGAAAAAAACCCCGAGTCAGCAACACCGATCTGCAAGACCATTAGTTGCTGCGTAGCTTTCATTCACTCGAATTCACTGTGCCTTCTCTTTAAATAGGACACCATGGGGCCAAAGAAAGGCAATGATAGAGCAAAGTGAAAAGAAAAAATACCAATATCATGATAGATGTTAAGAAAGAAATCATAGCCAAATATAAAAATGGTGTTCGTATCTCTGATCTTGCTACTCAGTTTGGGATGGCAAAATCAAAGATCTGTACTATTCTTAAAAATAGAGAGACAATCAAGAAAGCCTTTGTTGCAAGAGGAGTGACAGTTATTACTAAACAAAGATCACAGACAATTGGAGAAGTGGAGAAATTGCTGCTAATTTGGATAAACGACAATACGTTAGCTGGCAACAGTGTTTCTGAGGGTATGATTTGTGAAAAAGCAAGGCAATTGCATGATGATCTGGCAAAAAAATATCCTGGTATGAGTGGTGATACTGATGTTTTCAAAGCTAGCAGAGGGTGGTTTGAGAAATTCAAGAAAAGAAGTGGCATACATAGTGTGGTTAGGCATGGGGAGGCTGCGAGTATGAACCAAAAAGCTTCCGAGGAATTTGCGCAAGATTTTAGTGACTATGCAAAGGCTTATGGATTTATTCCCCAGCAAGCGTTTAACTGTGACAAAACCGGTCTGTTCTGGAAAAAAATGCCAAGGAGGACATACATCACCGAAAAGGACAAAGCATTACCAGGACACAAACCAATGAAGGACAGACTGACTCTTTTGCTATGTGGAAATGCAAGTGGGGACTTCAAGATCAAGCCATTACTCGTGTACCACTTGGAGAATCCGAGGGTGTTTAAAAAAAATGTGATAAAAAGTAAATTGCCAATTATGTGGAGGGCTAATAGTAAGGCTTGGGTAACTAGGCAATGTTTTATTGAGTGGATTCATGAAGTCTTTGCCCCAAGTGTGAAGAAATACTTGCAGGAAAACAATTTGCCACTGAAGTGCCTTCTTGTGATGGATAATGCACCTGCTCACCCTCC
>Ga0123354_10010160_pt1 | contig 14478 bp, 6 predicted proteins | sample TergutLab28metaG_2_FD_97872 | JGI IMG/M metagenome (GOLD analysis project Ga0123354, IMG submission 97872) | Labiotermes labralis P4 segment gut microbial communities from Petit-Saut dam, French Guiana - Lab288 P4 | ecosystem: Host-associated > Arthropoda: Insects > Digestive system > Gut ... | reverse complement strand
TCCCCATCACTGTCACATTACGCATGCGCTGTACTTCAATCGGCAGGTCTTTGTATTCTGGTATGTTTGAAACTGCTGACTTTAGTAGGGCTACACTATTCCTGACGACATGTTTGTGTTGTCTCGCGTAGGTAGAGGCCTTGCGATGGGTTATTCCCAGACGTCCTACCTAATAACTACGAATAAAAATCAGAAACGGTAGGGCTCGGGCCGCAAGGGACAGTTATGCCGTGGAAATGAAGGGTAGCAATAGTGACGGTTGTTAAGTGTGGTAGAGTCCAGTTGAAACGTGATGCCACACGGTGACGCACGGGAGAGAAACTGCCGGATGGAGTGGGTAGCTAGTACCCTTCACACCACCTCTGGAACATGGTGTATCCAGCATTATTACCGCTGATGCGCACACCTCGGCTGCCAGTAGTCGACTGAACTGACACCCTTGCCGATTTAAATGGACTCGTCCGTTTCGCCGAAAGACAAAATCTGGATTCTGCGCGTGTGCCATCACATTTCAAAAGCAGTCTACAGCCATTGTTTACACCGATGGAAAGCGGCTAAATGACTCATTTACTGTACTGTCGAAAGGCCATTGTGGAAAACAACAGTCTGAGCGATATTCAGACAGACGCGGTACCAATGACGTCATGACAGGTACGGAGCGAGCCGTGAAGCCACGTGTTGCATACAAGTTGACATCAATCGCAGGAGTGGTCAGAGTGGCAAGAGGAGTTAACAGTCTGATACGTTTACCACGACATGCCACATGTACAATGGCGATTGATGGACAAGAAATTTCAATCACCTACCTTGCTCTTAAAGCCAAACAAAACTAACAAGAAATCCATGGATGAATTACAACCTACAGTAACCCAATGAAACAACAAACAACTCACCAACTCCTTACTCTACAAAAGCCAATATTGGCCAACAGTGTCAAGAAACCCGCATAGTTTGTGGAACTCAGAAAGATCACTGTCCTGCTCATAACAGCGCGCACTAGTGTGTGCGTGTGTGTGTGTGCGTGTGTGGTGTGTGTTTGTGTGGGTGTGGGTGTACAGACAAATACTATTTTAAAGCAGAAAAAATCACACTTTTAAAAACTTTCTTCTTTACAGATCAGTTACAAGAACTCTGAGACTTGGACGTGAGGCCTGGCGGTTTGTTGGAATGGTACAAACCTTGAAGAGGAATCTGTTGGTCCATTTTCAGGGTGGATGATGGTGGTAGCAGGTTCTTCCCAAAGTTTGTTAACTTATATGCTAAACTACATGGCGTCGCATCCAGGAAGGCTGTAATCCTTACGCTTACAACTTTGAGAACCTCAAATATTACATCCATACTCCAGACCTTCGGGACGACATCATCACCTTGGGTTGGAACCCAAGAAAAATATCACAGCACAAAGGAAATTATTTCGGACCTGGTGGCTCAGTAGATGTACTGAACGAACGAAGAATTGGAGTTGGATTCCTTACAGGGGCAGGCGACACTTCTCTTCGCCACAGCGTTCAGGACGGCGCCGAGGACCAAACGGCCACCTATCTAGGGCGTACCGGGGACTCTTTCAATGAGGGGGAGGGGGGAGAATGCGTGGAGATATACCTCTCCATCCCAACACACATATCGTCACGGTGTGGTGCTTAATTAAGCACAGGAACAACTTCCCTTTCATACAGTACTTCTTCATCCCAATACTCTCTTCCATTCCCCTTTGTTCGCCTTCTACCTACCTTCCACACCCTGCTTCTCGTTTCGTCGAGATGCCACAATTTCATTTCCCGTCTAGATTTCCTGGCTGAAACAAATCATAATTCTTCCACCTACAGCATGACAAAGTTCAGTGACACACAGGGGTCGAGTCATGGAACTTCGCCATCCGCAAATGAAGTTAAGAATCCAGTGCTGTCCTCTGGACAGTACGCCCTAACTACTTCCCTTACAAGACAAGACGGGAAAGGCTGTACCGCAAAATGCAATATACAAAATTACCGGCGGATTTTTTTTTTTTTTTTGCAATTTGGGCTTACTTGTGGGCAGTTTATATATCAACTTATAGCAGAAGCCTCTTTACGCGTACATCTGATTTAATACATTAACTATCAGAGAAATCTTTGTTAAACTTTCCCAGGTGGAATTTCAAAACACCTATCTTGATGGTTTATGCACGGGCAATAGGTCACGGACAGACATTATCTCTACGTCGTTCTCTTTTACTTCGTAAATAACGCCCAAAGATCACATGCCACTTGACCGGGAAACAGGCCATCCTGACACACATGTTCCGTGATTGCCCTCGCTGTCTCCGGAAAAATTTCGGAACGGATATCAAATGCGGTCAATGAGTTCACAAGGCACAGTCACCCTATCATACTACGGTACATAAACTGAGCCTATGAAATCACCGTTAAATGGACAAGTAAACAGTGATTTACAACACAGGATAATTCTGAACACTTGTGACGAAGGTGTGATACTGACTTGACACATACTTTGAATTCTTATAATAAAACCAACTAGATGCAGTAATTTCTCAATTTGATTTTTGGAATAAAACCCTCCATGTTTCGGACAGTTCCTCTGTCCATCATCAGGAGTTTTTCCCTGTACACACTGCAATGGTATATGTCATACAGGTTTGCTGACAGCTTGGGAGCAGAATCAGGACGGAACGTCCTAATCCTACTTACAAGCTGTATGACATATACCACTGCTGTGTGTATGGTGGAAAACTCCTGATGATGAACAGAGGAACTGTCCGAAACATGTACAGTTTTATTCCAAAAATAAATTTGAGAAATTAGTGCATCTACTTGGTTTTATTATAAGAATTTATCACGATGCACGGTCACCTGAACGTCAAACATACTTTGAACTTTAGCCAAAAGATTGTCTTTTCTTAAAACATACTACGTTCTGTAAGCTACATCTATTTCCATCTCAGGTAACAACCAGACAAAATTAATCTTGTATCCATTAGATTGAGCTAATCGTTATGCTCGGGTATTAATCAACAGAGTAGGTTCCATACTTTCCGCCATTTAACTGATCTTGAAAGCTAGACTAGACTTCGAAATATAGTAGTATCATAAAAAACAAAGCTGGAACAAGCCTAATACAGGTGCCACCTTACTTACAGCACGGTTCACACACGAACTACTCTAAAATACTTTTAAACATGATAACTAGACATTAATGCGTGTAGACGCATTAGTCGTGGTTTTTTTTTTTGTGCGGCTTACGTTTGTGCCATACGGAGGAGAGGATAAAATTCACTTAAATATTCCAGTAATACTATTTCAGGGCTTTGCTGCAACAGTCTTCTGTTGTCGCTAATTAAATTACGTGCAGGATGAAAAACTTGTAATGCCGCTTGAAATGTTGATTTGAAGCTGCAAATCTGTCGACAATTTTATTAATCCAACCCGGTTTATGGAGAATAACAGAGTCGAAATTAAATAACTGCTATAATACCTGTTACGCAAAAGAAAATTTCAAAATCCACATAGAAATAAGCTACTGGACCCTGCAAGTATGTTGAAACGAATGCAGAGAAAATGAGTATGCGGCCACACCCCTGACTTACGACCAAAATTTCCGTGAGAAAGTTTCAATACAAACTACTATAAAAATTGCATTAAAATTTCACTTCAAGCTACATTTCAAATTGTGTGCATAAAATGTTGTTGATTTTCACAACGCCCGTTATTGTCACGTCTCTTCTCATTATTTTAAGACAGAAAGGGCACTTATTTCAATACCCCTCGGCCTGCTGGAGGGTGCACTGTACATTCCACATCACTTCTTATTTTCGACTTATGACCAGGTGTTTAGAACGTATCCTGTTTCTAAGCAGGAGATTAACTGTGCATTCAATCCTTGCCGATCGCGAGGATCAGATTCCTCAAAAACCCCGCGAAAGGTAAAACTGCGATGCGCAAAGTTGAAAACCTATTTTAAAAATTCGGTTAGCGGAACCACGCGAAAACATGATAAAAACAACAGGATTAAGTGACTCTGTTTGCTTTCTTGAAAACATATCGGTGTTTCTGGCTAAAATTTGTCACTGTGATGAAAAGGAAAGCGGGGCGGAGAGGAGGCAGAAGACTTCGCGAAGTAAAACCATTTGTTACACTGTCTTGCCATTTACTGCATGTCCTCATACACAACCGTGCAGCGTGCCATGACGCCCCCGTCTCGTGAATAAATTTCGAGTAAGTGATCCGTCTCGATTGTCTTCTTGACAAATTCGGTGTAATCAGCACCACCCACGTGAGCAGTAAACGCTGAATCTCCTATTCCCTTCTCAGCGTGGAGGCTCACTCGCTTCTTACAGTTTTCACTGACACGGAAGCTGTCATTTTCCACACCCCCAAACTGTGCTTAGTGGTGCTTTAATCACATAACTACTTACTAACAACCATTTGTGTGCGTGATTTCAGACTTCCTGCACGAAGTAAGAGGTCTTGGCTCTTTTGGAAAATCTTGGATTTCTTGACCCTTGAAGATGACGATAGGTGATCCCGAAACGTCGTTAAGGAAATACCACTATACGCTGCGTAATATCCCAGAACAGCGTAGGTCTCAACCCTTTCTGCGTTTCATCATCCATCGATCTTTTCGTGGAATGGGTCACAAAGAATCAGCCAAATACTTTCGCTCTCACCGAAATACCGGCCTTTAACGCTTCCCCGGATCTTGTCCTTATTTTTCAAGTAAAAGAATCGTCGACTCGTCTACACCATAATGACGTCGGACCGCAGCAATCTCCCATCCCCTGCCCAACTTATCCAACACCAACACTTTGCCTAACAAAGACAAGATTTTCTATTTCGATGGAATTAATCTGGTTGTACTTCTAATAAACCAATGGTAATATTTATTTGTCGTCAAGGACAAAAATTTATTTATTGCTCAATATAGTAAATTGTAGTTTTTACGGTAAATACAAAATTATCGTCGACGTGGTTTTATTTTGTGCTTTATCCTTGGGCTCTTCATTAGAATGTCTTTCCAGACACAATTAAAACACGAGAACATCAATTAGTTCTAAAAACCGCAAACAACACAATCGAAGTCATTACATATGGTACGGTATCTAGACAGCTACTAAAGGAGACACGCGCGCAGATGCGGCCTGCTTTGTAATAAATAACATGCAAGCGCGACCGCAAATGAGCGAGGGAAGTACACCGCTTTGCACGAGGGTGATACCGTAATTCTTCCGCGTATTGCAGCGAAGCGGCAGTGTCCACGGAAGATCTCTGGATAGCGTAGTGGCGAAGGGTCCTCTCCGGAGGGTACCGGCGTTACTTTTACCGACCCAGTCCAGACAGAGCAACAGCTATCATCATGTTCCTAACCAATTTCTAATCAAAGGTTCAGTTTAATTGCTGCATCCAGTATAAACCCGAAAATTAAATAAGTGCTGCGACAAATCAAGAGCGGACCGAAGAGCGTGTTTTTCCAATAAATGATGTTTACATACCTACGCTACAAAACACTACAAACAGAAAAAGAAATTTCACAAAGACAAAACATGTGAACTTTCTCGTAATAAACTATAGCACCACTTTTATGTTTATGGTTCCGTGCATCGCTGATCTATACTAATAATTGTCCAACGAGATGCAACGCAAAGCAGTCTATTTATTATTCTGCAAGTTCATTCAACATGTTTCGGGTGTCAGCCACACCAATCATCAGGATTACACAAAACTGTAACTACAGCCTCCGGTATTGGTCATATTTTTTGTGCAGCTACCTCCCTCCAACATGGCCAAGCTAAAAAGCCAAGCCAAAATTATGACCAGTACCGGAGGCTGTAGTATCAGTTTTGCGTACTCCTGATGATGGGTGTGGTTGACACCCGAAACATGTAGAGTGAACTTGCAGAATAATAGACTGCTTTATGTTGCATCTCGTTGGACAATTATTATTATATACAGTACCACTCTTAGCTTAACCCACACGGGCCACCCTGCACATCTGCTTGGTTATTTTATCCAGAATTTTAACCGTGTTTCAACCTGTTATCAGTTACATAAATTTTAAATATTCCAGTCGTAACTTCCCTATCACTGTCCCAGTAAACCCGAGTACAAATCTCCAGTAATCTTTGTCACGTTCACGATCAAAATAGTCCCGTATATTTCAGGCCAAATTTGCTCGCAAATAGAGCATTTCAGTCCAACCGATCGTCGTCCAAATCAACCGACAGGTCATCCAGCCTACGAACAACATTCTACCAGACTCTACACAGCACGTTCTTACTAAACTCTTTAAAGGCAGAGCCTGAAGTGTCCCCCTGCCTTCCAAGAATACTGCTCCTCTCCACACAGGTCATCCCTCTCGGAAAGCGAGAAAGTAACACCTTGCAATTCTGCGAGCTGTAAGCAAAGTGGAGCTGGGCCCCGAAAGTAGCGCTGTCCAACATAACTCTGTGAAGGGTATTTCTGAATCTGTCCACAGGATGTGGCCTGACCGGAAATCTCAGGAGGGCACGTGAAACATAATACAACATAAAACATATTTCGCCATCAAGAGTAAAGACATAACTAAATCCACTTAAAATACAGGTATTTGAGCAAAGAATTAAATAAGTAATTCAAATAGTCGTACATACATACACACACACACTCACGGCGAACAAAATGCATTTTGTAATGTTAAAAACCCGGCGGTACGTATATTTACCACTACCTGTATAGGGTTAAATCATCCTGCATGTACATTCTCTATCCAGTAATGTGCATGAACACTCATTTCTAGCTCGAAAGCTAACAAATACACTGGCTCTACTTATAATGCTAGGAGAGTAGCCACGCTTCCATGACTTGCCTGTTAGGAATTTGGTACGAAAGGTTCTTCAGAGTTAACTTTCACGTCGATTGTTCCTTGTCCAGTGCGGGGCTGGACCTATTCACAGAATGCAGCGCGTGATGGGTTCTGTCGCGGGGCGAGTGGTCTCGTCTGCCCTCTACCATTAGAGCGCAGCGACGCACCAGGCATGTTAAACACAACGGCCTGCTCTCCCACATCGCCCGTACAGACATTTAGACCAGTGCAATGGGATGTCTCAGCGCTTAACGCCTTGTACCGCAAACATTATGGAAACTTATTCGTTTCGTTCAGACAGGCTATTTATGGAGTTCATGCTGCCGTCAGACGTAAGAGAGGTTAAAGATTATTGACAGTAATAGTATCTCCTTGTTTCACTGCTTCTCTTCATCCTGTCATTCTTCTCAATTTCAAAGTTACTACAGCACCTTTCTCATGAGATCAACCTTTCCCACATTCATCAAAATTACAACTCTTGCTTTAAAAATCACCAAGTAATCCTTCCAAATTTTGTATTTACACCACATCCCATGGCCAATCTCATACAAAGCTACTTCTTGCCATTCTAAACTTCGTCACTTTGATATATAATTTTATCCCTAGATCTGAGGGCGCAGTCTAATGGCATACCGACCAAATGTCTTCTCCACTTCTCAGTGGCTTTCCCATTTCACCCACTCTTCTGCCACTCATTCTCACTTCCCTATCACTCACCCTCCATGCATGAAACTGTTAATATGCTTATGGAGATCGCTGTGTAAGATAAAGCAAAGGTGTTCCTGCATTCAAGCTACCATAAATCAATGAAGCACCACGTGTTCTTCAAATGAGAAGTAGATGAAGGTAAGTGGTCACCTCCATGCCTCAATTTTCAGGACGTAAAGTGGAAACAAAACATTTCCCTGAAACATTTGCAACCACTTACCCGACAACACGGTCTTATAAACCTCAAGGATGCGATTCAGATCTTCGCTGCAATGAAAACCCCAAATCTCACTTTCATAAAAACTTCTATAAAAGTATCCCTTGATGCATATCGCTTCAAAACAAACAGGTTATGCTACAATGAGATGCACAAGCGTGTCTTCATTTCCACAAATTATTTATAATTCCTGCACTTGTGTTCGTTCTATTTACATCTATTAATTTCATATTCAAGCTCTCTTTTTTTTAAGTTCTTCACTCTTGGTGAAGTCGAGGTCACCGCATAATACAGAAGAAATTAGGACGTGGGGCTATTGTGATATTTTAATTTTAATTCCCTCCATTCTAAATCATTTACCATAAATTAAAAAAGACGGCAACGTCATGTCCATACTTTCAAGCACAAAAGGCGAAAAGGGCCCTTCATTACCAACAGGCGTTCATTAAAATAATCCTTTGCTTCTTTCTCTCCTTGTATTCAACTAATTCACCGCCACACAAATTCCACAAGCTTCAAGTGTGGGGAAAGGGATGTGGGTTTGAAGCAAAAACCAAGATATTTGCATAATAACTCCTGTGCCAATGGCAATATTATTAATCTACCGAGAAGCAACAAAGATGAATGGGAAAGTCAACTCTCTTGCGCCCCCTCCCTCCGCGTCTACTAAGAGAAGGATGGGGTAAAATTGGAGGGTAATATACAAACCCGAAGCCTCGATAGAGCAGTTAGTAAAGTGACTAGGTTAGGGGCTGGATGTTGGAGGATTCACGGTTAGATTCACGGCTGGGACAAGATATTAGTCTCGATAGAGCAGTTAGTAAAGTGACTAGGTTAGGGGCTGGATGTTGGAGGATTCACGGTTAGATTCACGGCTGGGACAAGATATTAGCCTCGATAGAGCAGTTAGTAAAGTGACTAGATTAGGGGCTGGATGTTGGAGGATTCACGGTTAGATTCACGGCTGGGACAAGATATTAGCCTCGATAGAGCAGTTAGTAAAGTGACTAGGTTAGGGGCTGGATGTTGGAGGATTCACGGTTAGATTCACGGCTGGGACAAGATATTTTTTTCCTATCCAAAGCGTCTAGAGGGTCTCCGTGGTTCACCCATCCTCCTCTACCATTAACACCGGAGGGTATTCCCCCTGTGGCAGAGCGACTGGTGCGTGACGCCGGCCGGCCGGCCAGTATTCCTGCACTCCTCCACACGTCTTCATGACGTGGTGCCTAATTAAACACAGGGGCAGCTTGACTCTTCTTATTTTGCTCTGCTGTAGGGCCTCAGACACTAAAGCGTCGAACGTAGGATAAGCGGTGATTTAGAAATGATCTGGAAACGGCAGTGGTCTAATAGAGGCGCCAATCCGGCATGCGCGTAGAACGAAAACCAGGAAACTCAGTCTGGCTGGGCGATTTCCCATTCTGAGATTGGAATGTGTACCTCGCGTAGAGATGTGAGCCGTTATCACTACAGCCTGCTTGTGGTTGGCTTATTAAATCAGAATAAAGAAGTGAGATTGTATAAAATCTCAACTTCGTGGCACTGCTTGCATTTCAGCCCGTGACTCGAATTTTCAACAAGTCAGGCAATGTACGTATAACGTAACATTGAGGCGCGTTCGTACAACCATTGTTGCTGTGGAAAAGCAATGAGTTCTACACATTCCGAGCGTGCATTTGTAGCCTGAAGTATCCAGCTTGCAATGCGCATGCTCCGTATGATACTGTCATCTGTGGCCTGCCCGGATCTACAATTTTTTTTTTCACATAATCTCATAATCGACACGATTTTCGAAAAAAAAAAAAAGGGTCACTGAATATAAAATGTGTGTTTTGATATTCTCTGAAAATTTTGCCTGAAACATTTCTCATTCTACGTAGAAATGAGCGAGATATGATCAAAAATGTACACAGGTCCTCATGCAAAATACCCCTTATTCTTATCCCATTTTAACGAAACTTTAATTTTTTCTCATATTTTCGAAAAATACTCAAATATAAAATTTCACGAAAATCCGTCCAATGTTAGCCGAGTTGTTCCATGCAGACAGACGAACGGACACGAGGAAGCTAATAGTCACTTTTCACAATTTTGCGAACGCGCCAAACAAAAAATGCTTTCCTTGGCGCAATGCGCAATAATCAGTACTTCGTTCACCGCGAAATGTACCGAAACTGTTTATAATGCACCTCCAATCCTTCGTGTGCCTAAGGGCGCCCTAATTAAGAACAGGGACACTGTTACATTGGACTTAATACATTAACAGTGAGACTGTGAGATTACTAAAATCGCTGTAATAACTGGGCTTCTTTCCTCGCACAAACGACTTACTGCCGATGGCTGTTATTCCCGGCATGCAAATTGCAACTGCAAAAGCGAAATGAATTTAAATAAAGAAAACCCGAATTTACTCTGACAAAGCGCAGGGCAACGACCACAGTACGAATGTAAATGAAGAACCAGGTCTTCTGGTATGTTACACTGTGTCGACTGGTAAATGAACCTCCAAATGAATCTTTCGAAACGTCGCTATCCTTTACCAGTCGAAGGGGTATAACCTCCGAGAAGACTCTGCTCTTCATCAAAACCGCCATGGGAAACTAAAATCCTGCAGTGTCATAGAAACCTTAACGATGCTTTACAACAGGTACCCAGCTTGATTAAATTCCGTGTTAGTAACACTGAAATGACTTCTTGGCATCTCCTTGTCATGCATGTTTCATTTCGCAATTGCAACGCCAAGAATTCACAAGAACTCTTATTATTCCGAACATTCCAGATTCGTTAGCAAGACAGACTACAAGCTCTGAAACACAAATTATAAATTAATCCTCGCCAATTCCCATCCACCCTCTTCATTGCGAATTCCTCCTTATTCCACGTTCTTCGGGAACGCGACTTTACCCTCGTACGTGAAGGAATGTCTCTCATTCCAGCCCCATGTTCTGGGGTACCAGGACTTAGATATCAAAAAGTAATCAAAAGATATGAGCTGGCAGTTCAGATATCAGTAGGAAATGTTTCCGTACGCTTTGAGACCTTACAAGTATAGAATATACATACATGCATACATACTTACTCCTTATTTACTCCATGGTGCAGAGTCCTTCTTGAGAAGCTAACTGGTTTGCACCTAGTCAAGAAATTCCCCGCATTTCACGGATCCCGAAGGTTCATTACCGCACTCACAAGCGTCCGCCACCTGTCTCTATCCTGGGCCAGCTCAATTCAGTCCATATACCCACATCCCACCTCCAGGAGATCCATCCTAATATTATCCACCCATCTAAGCCTCGGTCTCCCCAGTGGTCTCTTTCCCTCTGGTTTCCCCACCAAGACCCTATTCACCCCCTCTCCTCACCCATACGCGCCACATGCCCAGCCCATCTCATTCTTCTAGACATACATACATAAATACATAGACACATATACATACACATATATAAATACATACATACTTAAATACATACATAAGTACATACATACCTGCATACATACATGCATACATACACACACACACACACAAACACACACGTACATACATTTCAGACTTCCGTTGCGAAGTAGAGGTAAAGAGAAAGAAATTACCACCATTTGCTGCGTAATGACCCAGAAGAGCGCAGTTCTCAGTTCTATTCTGTATTCGGCAGAACTCGTATCAAGCCTCTTCCCAGACACCGGCTACATTGCTGAGGTCTTTACGAGCGCTCCTCTGTCCTTGCAGGCAAGTAACCTTAAAGGACATCAAATTAGACCAGGACTCTTCCTTTCTTTCTCCGTAATTCATTATTCACTTATCGTAAAACACGACGCTTTGTATTCCGGTGTAATGAAAGTGTCATGAAAGAAACCACATGCATATAAGTTTTTCACGTACATAAACATGAAAAGAACTATTACAATACTTCACATATCGGCTCTGCTTTAAGGTGTGTCTGTGGGGGGGGAAGCGAAGGGAGGTGTTTTGGGTCATTAAACAAGAAAACTTAAAGACACATGTAAAGAGAAATACCATAATAAAAACAACAGCAGTAGCAGTAGCAGTAGCAACAGCAGCAGCAGCAGCAGTAGTAGTAGTATTAGTAGTCGTAGTAGTAGTAGCATTAGTGGTAGTAATGGTAGTAGTGGTAGTAATGGTAGTAGTGGTAGTAGTGGTTGTGGTGGTAGTAGTAGTAGTAGTAGTAGTGGTGGTAATTATGTTAGTAGTAAAATGTTAAACGTTCTCCCAGTGCTTAAATAATCGTCACGCAATAAAACCGCAAGAGACAGTGAGGGTATAGCATCTCCCACTCCTACCCTTGGCACTAGATAGAGGTAAGTTTCAACTCACTTCCCAGGGAAGGGTACGCAGTTTCCTGCTGGATAAGAGTATGCTCAGACTTAGTTTAGAAGCAATGACCAAAAGGAACGTTCTTATACCTGCTGTGATATAATAATAATAATAATAATAATTTAAAAAACCAGACATTATAATCCGTGATAATGGAAAGAAAACATGTATGTTAATAGACGTTGCAATCTCAGGAGACAGAAATGTGATTAAAAAAGAAGCCGATAAGATTCTAAAATATAAAGACCTTACAATAGAAATATAGCGCATGTGGAATGTAAAAATAAAGGTGATACCAGTAATAACAGGGGCGAATGGGACTATTTCAGTCATTCAGAAAATACGTGAGCACCATACCAGGAAAACATGAAGTTAAGGAACTACAGAAAACAGCCATATTGGGCACTGCACACATACTTTGGAAAGCACTAGTGTAAAAGTACAATAGATTCAACACTGAAACTAACGATACAAGCACCATGAATAGTAACAACAGAATAGCTGCAACACCGTATTCCCTAGGGACATAGTTGTTTCAGGAATATAAGTATAAATACCCTGCATAAAGGAGATGATGATAATAATGATAATAATAATATTAATAATAATATGTACTCCTGTTTCGCTCAGCCCTGTATAATGGTCTCAGTTTGGATTTTGCTTTACACCACGGTGCAACGTAGGAAGGTACACTCAACGCTTCTGGGGTAGGTTTTGCTTCTAGATTCATGGAAGAAGTCAAATGAACCCCTGATGGAAGCAGCACGTGTCCTCCGAAACGATGAAGTGACCTACCAGACTGCACCATATTATAATTCAGAAGACGGTAACGCACTTGCCTGCTAATTTTCTCTGTATTTCAACACTTCACCTCGTGACATGTGGACTGGCGTCTGAACGTAGAAATGCGCATGCAGAAGGTAACTTATATAATAAGAAGTCTCTAAATCCCCCCCCCACACTCCCCCCCGACATATTTTCAGCGTAGTTTGTAAAGTTATTTCCTTCACGGGCACTGTTCTTGTGTAAGTTTACGATCCAGTAAAAATTAATGGACCGAAAGAGTCGCAGTTTGTACAAAAGACACACGAAATGTGGGTCACAGACTCTGCAAATCACATACTGATAAAAACGTCAGAAGTAACAAAAAAACTTAGCGTCAGTTGTACTGTACATGTGATCCTAACTACAGCGTAAAATGCCACAAACAGTAAGCAGCACTGCTGTAGAACGCAAGGTCAAGCACAGTCAAATAAATACGTATTAAAAGGGCACGTATCTCCCGAGCTCAAGAATTAGAAAGTGTTCTTGCTCGGCTGCCGAAACGTCGACAGCATTGGAAACAGCATTATATCTGACTGTGAGGTCACGAAAGAACAGATCACTAGATTATGAACAATACTTGGAGAGATACAAAATAATTTACTTTTTATAGCATTATAACTATAGAATAAATAAAGCCATAAGCGGGTCCCTGTCACCACGGCATGGCGCGTCCTCAGGTTGCGGATGGAAGAACGGTGTCCCCAGATACCGTTATCTACGGATATATTGAATAAGCAGTCGCGGACAGTCAGCAATAGGTGGTCCTCCAGCTTGAGGGTTGGGCGAGGGGCTAACAACAACTCACCTTAAAAAACTGCCATGTTATGAAACATTCACATTTTCTTGGGGCTTGAACTGATCCTTTGGTATAGCCTAAGCAACAGAAAAGGGACATATTTGGCACGTGGACCTAGGCGTAGATAGGAGGATAATATTAAAATTAATCTTCAGGGAATGGAATGGTGGGCATGGACTTGGTTTATCTGGCTCAGAAAAGGGACCGGAGGCGGGCTCTTGTGAATGCGGTAACGAGCCTTCGGGTTAAACTGAATGTGGTAAATTTCTTGACTAGATGAGGACCCGTCACAGAATCAAGAAGGATTCTGCTCCATGGAGTGCGTGAATGAGTTAGTTCAGTCGGCCAGCCAGTTAGTTAGTTAGTTAGAAAAAATAAAGTAAGTGTAGTTCTCCCACAGAAGAACTATACCACAAACGACATCGTTCATCTTTAAAACTTGTTAAATAAATCTATACGAAAGTGTTACTTTAGAATGCGTTAATTTGAACTGCATTTCAAGACAGCCACAAAGTAGCTAAATTCGGACAGACAGAGCAACATGTATCGTATTGCGTTTTTAAAGGGGATTTTAAACAAATCGTATTTAGGAGAAGGTATGTAGTCAAACACAACTTAATCACTGAGGTGTAATTTAATGACTGTGATGGAAAACAACTACATGTTTCGGCCTGTGTTGGCCATCATCAGGTTGTCTATGGAACTTAAGGGCTAGCTATATGCATGCGCGCGCATGCATATAGCTAGCCCTTAAGTTCCATAGAC
>Ga0123354_10010159_pt1 | contig 14478 bp, 4 predicted proteins | sample TergutLab28metaG_2_FD_97872 | JGI IMG/M metagenome (GOLD analysis project Ga0123354, IMG submission 97872) | Labiotermes labralis P4 segment gut microbial communities from Petit-Saut dam, French Guiana - Lab288 P4 | ecosystem: Host-associated > Arthropoda: Insects > Digestive system > Gut ... | reverse complement strand
TATTATTTCTTTGTCTAGTGTCTAAATTGTGATTTTCATTGTTTGTTAGGACAAGATTTTTGTTTTGAACAACAGACATTAATAAAGATAACATATATTGTGACGTCAAAAGCAAAATTTGTAATTTCTTAAATAAGTTTCTATGATTTCTGTTCCCACATACTTCCATAATTCTAATTGCCTTTTTTTGTATTCTAAAAATTATGGAGCTATGCAACGAATTTCCCCAAAATATAATTCCATTGCTCATAACCGAGTGAAAAAAAAGCATAATAAATCTATTTTAATGAAGAAACAGGCATGTATGGTTTGGCATTTCTAATTATATAACAAGCCTTACTTAACTTTTTCATAACGAAGTCAATAAAATTATTCCCAGACAAAGTATAATTCATTGTCACCCCCAGGAATTTTGTGTAGGAGCTGTTGGTGATTAAAATTATTGTTAAAGCCTATTTTTAAGTTTACTGACATATTTCTCTTAGTTGTAAAATGTACATAATTTCTTTTATTAAAGTTTAAAGACAATTGGTTTGCTCTTAGCCATTTATTTAAAGTTATGAAAACTATGTAAATGTTTTTGTTAAGATCTATTGGGTTAGAGTGAGCAAATAAAGAATCTAGTATCATGAGCACAAATTTTAGGTGCCGAAGTTTTATTTATAAACTTGGGTAAGTCATTTATATCATGTATAAAAGGAAAACTACAGGTCCCAAAACAGAACCTTGTGGAAATCCATGTCTTACTGTAGCCCAATTTGAAACTTTATTGCTATTCTCACTGTTCTACAATATCTGTTACCCGGATGAGATCGATACAGTTGAAAATCCTTGTCACTGATTCCATTGAATATCAGTTTAAGAAATAGAATATCATGATTAACACAATCAAAAGCTTAGTAGATAAATAAAAGAACATACATGCATATCGACTTCATGTGCTAAACTTTCAAATATCAATCCAAATCATATGTAAACATATTTAACTTTTTTGAAGTTCAAAATATTCGTCCAGAGAGTAAAAGGAATTTTCCTATAAACATTTCTGTAAAACCAATTTAAATTTCTTGGGATTATCAGACTCTATTTATATATAAGTATACAGCAAACCTAATAGTTCTGTGAACAGTGTATGGATGTTACACTACATTAAACCTGACAGAATGTAAACTTCTTACAAAACTGCCGACTGTAATGCAGGAATCTAACACACACTGTTTTGTGTTCTGCAGTGCTTACAGACATTGACATCAATGGATATGATATGCACATGGAAACCCCACCACCTTCTGTGCCTGCTACTTTCAGGGGCAGACCCACCAGTTACCGACTCAACAGTGATGTGTTCTTCATGTCTGCAGGTATTCAGCCATTTTGTGAACATTATATATATATATATATATATATACTGGCAATACCATTTTAAAAATTTTCATAAAACTTAGAATGGAACCATGTTTTCTGTGCAAATGTTGACACTATAATATGTGTGTTTGTCTTTCAGTATAAACATAGTACAAGGAATTGTTCATAGATGATGCTGGTGTTGTTAACTGGGTCATGGGACAAGGCCTTTCTGTTAGGGAAGTTTGAGATTTTTACAGTGCTGTTGCTGAAGATTCCATTCTTGGCTCATACAGCCGAACATTAAACACACACATTTTGGAAGCAGCATATTAATTCAAAGAGACCAGATATTTGGCTGAAAATGTAGGTTTTTTCATCTTGGAGAGTAAGCTTTCCACCACAGTTGTTTTAGTGTGTGATTTTTTGACCAGAAATGGATCCCCAGTGTTTGAAAAGTCACTCTACCCACCCTGTCTCGCCCTCTGTGACTTCATGTTCTTGTAACTGAAAAAAATGTGTAAAAATTCTCCATTTTAAATCATTTTGGAAAATTATTTCCAACAACATTTCCAGGCACTGTACAGGCCTTGGAAAGACATATAATATCAAAATGAAAGTGGTATGAAAGTGACTACACTCACAACTAAGAGCTATTAACATAGGCCTATCTTCATAGAATGAGTACAGATTTGTGTTAAATTATCAGGTTTCATGCAAAGAACATTTTATATTGGAGCCTCTAAAGTTTATGGCAATAATATAATCCCTCTGTTAAAGCAGCATTTTTGTTTCAACAAAAAATATGACTGTGATTCTCCTTAGTTCCTCCATCGAGTGAACCAGCAGATAGATTGCGCCATGCAACGGGCTCTGCCACACCTTCGTTCTGCAGTTCCCGATCCGTGTTAACGCCGGTTGGCTCATTTCGCAGCACGCACCTCTTCAACCCTTCCAAAGTTGCTGCTGACAGATATTCAGTTCTCAGCGAATCCTCGCAGTTAACGAGACACAGAGGTATGACACTCGATTCATCTTGCGCATAACTCGACATCTCTCTCACGTGGTCTGCATCTTCATTTCTTTTTAACATTGTGGAGCTGTAAGAAGTGATGCTGTTTGTTTCAATCCAACTTTCATCTTTTGGATGTGGTTTCATGTATGCTACTTTTCCACTTCATGCTGTTGTGAGAAATAGTACAGTAATTGTGTGATAATATATTCATTAATATTTTTTGTTACTTGGTGTGTGAGGCTGTCAATGGAAGCATATTTGTACCTTCTTACTTGCCATTTGAAGAGACCTTTTTTTGGTGGGGACAGTGAGGGGGTTAATTGTCTAACTGCAGCAAACTCCCAATAACATCTATCATCGGTTAATTAAACGTTATTTAGTTAAATAACTCACAGTTATGGATACAGCTTAGTAAGGTGTTGCTTTTGAAAGAATTGTTTGTAGTGTACAGATATTTTCAGATAATCTATATTTCTGATTTAACCGTTCCATTGCTCCATAACCAGCAACAAGCCATTCTACCTGTGCTGACTTAATTTGAATCTTTCGCAATGGAGAGGGGGGGAGGGGGAGTTTTGTGTTTGGACACCACTTGCACTATCTTGTTGGCCATGCAGTATATTCCAGCTGCTAGACACAGCAGTTTGTAAGTTCTGCTGTGAAAGGCGTGAGCTCAGTGGCAACAGCTGGCTTCAGTTCATCATGTTTATGGTATAATGAAGTAAATATCCCAGAAGTTTGAATACATTCAAAAATTTTGTTTGGAAGATACATGTTTGTATGTATATATCTTTGGTTACACATGTTTATGACACCATATTGCAGGTTCCCCCATAACATTACGGGATTGGCAATATAAAACATTTCCAGTCTTTCATAGGAATTGGTTATCACTGACATATGTGAAGTGGCTTGTAACTTCAACACAGATGAATGTATAAAATTTACATGAAATTTGCAGGTATCTCTAAGTGTTAATAGACTCTAATTTTTGGAGACATATTTCTTGACTTTTTGTTCTATGTTCTATGCTAATAGCCTTGCTAATGAAATAAAGTCTTGAATGAATTATTCACTTTCTTCTTCTCTTCTTCTTCTTCTTCTTCTTCTTCTTCTTCTTCTTCCTCTTCTTCTTCTTCTTCTTCTTCTTCTCCTCGTCCTCTTCTTCTTCTTCTACTCCTCCTCTTCTGTCTCCCTTCTCCTCCTCCTCGTCCTCCTCCTCCTTCTTATACCTCCTCCTCCTCTTTTTCTTCTTCTCCTCCTCCTCCTTCCTCTTCTCCTCCTGCTCCTCCTCTCCTTCTTCTTCTTCTCCTTCTTCTTCTTCTTCATCAATGGCACTGCAGTTCAACGCAAAACTTCGCCATCTTAGTGGACTACCACAGTTAGCTCTGTCTTCTGACCTCTCTTCCCTGTTTTTAATTTTGTATATATTAATAGCTGTTTGTACACAATTCTACATTCCCATCTGCTATCCACATTTCTCATCTCACACCTTTTTCCACTGCGTAGGTCGATTCCACTCGGTATGACTCTTCCGAGGCCACAGTTTCGGTTTCCCAACAGTTAGCATTTTTATGGTGACAGGTTGCTGGTCTGTTGCACAAACCCCAACCTGGAGGGCCCGTCCACCATATTTATAACTCCCGGAGCAGAGTGGCCCAGCCATACCTCCACATACCTGTTACCCATTTTGGTCACCTTTTACAACCTGTATGGGCTGCAGGGGGACTGTTCTTTATTCCGGTCACCACATGGGTAAAAGATGTGGTGCTAGATTCAGATATTTTGTGGGTACCTCACTGCTACTTTACATTCGTAATGGTATGTTGTATCTTATCACCAGGAAGGCTGAGAGTGTACAACCAACTGTCTTCTTAATTAAATTGTTAGAAAGTAATTTGTAATTTCCATATGATTTCTTCACCTGTTTCATAGATTTTAAAGATGTTCACACTTGTCAGACACAATAAACAAAAGAACTATTCAGCCAAAAATTTGTAGTTATTTAATGCAGCTATTTTACTGGAACATATTTTGGCTGAAACAGTAGCTGAAATATGTAACATAGATACATTGTTATTAATTAAATATACATATAACTGTTGTGCTAACTAGCAAATTGATTTCATTATGTATAACTTTCCTTTGGAGCACATTACAGATGTACCAATTAAAACCTGATCACTCATTATTTCTGCACATAATAATGTCTGTAACACACATGAAATTTTGACAAGTTCCTTTACTGGGAGTTTGCTGTAGATAAAGGTGAGGATTTATTTTGAAGTGTGCTAAATAGTCTAACCTGTCTTACATATTGTCTGTCATCACACCTTAATTTGAAACTAGTCATTCTTATTCCAAATAATCTATGTTCCATTCAGTAAACTAGTTCATAACATTTATTCCAACATCTGCACAATACTAACGAAAGCAGTAAGTTTATAAATGTATGACACTCTCCTACATGTTTTGGCCTTTGTTGGGCATTTTTAGGCAGGTGGTTAACAAGGAAGAGAGTATTTATGACTGATTTTGTTACAGATGTGCAGTTGTAATGTTAAAATTCATGTGTTAAACAGAGTACATGATAAAATATTTAAAAATTCGAAATAGGTTACATGCATTTGTAAATATCATGATACTTCATGTATTCAAATGCAAAGAAATATCTGTCTTGTTGTTCAGGGTTTTATCCCTGCATTGTCTGAACCCTAGTTTGTGTTATGACTGCAGTCAACACAGGGATAAAACCCTGAACAACAAGATGGATACAATGAACGTAGATGTTATTTGGCATTTGGATATATATAAACATCATGATACTTACAAATGCATGTAACCTATCTACAAGTCTTAAAACATTTTAGTGTGTATTACAGTTAACACATATATTTTAACGTTGTAACAGCACATATGTAGCTTTCTGCATATTGACAAGTCTGTTGTTACTGTGTAACTATATAGACATAAATAAATAAATAAATCAGCCACTACTCTCTCCTTTGTTAACCACTTTCCTGAAGATGGCCATTGTAGGCTGAAACATGTAGGAGGAATGTTATGTACTTATAAGCAACTGTCTTCTTGTTATTGTCAAGTTGTTGGAAGAAATTTGGTAGGCTAGTCAATCTTACCAATATTCAGGCAAATCCTAAAGTTGTGTAGGAGAATGTAGAGCAGTGTCTCTAAATAAATAGCAACTGCTACATTTCCAAATTCTTGACAGCTAACAGTGAATTAAAACTATGATGTCATCAAAGTATTATTAAATCTGGAGGCAAAAGCATGAGAATAAAAACTATAAAAACTGTAGAAATAAACAAATTCATATTAATGGCCACCGGCATTATGCCATGGGACTAGGCAGCAAACATAACCTGCATTTGTTGTGCACTAGATAGTTGTGCATTTCGAAGAATGAAGGGCACATGTTGAAACTCCTGTTTTATATTGCTTTGCTGTAGCTTTCTTGCCAACATGCTTTAGAAAAATACATTGCCTTTATGTGTGAATGTAAGATACCGTTAAAGAGAGTGTAACATTTCAGAGAGACATACATTATTAAATAGAACTGAAGATATGGACATTTGCAGGATGTGAAGTGTGAGTTTTTCACTCTAGTGACTGCGAAGATATATGTTGTTTGTTAAATGACACCGTGTAGTCTGATAGAAATTTTCCAGCGTTTTCGAGATACCTTCTCCCTTCATCTACCCTAGAGAATGCCAGGATATACAGTGTCACATCCCAAAATCATTATGTTCATTGACCGGTGTAAATTTGATATAAAAACGTAAACAATCTGTTTTTAAAGACAGCCTAGTTGATCTGTCATATTAGTGGGACTGCTTCACTGTCATAGTCTATTTTTTTTTTAATATTGTTATCATTAGTATTAAAATGTAATTAATATTTCAGTTCTGCCAGTGGTGAATATTGTGTTTGTCCTTCTGGGCTGTGATACTGTGTATCTTCAGTTTGGTAGATGGTTACTGCTTATTCAGAGCACCTCAGGTGCTGTCTCCATCTTTAAGATTGATATGACCATGAGGATGGAACAGTAGGTTCATCCAAAATGTTGCTAACCTCCTACCAGGCCACAGAGCATTACAACATGTAAGACCTCAGTCTCAACAGATTTTATCTTGGGATAAACATAAAAAGTGGAAAAGCATCATGATGTTGGAACACCTGTGTTAGAAGACAACTACATAGAAGCATGGCTAATTAGGCACATAACTTGTGTATCAATATATTGATGTGTGATATCGTCTTGTTATATACAAATTAAAAACAGGGAACGGGGCACTCAACACCACTACAATTTTGCAGTGCTTTTCTACAGATTGTGTGACATATTGTGGCATATCTAAAAGCCATCATTATACACTATACAAATACTTGTAGAAGAAGCATCTGGTTTCTTTTTTCAAGTATTATGTACTTGTAGAAAAACAACAAGTGATCTTTTGTCAAACATTTTTGTAGTGTCTGATAATGGCTTTTAACTAAAATCGAAATGTGTCACACAATATACAAAAGACGCTGCAAAATTTTAGTTCTAATTGACTGCCCCTCTTCCACCTTCTTAATTAATATAACACAAGATTGGTAACAGTGGCTAAAAACTTAAAAACTTCTGGGAGAGCCAACTTCGTACATTTTCCACTGGGAATTATTTTTGATTGAATATGTGCAATGTAACGTGTTCCCTGTTCTTTATCTTCCACATAAATTATGGTTACCCAGAACATCATACATAAATGTAAAAGGAATGATAGTGGATTGAGTATCCAAAGCATAGAACATGACTTATAAGCTGCTGGGTGCTGCTTTATGTAACTGTGAATGAATTATACGGCTGACATTAACACAAGCTCTCCAGACTTCTGTGTTTTCAGTTAGATATCTTTGTCACTTACACGAAACTTTAGTATAACAAACAGTCCAAATTTAGAGGACACTTAAGTCTGTTTGTGTTGCTGCCATTTTCTTTCATAAATTGTGTGTTGCTGCCATTTTCTTTCAAATATTGTGTATACTTTTGGTCATTTCTTTTAATAATATGGTGGCTGTACCATAGTTACTTGGGGACTGTGGTGGCACAGTGGTTAAGGTGCTGTGCTACAAATTGGAAGGTCGCTGGTTCGATCCCAGCTGGTGTCAGTGGATTTTCCATTGACATAAAATCCCTCTGATCGCACTATGGCCCTGGGTTCGACTCAGCCTCTAACAGAAATGAGTACCAGGAGTATTTCCTGGAGGTAAAAGCGGCCGGTGCATAAGACTGACAACCTTACCATCATCCTGTGCCGTTGTCATGAAATCTGGGAACCTTAACTTCCTGGAACCCTCTGGGCCTGTCCAAGCCTGTAATGGGACTGCTTTACCTTAACCTTTACCTTTACCTGTACCATAGTTACTTGACGGCTAATTTCCCTTTTCTAAAACTGTGACTCGTAGGCATTTTTGTCATTAATTAATGTTCTCAGTCAAATATACAGTATATTGTCTGTGTGTTTCTTTGTGCATTCTAATTCGTTCTGTATTACAAAGTAAAGTATATTCTGCATGAATTATTTTGGTAAGGTAAAACATTTGTTAAATTTTGCACAGACATTACTGTGTTACCTTTTACTATGTGTATCAGAGAGTTGTCCAAATTTCACCATTGAGTATCAAACATGGTGATTTAATTGTGCCAGTAAATCAACTTTTTATTCTACCTTAGATCTTTGATGAAGTTTATGCCAGTTGCTGTTGTGCTGAGAGTTTAGAAATATTTCTGTTATGTGGACACTTTGATGGAAATTTCATTTAAATATGTTGCCTCTTCATTAAGTCTAAACAAATTGACGAATTATGGTGTTAGAATTGTTAGAAAGACTGCTGTTATACATTTTTTTTTTTATTTGTGAGGGTGGAGATACTGACCCTGAAGCTATATATAATTTGTGTTTGATTTTAAAAGCTATATTATGAAAACCAGGTTAAAATCTCCAATCTGGCATCTAGTTTGGTTACGGAGAAAACTAAAACTAACTGAAAAATTCTATAAATTCATAACTTTCTGTTACAGTTTTCAATATTCCGGTGTACCAGTCATCAGCCTATTTCAGTAGCTGATTTAGGCTGTAGCATGAATCACATCAAACCTTGATATCATCATGCCTCTAAATTTGTGCTTTTTAAGTTATGATGAAGAGGGAGGGTTACAGCCCTGCAGCCCCCCTGCCCCATGGATGTGCCTATGGTTATTCAGATATTTTTATTTGTATTTGTGTAGGTCCTTAGAACCAGAAGTGAATGAAGGATGTAAAAGGACAGATTAGTGAGATATGAAGTTCTGACAGTAGTGTTGACAAACATTCAGGTCTTCAGAGGTGTTAATATTTACTGGTTGCCATAGTGTGTCATCCCAGAAGACTTTTGATTTTCAAGGACTGTTGTGTCCTTATCAGCTTTGTTTTATTTTAATCACACTGTTTAGTTCCTCCATTTTAAATAAAAATGAGAATTGTAGAGCAGTTTGTATTTTTCTTTGACTACTTTCAGAATTGTTATTACATGTTGTGTCTCCTTGCATGCAATTTTATGACACAGTATAAAATTTACATGTTTGGAAGAAAGGGTCTGGTTTGGGATAATCTAACACATGCCTGTGAATATACTACATGAAAATTTTTCCCTAACATCTTAAGGGTTTGCTTTTTCTTTGCATGCATTCACAAATCTGTTAATATTTTCAATTCAATTCAATTCAATTTATTTTCGTCCGTGTTGTTACATATGTAGCATTGGACTTGTCCACCGTATAATGTATAACTGCTGTATATACATAAAAAGTCTCAGACTTTAACAATCATAGTACACATTACAAGATTACAATACACAAATACAAGTTACAATCATACTACCCATTACAAAATTAATGTATAACCACAAAATCTATAATCTATAATCTTTCATAATGAGCAAGAAAATATGTCAATATTTACACATGAACATAACTCTGCTTTTTCTTTGCTTTGTAATCTGGTGTTATTTTTATAATTAAGTCATTTAATTCTTGAACTTTGAAGAAATATGAAGTTATGATAGCATAGTGCTGCACATGTGTTTGTTAGATCGTTCCCACAGCGATGCCCACAGACTGGACCGCCATTACTGGAAGACAAGAGCAGAGGTGACCAGGCATGCAAGCTACATGGCCCGTGCTACTCAGGTGTAGAATATGGTGACGTTTGGGTTTGGTTTTCCTATTTCATTAGTCTGAGGGACCTTGGTTTTACAACCAGAAATGTGTATTGTTGGTAACCTTACCAATAAAATTGCACCTTCCATCGTATTATCAAAATGGTCTCTTTAATATGTAACAGATGTGACAATATTTAATTAGTATGAGTGACAGCAAATTAAAAGTTTCTGGAACATGTTCCATTTTGTGATATATGAAAATGTTGTTTTATCCTTCATGTGAGTGAAACAGAGACTTACAACACAGATTGTCACCAGTGACAGGGAAGAAAAATAGCTGCTGGTATCAGAAGTCATAATTGATGATAGTCACTGACCTCACACACACAAGCGTGCGTGCGTGCGCGCGCACGCACGCACGCACGCACGCACAGGCCACAAAACTTCAGCCCAAACAAAAAATATTTGGAACAGTAATCAATTAAAAATGTCACATGAAACAAAATTATGCAATCATACTGAATTTTGTGTATCATAAGTCTTGATATTGTGATTCTTCTCCTGCGTGTTTGAATCCTGAAGTTTATATTCTGGGAGATCATTCAGTAGCATTAAGAGTGCAACATAGTTGGAGAAATGAACTGTGTCAAACAATGTAACTTATTCAACAATTAATTCTCACAAGTTTAACTTAAAAGTTAAAATTGTTCAGGCTGTGTTTTCTGGGCCTGACTGAGGTTTCTTTTCCCTTCTAGTCTTAATAAATGTGCCTGCCTTCATAAATTTAATTAGCCCATCAGTTGCTGTTCACTTTCCCCATTTTGACAATCTTACAAATTTTGTTTGAAGTTCTAGTGTTTTTTTTTTTTAAATAAACTGATGTTGATTTGTGCCAGTTCATCTGTCGTTTCAGAATATATCAATCTATGTTGGAAGATGAAAAGTTGCATAAGCATATCACACATATTTTTCTCCCTAATGTCTTTACTAACATTTTTTTAAAGAAAACTGGGACAACATAACCTTAACTACCTTAAGAAAATGACCCTACAGATTTTTACCCGTTTTTTTCCTATCATATTCAAGTTCATTTATTTAATATTCTGAAATCCAGTACATATATTTGGGCGCAGAACATGTCATTATAATCTTTAATGACTCCATCCAATAGAGCATGACATTATAATATACCACCAGTAACACACTTCAGCAGTTTCTTAAGCAATTCTTTGATTTTATAAACAATACATTAAAAATAATCAATAATATAGCCAGTTAAAATAATAATTCTATAAAAGGTTTTTGGAGTAAATCAGATTTAAATTATTTATTTACATTCCACTAAATCCATACAAGTTAGTTCCATGAAACTGGTTAATGAGCATTTCCAAATACAATGTTGATATCATGCTGAATAAGTCAGGTAAATATTGCATGTAACATCACATGATCTTCCATTATGTATTAAATATTTATCTGTCTTTCAAAATATCACCGTGTCAAGAATAAAATAACACTATACTTGATACACTATTTTGTAATTTTGCTATAGTTAAAGGCATTAAATCATTTAATCATCTACGTTCATCAAACCTATTTCTTATTTTATATTTGTGTAGTTATTACTATGCTCTGTACATTTATTTCGCATCTATTTATTTCAAATATTCATATTAGATATTTTTACTCTTCCGTAAGAAGATACAAAAACTACACAATTCTATTGCCAACTCAATTGGATTGTCTGAGCAACTTATGTACCTACCTACCCATACTTAGCCACATTAATCCACTATGTCCCTCTACTCTCTCACTCTCTAAATCACCTTATTTATATCATTCCACCCAAGCATTAATCTTATGTTTTGACTTCCTACATTTAGTATCAACATAAGCAAAAAGTTTTATACCGAATAAAAGGTGTTCTGCACTATACAGTCTTAATTTATTTTTAAAATCCTTGGAACTCTCTATGCTCTTTATTCCTACTGGCAGTCTGTTACATAATTTTATCCCCATAGTTACTACACTTATTTTGCAATGTGAAGAGTTCAGTGTTTGAACATACAAATCCTCTTTCCTGCTTGTGTTGTAATTGTGAATGTTTAAATTTTTGAGTCTTATAAACCTCATTCTTTTTAATTTAACATATCACTTTTGAGTAAAGGTAAAGGTAAAGCAGTCCCATTACAGGCCCAGAAGGGCCCAGAGGGTTCCAGGAAGTTAGGGTTCCCAGATTTCATGACAACGGCACAGGATGGTGGTAGGTTGTCAGCCTTACGCACCGGCCGCCTTTACCCCCAGGAAATGCTCCTGGTACTCATTTCTGTTAGAGGCTGAGTCAACCCCAGGGCCATAGTGCGGCCAGAAGGATTTTATGCCAATGAAAAATCCAATGACACTAACTGGGATCGAACCAGCGACCTTCCGGTTTGTAGCACAGCACCTTAACCACTGTGCTACCGCGGTCCCCCACTTTTGAGTACTCCATGAAATTATGGAGGGATACTAACAGGAAAGCCTTAAAATTTTATACTTAGTTATTCACACTATTTGCAGTATTGTTTTGTTCCTTTCCTCTTTATGTTTTTGATGTGAAGATATTCTTGTCACTGTCACAATGTCCAGAAGGTTGATTATCTTGTGGGATGTGATTACTATGTAGTATCTTACATGTATGAACTCTGTGACCTATAGGTGGGTCAGCACAGAAGGTGTTCTGAGTTGCAACCCAAGGGCCGTTACTTATAGGAACTCAATATACCTTTATTCAAATATCAAGGTGATGCACGGTCCAATATGCATAAGATCCATATACCTATGTATGATACAGATCTTTTGATAATTGAGACATATATTAGGCTTTGTGATAATTCAAATCCAGTAGATAATATTCATTGTAATTCCTTCCAGTCTGCTTTTAGCCTGGGTATTTGTCTTACTCTCTAAATGTATCTTGTAGTGTGCTTGGTATATTGTACATACCAAATTCAAATTACAGTAGAATTTCTTTAATCTGGCACCCAAGGAATCAGAGAAGTGTTGGATTATCAGACAGTACCTATACTGATGTTAGTACTTCGTACTACTAGATAAATTTTCGTTGTTGCTCATATATTTGAGCTGCACAACTAATCAGTGAAGTTTTCCATTGGGATATCTTGTTCAACTGCTGGTTCAAGGGAATTGGGGTTCCAGTCTCTGTTTCTCTTTAATTTCTACCAGGAATGTTTCTGGACTTGAGAACATTTTACTCAACTTCCGAAATATCAGGAGCTCTAATGTAAAAGTTTCCAGATTCACTGAATTCTACAGTAATTTTAGCACTGTAACAGAAGATAGTTTTCATGTCTGTGAGTGTTCACCAGCTTCCTGTCAGCCATATGTGTGTGAATTCATGCTTCACCAAGACTTGACCACTGCCACAATGCTGATTTAGTTACGGAAATGTGTTATTGCACAATTCCAAATAAGAAAATACTTTGATATTTCTGATGGAACATAAAATTCTTGTAGTGTGTAATAACAGTAAATATTTGTACTACATAAGTTGTAACAGTATGTAGGTACTGAAGTTCTTAGTTATATGAAGTTCTCAAATTCTGCTTATGCAAAAATGCCTGTGATACATGACATATAGTTATGTTTATTGTAGTAAAGTGTTAATCTTTCAATAAATATTTTGATGAAATTGTTTTTACATTTTCACATTGCATAACCTTCCATAGATTTTTTTCCCTATCTTCGCTTAAGAAGAACATACTTGAAATGACCATGCCAGTTTCTACTGCACAAGTCAAAATGTACTAGCCAGAATCTAAGTAAGGACTTTGATATGTTTATTTTAAGAACTGGAAGAGAAACTAGCACTTATTCTTAAAATAGTGCAATATAAAGGCATTTTTATATCTTGTTGCAATGATATATTTTGAATTGGTTCTGATAAATTCTGTTGATCTTTTTCAAGAAGGTTAATTCACATTATTTTTGGCAACCTTGGGAAAAGACCTTAGTGTATATGGAGACAAGATCCTGTCATGAAGAATGTAAGATGCTTGCTATGTGGTCTTTGTAAATTCATAGTTATATTTGCTTATTCCAGAATATTGACAAGGAGACAATCAGCTCTGTGCTATATTGCCTACACAAGGTTCATTCAAAGGCAGAACTGCAATTATGATACATTTAAGTCCTTTGGAAACATTCTTCAATCAAATTTCACATTATGACATCTCAAGTTTACACAAAAGGCTTTCTTTAACCAGACACATATCTTTGTGTTTGCTTATTGCTTAAAATAATTATAAATTTTTAAAATTATATACACAGGGTGGTTATGTTGATGTTGTAATGGTTACTTTGTGTTACAATTATAATTAAAATTACAGAATTCACATTTCACAGATCCATCATTCAAGCTAAGTCGAATTGAATATGAAATTGGTCAATATAGTACAATACAGTACATTACAACACAATACAGTAATTCATTTGTACAGTATGGTCTTGTCATAGTACAACAGCTATGTGTAGTTTACAATATGCATGTTACAAATCATTGTGTATAAAATTCTGCATATGAACATAATATTAAGTGAGCTGTTGTTTACAGAGTTTAAATATTTGGGAACAACTTTAACAAATCAAAATTCTATTGTACGAGAAATTAAGAGCAGATTGAGGTCAGGAAATGCTTGCTATCATTCAGTGCAGAATCTTTTGGCTTTCAGGTTGCTATCCCAAAATTTAAAGATCAAGATATCTAGAACTATAATTTTGCTGTTGTTTTGTATGGGTGTGAAACTTGGTTGTTGACATTGCGGGAGGAAAGGAAGCTGAGGGTGTTTGAGAACATGGTGTTGAGGAGAATATTTGGACCTAGGTGGGACGAGGTAACGGGGGAATGGAGGAGATTGCAT
>Ga0123354_10010158_pt1 | contig 14478 bp, 10 predicted proteins | sample TergutLab28metaG_2_FD_97872 | JGI IMG/M metagenome (GOLD analysis project Ga0123354, IMG submission 97872) | Labiotermes labralis P4 segment gut microbial communities from Petit-Saut dam, French Guiana - Lab288 P4 | ecosystem: Host-associated > Arthropoda: Insects > Digestive system > Gut ... | reverse complement strand
TCACAAGAGTAGCCACTCTACGTGATATTACTGTGTTCACAAGAGTAGCCACTGTACGTGATATTACTGTGTTCACAAGAGTAGCCACTGTACGTGACATTACTGTGTTCACAAGAGTAGCCACTGTACGTGACATTACTGTGTTCACAAGAGTAGCCAATGTACGTGACATTACTGTGTTCACAAGAGTAGCCACTGTACGTGACATTACTGTGTTCACAAGAGTAGCCACTGTACGTGACATTACTGTGTTCACAAGAGTAGCCACTGTACGTGACATTACCGTGTTCACAAGAGTAGCCAGTGTACGTGATATTACCCGATTCACAAGTGTAGCCATTGTACGTGACAGTACTGTGTTCGAAAGAGTAACCACAGGAGGAGACATTGCGGTGTTCACAAGAGTAGCCACTGTACGTGACATTACTGTATTCACAAGAGTAGCCAATGTACGTGACATTACTGTATTCGAAAGAGTAGCCACAGGAGGAGACATTGCGGTGTTCACAAGAGTAACCAATGGGCTCCTACTTGAGCCATTGAAATCCACTTTATTTATATTCTATTATTGTATTACACACGTTTGGTCCTTCAAGCGATTCCAGCACTGAAGATTTTGCGACTGAAGTGCTGTTTGCTTTAACGTATCATCTCAACTGTGAACGCCGCATGGCCGGTCAATTTAATCCCTTTGATTTTATGATTTTAATTGTTTTGGGCGAAGAGTGGAGAATGTAAAGATTTGTATTTTGCAGTTGTCTGCGGCCCTTGTTTTCTTTTAAAGGACTTCTTCCGTACCCGCATGAGTAAGGCAAAAGAAATGGACTTTCAGCTTTCGAGGTGTGTCGTGTTACACCAGCCGGTACAAGCTCCTTGGATGGGCGAGACTTTAAAGCTTAAGAGATAAAGTGCAAATATCTTGCAGAAGCTATTTGAATGAGCGCTAGGCAATATCAGAATATTAAGGAAAATTGGGAAATTGCATAATGTCTGTGAAGATTGTCATTTTGTGGATTCTGAGTTCATGTATTTTATCAGAAATCTACGGAGGCTTCGGAGGAACATTCGACTTCCCTCTTCAGAATACAGAATACACGAAAGTAAACATCACTGGAACTGCCAAGAGAACCTCTGATTCAACGTGAGTTGTACTTTGTTTTGTCTGTGGTGAAATAATAGAAGCTTGGCTCGAAAATAGCGTGAATTACTATTATTAAAGTAGTGGCGAATATGTTGACAGAAATTGTCGTTGGCAGTTCGACACAGCCGTGTCAGAAGTGTTAGCCGAGTTACGTACTACGACGATATCAATAGCAAAACAAACAAACCGCCCTGCGCCAGGGTTATCAGCATCAATCGTGCATTCCATAACCAGACCTACCCTAACATAATGTCTTCCGAATTTCCGAAACTCCCACGTCCCGTCAGCCGTGTAGAATTATTACCCCTACGCTATGTTCAAGCTTTTGCTCTCTCCTAAAGTCGAGCCATAATCAAGTATTCGGAGTCTATTAAATGGCCGCAGCGCACCCATTTGGTGCGTTCGTAAGATACCGATTTAAAAGGATCGGGTGCGTTCGTCGGATAAAGGTTAAAGTAAGTTGTCCTTTGGTTATGAGCGGAAAAAGTGGCTTCATGTAATGCGATCCGCTGAACCTTCTCCATTGGCTCAACAGTAATTATTTTTCATTATTTCTAAGCGCAAACTCAAATTTGGTTTGTTGTTGAGGAACAAATTCGTGGGCGATCAAATGCTATTACTTTGGGCAACATATAAGAAAGTTTTATGACTTGGTTTAGTAATCCGTGCTGCTAAGTATGTCGAAAAATTACTTTTTTTTTACCTTTTGACGTCTTGTTTTTGGAAGACTTTTTTTGTAGTGGAAGACTCAAATGTAAGTCATTGTATATTAAATGTGTTCCGCTTTCCCAGGGGTTTTGCTGGAATATCTCAACAAACATTTCTTTTCATATTCTTGACAAAGAAGCACTTGTTATTTTATTGTAACACTGCAGCCGTACATCGTTCTGAATAGCAACTACTTTTTGGTGTAATCATTAATCATGAAATACAGCAGCTGTCAGTGTAACAGTGTTGCTTGTTACTGTGCAAGGACACCTAAAGACACATATGTCAGTCCTGTCATTTAGTTGCCATACGTGGCATATTTCTTATGAATTCTGTGCAGAAAGCCTTGCGCCGTAATTAATAGGTCTTTAGTGTTTATGCATTCTCTGAAAGATGGTTCATTATTCGAAGACATCACTTGGAGGTCTGGTTTTTTTCTTCCTGCATACGAAATATGTGATAACTCTAATTACTAATTTTATTCATTTACTGGGGTCAAGGTGGCTGGACAGCGAAGACGACTGCTCGCTCAGTCTGTTTTGCCTGCGGAGTTTGTGAATTCGTGCCACCTCTCCCAATCTCGCATTCGTTTTTTCACGTCATGGTGTTCCAGCACAGAAACAGCTGTAACCTTTGTAAGTCTACTTGAAACACACCCACTGTAGTGAACGTTTTAAATGATACCCTTTGTTTGGGTACATGTGGCCAAGTGTCATATTTTACATAGCTTGCGCCTCAAGACTCTTATACACAGTGGCTGATTACGTGTGGGTAGTGCAGCTGTGCATACTTACGGTGTAACTTTATTTTAGAACCTTCCAGAGCCAGCTGGATTGTGTAGGAACTATATGTAACAAGAAGCCTGCCTTCTGCTTTTAAGGACGAAACTGTATCTGATTTAAATACCCGGTTCGTACCACACAGTAAACACTCACTGCCTCGGTTATAAAACTGATAAGTTAATTCTGTTCAGAGAAAAAAATCGCTGTTTGTTATAAGTCCACGCAAAACACATAAATGTAATGTGGGCAGAACACAGAATTTTTTAATGTTGAACCTGGTGGCACATAAATTACCAGGCTATAAAAGTTTCAGCAAGAACTATGCCGCTATGTTTTAGTTCCGTGGGGAGTAGGAGAAACGCCGTGTTCATTAGGCTTGCTGGGTTCTTGTTACAGCGTACGTAGGAAACCAGTTTGTTAGTTTATAGTGTAGTCTGTCTACATACCAAAAAAAAAAAATTAAGATACACGATTACGCGAGAAGCCTGGAATAACGTATTTAAATTGATTTCATGGCACGATATTTGCATAAGTTCATTTAGTTCAATATCCAAAGTGGTCACCTCAGGCTATTACTGCCAAACTCCATGTTCGATAGAGTGATAGGATGGAGGAAATTAACTTTAAAATCCATAGCAGACGGTGGGTATACTGACAGAGGTGTCCACGGCGTTGAGCGCTTTGTTACACCGCTAATATTCGACACTCATTTGAACTGTTCAGTGAAACACCAATTTGCACAGCTATTTGTTGTCCTTAAGAGGGCTACTCTTATCATGTCTTCGTTGTCATCTGTCCCTTCACTTCTCCTTTCCTCTTTTGATTCTTCTTCACCCTTGCTACCTTGCTCATTCCAAAGTTTTCCATAGTATTCTTTCCATTCCGTTTTTGTTATTGGGTCAATTTAAATTCATTTATTTCTTGCAGTTGTGGCTTTTTAAATATTTTAAAGCCTCGCCTTTGTGTTCCTGTTATGTCCCTTTCCAGTGTCTTAACATATTTATCCCAATCCTCTCTTCTTTGACTTCGTGTCATTTTCCTTATTATTGCTCGGTGTTTTTTATATTCTATATAGTGTTCCACTGTTTCTTTTTGTAAATAATTTCTGTAGCTAGCTTTCTTTTTCTCTATTGTCAGTTGTATTTCCTCTTTCCTCATTCGAAGCCATTTCCGGTTCTTCCATTTCTTATACCCTATGCTCTCTTCTGCTGCTTTGGTGATGGCCTCTTTAATTTTCAAGCAATCTGCCCCTATCTCTCTTGTTAGCGGTGTACGTTTACATGTCAGTCTGTAAGAACTTTAGTTCTTATTGATTCGTGTTCCGACAAATGTACTTTAAATCCTGGAGGTTTTTTGTCTATTGTTTGTCCGTTTTATTGTAGCTATGTTTTGCATGTGTTAAACATTTAAATTTGCTTTCCACTAGCTTGTGGTCGCTATCAATTTCACTTCCTCTAAAATCTCTTTTATCTTCAATGTTGCTTTTTAATTTGTCATTTATAATTATCTAGTCTATTATTGACTTGATCCCTCTTGTGTCCCAACTAAATTTGTGTATGTTTTTGTGTCTGTAGTATGAGTCTGTTATTTTAAGTTTATTAAATGCACAAAAATCTCTCAGTGTTGCTCCATTGTGGTTCGTTACTCGTTCTCCATACGGTCCTATACATTATGGGATTGGTTGGTTGCCTATACTTCCATTAAAATCTCTTGCTAAAATAATAGGGATTTTGTCCATGCTTAATTGTAGCTCCCTGTAAAATTCTTCTGTGTCTTATTTTCCTACTACCGGTGTATATACTCCCACTATTGTAAAATTTCTATTCAGTACTTTTATTCTAGTTTCAATAATTCTGTCCGAAATCCAAGTGTAATGTTGTGTCTTGTGTTTCCAGTCTTTCCTAATTGCAGTTGTTACTGCCGATGAAGCCCATTGGTTGGCTGGTACCCCGCAGTAAATCATTACGTATTTGTCTATGTCTTCTGATCCTTTGTTTTTCTTCTTTATTTCTTTTATAATGGCAATGTCAGTTTTCTTTTTAAGTAGTTTTGTTTGTAATTCCTCCGTTTTCTCCCCAATTTACCTTACATTCCATGTGGCTACTCTTAGTTTCCCAAATCTTTGTCCGTTAAATCTAACCGTGTAGTCATATTGAGTGTCGGTCCTTTTTTTCCTTTTGGGAACTTTATGAGTGTTTTGTTATCCCCTATTTGTGGGGCTGCCACCTTGATACCTGTAGACATTCATGCTTTTCTGTAAGGGTATGCGCCCTTAATTGAATGGGCCCAGTTGTAAGGCGCTGGACTCTCGCCTGCACCCTCTCCCGTCTGATGCACTTTCAACTGCATTGCCCAGGGGTCACGGGGCATTAGCCTTCGTGGACGTGGGAGTATGATTTGCCGACAGAGCCAACGTTGTTGTTGCAGTTCGTTTTCTCAGGATTTATGGGTTTTACATATCAGCATCTGTGTAATCCCTGAGACAATAACGACCTTCGACCCCCACAGTTAAAAACACAAATTATAATATTATTAGAGTGGTAAGAAGTTTGAAAATGTAGCAAGTCTAGTTTTTCTCCGAACGACAAATCAAAATTATGTCCTTGATGAATTTATAGGCTGAACTCGTAGAGTGCTTGCTTCCATCCACACGGAAAATTCAGTCTACATATATTCTATGTTAAAACCTAAAACTGAGACACGGAAATGCAATTTAACTCTTTAGATTGACATAATAAACTGGATCGAAAGTAGGTGCCAAATGTCCCGTTAGAACAAGATGCTCTGGAAGGTATTTGGCAGAACTTAGGAGAGGGTTATGTGAAAAATTACACCTGAGGAGCATTATAAATGTGTACCATAAAGACAGTTTTAGTTGTGAAGTGAATAAGTCAGCGACACATATTATGCATGAGTCAGACGAGAAATCCAGGCAAATTGTAGCACTAAAGCCATTGGATTTCAAACAAATTGGGGATTTCTTTAACAGCTGAGTGATTAATAGTGACAGAAAATAAGTTACCTGCACCGAGTTAATTAAAGGATTATAATAAGTATACAACTAGTATACCAACATCGTAATTGCCAGCAGTTTTTATGTTTAAATGTTTTTTGAATTTGTATATTTATAATTTCTTTAAATTATAAGCTTTTTGTGACTTACATCGTGTTCATAATGTTCGTCCTTACACTGAATTTTCGACTTCAATATATTTGCAAAATTTTTTAAAGAAACAAAATATAAATTAGGGCTAAGGGAGAAAAATGCTAGTTTTATGTCCATTCCACATACGCAATAAAATCCATTATGTTCTCGTGCGTTCATTTGCTGCTGGAGGATTGTTGCCTGTAACCACCAGTGCAGCATACATGATAATTACATAGATGTCGATGTTTTGTACAGTTCTAAATAGTATTTTTTTTTTGATTGGCAACTCTTCCGCAGGTAATGTGTATGTAAAGTCCACCCATGTATGTACTCTCTGCTAGCCGCTCAGCGCGTCGCTTGACAGGAGTCCGTGCTTAGAGCAACGCCATTTAACTCGAAACACGTGACTTCCATAACAGGTGAACTTTGTGCTGTGTTTTGGTTGCATTGAACGTAGTTTAATAATTTTACTTCCAGCAGTTTATCGCAATTCTTGATGCTGGGTTGGGCGTTACAGTGATTAGTACTTATCTTCTAAGTATTGTGAGAAGCAGTCTTGTGACATGACGTTTATACTGCGTTGTTGATGCAGGTCGTATTGTTCTGGGATGTGACGCCGTGTTTATTGGTAACTTGTTAGGTTTCGGACGAGCTTACTGACTACATCTTCAGGGTGTCCCAGAAAGACATTTGTGGTCAATACTGAAGATAGAGGCAGTAAACTCGTCCGAAAAATCGGGAACAAAATACCAGTAGCTACATCGTCATATCCTCGTGAATGTGTATAGGAAAAGACGATGACGAGATTATTTACATTGAAGGAAACTCTTAAACCTGTGTAGGACAGTCACCGAAATAATTTATTCTCTGGGACGAACGTCTGACTTCGCATCTCAATGGACAAAACCTGGAAATATTTGCGTAGGCCTATGTTATTTGGAATATCGATCTCCGGTCGTTTTGTCCGTAGATACGTAACCTCACTGGATTAAAGTGTTTTGTCCTGAAAGCGACGATTCACTACTTTAACACTATTAATTTGATACGTTTTTGTCATTATTTAATAATTATTTCTTTAGCGTTACATTTTCATCCTGAAACGTTTGAAAACCCGCAGCTTTGTTTTGCTGTATTATGTTTAATTTCACGCAGTACGCTTTTGTGCGTCATGAACTTGCCTTATGAAAGTTATGTTTTTGATGCTTTAGCATACTGTTAAGCTGGGATATTTTCGCGGTAAATACCCTTAATTTTTCACCCTGTAGCGATTTCAGTATTACTATTTACTTTAGGAAGTGTGTCATCCCCGTTGTGTGTGTGAAACTATGGAAAGGTATGTAGTTAAACACAACTTAATCACTGAGTTGTATTTAATGACTATGTGATAGAAACAACTACATGTTTCGGCCTGTATTGGCCAATACAGGCCGAAACATGTAGTTGTTTCCATCACAGTCATTAAATACACCTCAGTGATTAAGTTGTGTTTGACTACATACCTTTTCCTACTATTTACTTTGCCAAACCACTTCTAAAATAAAAAAGTTTTCTTCTGAAATGCAGTAAATATTGCGATCAAGGATTGTCAAGTTATATTAAGCAATGCTGGGGGATACAAGAAGACCTGGTCGGTCACTGCTGTTCTGAGAACGGTGTAACAATTGAAAAGTAAAAAAAAAAGAATATGAAGAATTTGGGTATTACAGATAGCGTTTTGAATGTGTATGTTATTCAAGAACTTGCTGCTTTAATCGCCCGATTTTATGCGTTACTTAGGAATGATCTTAATCTTAAAGTATGCAAAAGCCATCAAGGAGTTCTTTGTACCTGCACCGCTTTCAAGCTGAATGTTTGCTTGTGATGTTGATGAGAGAGTTGAATTTCTCATTTATATGCAGGAAATTCATAAATAAAATTCACTTTCCTTTACCTTATTTCTAATGGACTCAATTAAATTAACGTGCTTAATATTTGATGATAATTTGTATAATTTCATCCTTTATATTTTACAGTGTTGCCACTCTGTGTGTACACTTTACTAGGCACACCGAAATACTTTGGACGGTCTCATTTAAAACCCTTAAGCAAAATAATGAACTCTCTTTGTCCCAGTGTTTCACTTTGAACACTTTAAGTACAGCGCTTATTTATAAAACTGTGTGTCTCTAAGTATTCCCGAAATGTAATAGTAATGCCTTCTTATTTAATCTTTGGTTTATCCCTTCACTGTCTTGCCATATACAGTTTCTACAGTTAACTAATCTCCCAGTCTTCCACAACGGACGTAATGTGTTTTCCTTTCATATGCTGGAATCTACTGCATCTTCACCATTATTGTCATTGTCGTCACCGTCATCATCATCATCATCATTATTTTTCTTCCCGTCATCTTATTTCTACTTCCTGCTTCCCCATTTTCATTTTCATTTACTACTACTACTACTACTACTGCTACTATTGCTGCTGCTACTACTGCTATTACTACTACTACTAGTACTACTACTACTACTACTACTACTACTACTACTACTACTACTACTATAGCTACTATTAATACAATTACTAATACGACGACAACCACCACCACCACCACCACCACCATCACAACTAATACTACAAGTACAACAACAACAACAACAACAACAACAACAACTACTACTACTACTACTACTACTACTACTATTATTACTATACATTATCCCCTCCTCCACTTCTTCACTGTGGTGATCAATATAACCTACTCTTCAATAAGTTTTCAACTTTCATTCTTTCAATTTACTCACATTTTTTTTTAGTTATGTACTTCTAGTTATTTCCAAAGTGTTTTATTTCTCGTAATGCTGGCTCAGCACCACCCGATGTCATGTTAAAAGCCCAAATTCAACGCTACATTTTGTACTGCTCAATCCTTCACTGATTGCTCTACTATGAAATATGTATATTTTTTAATTTTCTTGGATCTTATTTTGTTCCATAGAAAGGACATGTAACTTGTCTCTCTCAGTGTTTATATTCTGTTAAATTTATTGTACATCCGAATATTGGTTACTGTGTTCAGATCTCATAGTGGTTATATGATTTAAAGAATTTCAGTTCTGTAACCTAAACTTGCACCTATTTTACCGGTTGTTGGTAATTATTTTATTAATGAATTTACTGCAACATTCTGTATATTGCTCCTGTAATTGCTCAATCATATGTAGCTCATAATTTCTTCGTCTTGTTCAAGTATTCTTTCGCCATACATAAAGATGAGGAATACAAGGTTTTGTTCATTTTAAGTAACTTCCTCTTCAGCTACAACTAGTGGCATCTGATGGCGAAGAAGATAAATAGGCCATGACACGCTGGGGCGCTGGCAGCAGAACTGATGAAGATTCAGGTTTTTTGGAACGTTAAGCCGTGTAGAATAGTAAATATTTACACACTGTTTTCCAGTCGACAGGGCGTAAAATCGCAGAAGATTTGAATCGCCTTAGGTAAAATACATGTGTCGTATTCCGTAACAGAATAAATAGTGGTAATAAGAATGATATTCTGGGCCTAATGAGGACTCCAGTCTCAGAGTCTGTATTGTATAATCAGAGCACAAAATATTTTAGAATTAATACAGGAGAAATACCAGGAGTGCGGTTTTATTTGAAACCTAAATGTTCAAAAATTTTCTCTTAATTTTAATAAAAATCCAACTAGATGCAATAGAATGCAGATATTTATTTACTGCAAAGTCACTCAACATGTTTCGGGCCACAGCACCCATCCCCGATCAGGCCACGTTCGAGGGAAGTAGTTGTACCTATAATATGACCTGCATCGGAGACTGCGGTTACAGTTTTTAGTACTCCTGATGATGGGTGCTGTGACACCCGAAACATGTAGAGTGATTTTGCAGTAAATAGATATCTGCATACTGTTGCATCTAGTCGGTTTTTTATTAACATTGAATTGTGATGCACGGAAACATGAGCTTAAAAGTTTCCTCTTAACTTTTCCCTAGGAAGACTCTTAAGTATTACGAACGTGAACACAGCTCACAAGATATCGTTTGTGCTTTACTGTGCTAATTTTAAGTTGTCTTGTGTGTAATTGTTGTTGGTTGGCCGTGTGTATTGTTGTAATTGTCTTGTGTGTATTGTTGTAGTTGTCTTGTGTGTATTGTTGTCATCTTATGTGTATTTGTTGCACTGTGTGTGTATTGCTGTTTTTTTTTGTACTTTAGATGCCGGACTGCTGGCTAGAAGTCAGTACTCGGAAGGTCCTGCGACCGGCCACCTCGAAACAGGTTTTTCTTGGTTTTCCTCTGTCTATAAGCAAATGCTGAGATGGTTCCCAAGATTCCAAATTGCCACTACATGCTTATTACTTAGCCGTCCCGACTTAAAATCAGTAGTAACCGATTTCATGTTTTGTATATATGTACAATAACCACTGCCCCCGGGTAACAACCCGATTGCAGGTAATAAATACTATTATAATGTAATTAAAAAAAATGCAGTGCCTGAGCTTTGCCTTCTGCTTCTATGTCCATTTTTCTCATAACTCATTTCGTCTGCTATAACACTGGTGTAACTTAGCTAATAAAACTGGGGGGGGGGGGCATTAGGAAATCGAATTTACGCAGTAGTCAGTCTGGAAATGTGGGGGAAGTTTGGTTTAACCAGTCCTTAATATACATACAGCCCTTTCCCCCATTCTTGCCACAATTTATTTTTTCCCTCTTCATCTCAGTGGCCAACAAATTATTCCTAGGTGGAAAAATTATTAGGGGGGGGGCATTTGCCCCCTTCCCATCTCGCACCAGTGTGCTACCATTTGAGTGTTTTCCGTCTGTCGCCTTCTAAACGGTCTAGCAACTAATACTATTGCACTCTACACACGTGGTTGTAGAAAGTTTTAACTGTATTAGTCCCTTTCCCATTATTTTTTAAATACATTGATGAGGAAATTTGTCAGTCTCTCTCTTCTTCATAGCTTGACTTCCACTTTTAGGCGCCTTCTCATATTCGCGTCAAGCACCAGTTAGATTCGCCGTGTTCTTCGTTGTGTCTGTCTTCCCGTCTTTCAGCTTGCATCAGCTCGTCTTCCCCTCGACGGATGTTCTTAAAGTTTTGTATTAGGGGCGTTCATGAACATATTTCGCGGAAATGAAAGTTTGATTAAAATTGGGAAATTTACACGAAGACTTAATCCGTTTTTATTGTTGCCGGCGACATCAAATCGACGTAAAAGCGCTGTCTTTTAGTGAAATGGTGTGAGGCTGTTAGGAGAGCCGAGAAGGTATAAACGTTAGACACACTTTACACGTACGTCGTCTGTCTTATTATGTTCCCTGGTACTGCAGCTGCTGTTGTATTCAGTAGACATGATACCTTCTTTCCATCTCCGTTAATTGTTAAGTGTCCGATTTCACCTTTATACATTATTACATAGTTTTAATTGCATAAATAATTCTTCCAAAATAATTACCAACAAGATGACACTTATGGACTATCCTTTATTTCAGGGTTAGTCGTCCTTCACTCTACATGTTTCGAGCACGGAACAATGAATGTAAAATGCATAAATACTGTTATTCCGTGGTACTTGTTTATAATCTTGAATCGAATCAGATATATTCTAAAGCTACGACCTTAAATAATTCTTGTAATAATACCAAAAAGATGCACTAATTTCTCAAATTTATTTTTGGAATAAAACTCTACATGTTTCGGACAGTATCTCTGTCCATCATCAGGAGTCTAACACTGTACACGCAGCAACAGCTATATGTAATAGAGGTTTTGCTGGTTGCTTGCTAGCAGTCTTTGATGTTACAAAGCCTGATCTATCGTCGGCATGGGATATGAATCGAATACGATCTTGGAATTCACTTTACGATAGTCCACTACTAATCGAAAACCCCCTCCGTTTTTAGGCTTGCTAGCAAGCAGTCAGCAAAACTTGTATGACATATACCTGTTGCTGCATGTACAGTTCTAGACTCCTGATGATGGACAGAGATACTGTCCGAAACATGTAGAGTTTTATTCCAAAAATAAATTTGAGAAATTGGTGCATCCTGTTGGTTTAATTATAAGAATATATCACGATACACTGTCCTCTGAATGTCAACCCCTAAGTAAATTTGGTGACACTCTCTAAAGAGAGAACACAGGGTGTGCGTGACTGAAACAAAGGCTGGATGAAATTTTTAGAACTGCGAAAGGAAAGTAATAAAGACGGCATGACGACAACATGCATTACTTATGGGGAATTTTTGGTGGGATGAGAGTCTACGACGTTGCTGAAGAAAGGCTTCCACGGAGGTAATGAGAGACTGCTCACTTAATTTGTGAGTTTCCATCAATGAAGGTTTTTCAAGTTTACCTCTGCAGTGTTACCGTTTCAAATATCAATTGCAACTGCTAATTGCAGTACTTAGTCTAAACACTTATATGCTGATAGCACAAATCTATCCCGAGCCTAGGTTTAAATATATTCGGAACTTGTTAACAAATATTTGGGTACTGTACCTCCCTCTCTCTCTCTGTCTCTCTCTCTCGTTTCCCTAATGAATGATTCTACAGGTTCATCGTGGGGGGGTTTTTTTTAAACTGATCTTCACGTCCAGAATATATGAATGTTGTGTCTGTCAGGATTTCGGAGTTCTTTTTAAAACACATCAAGACAGTTATAGAAGAATGTCATTAAATAATGCCCGTATTTTGCTTTATACATTTATTGAACGCCTTGATATTTTCAAAAGAAATCGTGGCTTAAAATAAATAGCACCATTCTTTAATTTTTGCCTGTTAAGTATGGTGGCTATGTGAGTGGACGTCATGTAGTGCTTTGGTTTGATCCAGCGTGGTTACAACAGTCCTTACTTTACGACGTGGGGTTTTCCGAAACCGAGTGCTACTGCAGTTGTACCCCACCGGATATTGGCAGTAATTTAACGTTTGTCCCACCTGGTACGGTATGAGTCCTTATATGTGTGCTTAAGTGAATGCCGTCATTCTATTTAGATATGACTTCTCTGGATAGTAATAGTTTCCTTAGGCCTAACAGCCCGGAAAACAACAGGTGCTGCATCTGTGCCTGATACCTGCAGCACATAATGGTTATCACTGAATGCAGACAGTTCCTACTGGTGTACCTGATGATATGGCCACGTTATTTCAAGCATATCTTATCAGATGCCGAAAAATCTTAAAGGCTTGCTTCCCCACATTCCGACAGTTACTACGTACTGTCTGTCAGTGCTCACCTTACACTAACACTTTCTACAGAAGTGTCACACCGGATACCAACAATTCTTCAAGTAGTGCCTCACCAGTTACTGTTATGTTAGACTCGCGAACTCATCGTGTTCTGACAGTTATTGTGCGGGTCTCGCGGACAGTTACCACAGTTGTGCCCGTCGCACACCGGTATTTCTTAAAGATGTGCCTCACCAGGTACCGGCTTTTACAACACGAGTGCCTTGCCGGACAGCGACTGTCTTTTCGTGTGTGCCTTACCAGATATGAATATCCATTAGCCTTATGCCGAACCCTGTACACACAAGACATGCATTTTATGCATGACATGTTTCACATTTTGTCAGTACATCACGTATCGTCACGTATGCTACATCATACAAGACAGAGTATTTACACGTATTTAAGGTTGTATTTCATTAGGCACGCATTCTTTTCTCCAACACCATACACAGTTTCTCATCGAAGATATTTAATGCTGTTTTATATGGGTAACGAGATACACATTTCTGATGCTTATTCAAGTCTTTTACCTTTAGCTTCAATGAAAGGTACCATCAGCCCCATGCCGCAATAAAGTGGTACCATTTTTCATTTAATTACACTGGAGCTTCACGTCGGAGCTTGTGGTTCGTTTGCGAGAAAAGTTTGTGCACCTTGGCCTACCAATTGTTCAGTCGGCTGCCATACGACTTGAATTCAGTGCATTACCTGACTGGTTAGTGGATGCATTACCTAGGTGCAGAGAGCTTATATTGCATTCTCTATTTTGTAAGAAAGGAAAGGAGCGAAAAAGGCGAAAACAAGGTAGATACTGCAGTAAAAGTAGCGATAATACAGGTGCAGTATTTACGTGCATTGAGTAAATAGGGACTAGGGGGGATGAAGTGGGGAAAGAGGAGTCGTTGCATATAAAAGTCTGCTAGAAAGATGTAGGGAACAAAAAGAAGTGAAGCAGACGGATACGCGATGCAGAATGAGAGAGAGAGTTCAGACAGTGCACCATTTATTAAAGCATCAGAATGCAGTAAGGACTGGGAAAAGGAAAATTCAAAAAGAAGGGAACCCATAATGCAAAAGGGAGGCAGGGAATTTAAATAGTGTGGGAAGTGAAACAGATATATGTAATGGGGTAAATTTGGTTATACCTGTAAGGAGAGAAAAAGTACAGGAAATCCGAATAAAATGATAATGCAATAATAGGGAGATAAAGATGGTAAAATTGACAGTGATTTGTGAAAGAAAAAGTGCAATAGGAAATTAAATTGTAATAAGGGGAAGAATTCGATTAACGCGAAGGCCGAAGAAATAAATAATCAAATAAGAAACAATAGGTGTGGGTATCAGTCAATAACACAACAATATCTAAAAAGATGTTTAATAAAGGATGAAGTAAACTACACGTTTCGGCCTAATGTGGCCATCATCAGGTTTTCATCCGAAAGTATGGTGGTAGTG
>Ga0123354_10010157_pt1 | contig 14479 bp, 12 predicted proteins | sample TergutLab28metaG_2_FD_97872 | JGI IMG/M metagenome (GOLD analysis project Ga0123354, IMG submission 97872) | Labiotermes labralis P4 segment gut microbial communities from Petit-Saut dam, French Guiana - Lab288 P4 | ecosystem: Host-associated > Arthropoda: Insects > Digestive system > Gut ... | reverse complement strand
TGGCCGTAACGGGCAGCAACGGCAAAACCATTGTCAAAGAGTGGATTGCACAGCTGGCTCCGACCTCCGAAAAGGTCTTCCGCAGCCCGCGCAGCTACAACTCGCAGATCGGGGTGCCGCTGTCGATGCTGATGATGGAGGGCGACGAGAGCGTGGCCGTGTTCGAGGCGGGGATCTCGCAGCGCGGGGAGATGGCGCGGCTCGAGCGCATATTGCGGCCCGACATCGGGGTGATCACCAATATCGGCGATGCCCATCAGGAGAATTTTTCGTCTTTGGACGAGAAGCTCGACCAGAAGCTCGACCTCTTCGCCGGGGCGCGCAAGATAGTGTACAGCAGCGCCCATCCCGCTATCGAGAAGCGGCTGCGCGAGCGTTTTCCGGAGGCCGAGTTGGTCGATGCCGCGGCGGGCGATGCGCTTGAAGTTGCAGGTGCGGAGAACGAGACGGCGAGCGCTTGCGAAGCGGTAGCAGGCGGGGATGGAGGACGGGACGGCGAGCGCTTGCGAAGCATAGGCCGCGAAGCGGCCGGGGCGAGAAGCACGTCCTCCATCCCCGCAAAACCCGGCACCTCCGCCCCCACTGACCCCATCTGGCGCGAGAACGCAGCGTTGGCGCTGGCGGCGTGCGATGCGCTGGGGTTCGACCACGCGGCTACGGCGGCCAAAGTCGCCGCGCTGCAGCCCGTGGCCATGCGCCTCGAATTGCGTGAGGGTATCAACAACTCGATCATAATCAACGACTTTTACAATTCCGACATAAACTCGCTCTCGATTGCTCTCGACTATCTGAAAAATGTCGCGGGGGGCAAGCCTACCACGCTTATCCTCTCGGACATACTGCAGAGCGGGATGGAGGACGCCGAGCTCTACGCCCGCGTGGGCAAGCTCGCAAAGGCGGCGGGGGTGGGACGCATGATAACTATCGGCTCGCGCATCGCCGGCTGCGACTTCGACATTCCCACCGACCGCTACCCCACCACGGAGAGCTACTTAGCCGCGATGCGGCGCGAGGATTTCGCCGGGCGCGCAATACTCATCAAGGGGAACCGCAATGCAAAATTCGAGAAACTGAGCCACACCCTCCAGCTGCGCAGCCACACCACCACCCTCGAGGTCGACCTCGACGCTATGATCCACAACCTCAACGCCCACAGGGCAATACTGGCCAAAGGCGTGCGCATCATGGCTATGGTCAAGGCGACGGGCTACGGCCACGGCGACTACGAGGTGGCGGCGATGCTGCAGCACCAGGGTGTCGACTACCTCGCCGTGGCCTTCGCCGATGAGGGAGTAACACTGCGCGAAAAGGGGATCACGATGCCCATCGTGGTGCTCAACGCCGACGAGGACAGTTTCGATCTTATGGTCAGTCAAAGGCTTGAGCCCGAAATATATAACTTCAGTTCGCTGGAGGCGTTCCTCGCCACGGCGGCGCGCCACGGCGAGCGTGACTACCCGGTGCACATCAAGCTCGACACGGGGATGCACCGACTGGGTTTTGTGGCGGACGACATTGATAATCTGCTCGCCGCGCTACGCAAAAGTCAGGGTTTGGTGCGTGTAGAGAGCATTTTCGCCCATCTGGCCGCCTCGGACGACCCGCAGCAGGACGACTTCACGCGTCTGCAGATCGAGCGCTTCGACAAGCTCAGCAGCCGCATAATGAGCGAGCTGCCCCACCGCCCGCTGCGCCATATAGCCAATAGCGCCGCCATCGAGCGTTTTCCGCAGGCGCAGTTCGACATGTGCCGGCTGGGCATCGGCCTTTATGGCATCGCGGCGACACCTAATCTGCACCTGCGCCACGTGAGCACCCTGCGCAGCCGCATCGTGCAGATCAAGCACCTGCCGGCCGGCGAGAGCGTGGGCTACGGGCACGAGCGGTTGCTCGCCGCGCCGGCCGTCATCGCCACCGTTCCGGTGGGTTACGCCGACGGCCTCGACCGCCACTTGGGGCACGGGCGATGGTCAGTGGTGGCGAACGGCAAAAAGGCCCCCACCATCGGCCGCATCTGCATGGATACCTGCATGATAGATGTAACGGAGATCGACATAAAAGAGGGCGATCCGGTGGTCATATTCGGCGACATTGAAGGCTGCCGCGTCGAGGATATGGCGCGCGCGCTCGACACCATTCCCTATGAGGTGATGACCTCCGTCTCGGGACGCATAAAGAGAATTTTCGTAAAAGAGTAGTCCGCGGCGGCGACAAAAGCCAAACAGCAGCTAAACAAAATGTTATGGAGACAGTTATCGAGTGGTGGCGCACTGCCGACAGGGCCATATTTCTGGCGCTTAACGGCGACGGCGGCGCTTTTGCCGACGGATTTTTTTGGACTATGTCCCACATCTACACGTGGATACCGTTCTATATCTTCCTCGGATGGATGCTCTACCGCCGCTTCGGGTGGCGTAAGATGCTGCTCGCAGTAGCGCTCATCGGGCTGGGGGTGATAGTCGCCGACCAGGTAGCCAACATTTTTAAATATGGCGTCGGAAAGCTCCGCCCCACACATAATCCCGCCCTCGAAGGGCTTGTCCACACCGTAAGGGGCTACCGCGGAGGGCTTTACGGCACCGTATCGGCCCACGCCGCATCGTCCGTGGCCATAGCGCTGTTCATCTCGCTCATCTACCGGCGATGGTGGATAGCGGTGGGGATGTTCGCGTGGGCGGCGGTGGTGAGCTACAGCCGCATCTACCTCGGGGTGCACTACCCGGCCGATATTTTTTTCGGAACGATCGACGGTTTGTTCTGGGGATGGTTGTCGTGGTGGATTTTTATGTTAATTTTGCAAAAAACTGAAAAATTGCGCCGCCCACGCGCCACGGACAACTGCGGATGAAGCGTTCCCTTCTGATATTTTTTGCCACCGTCCTTTTCGGGAGCGCCGCTGCCCAGAGCCTCGTCACGGCCACCGGCAAGGTGCTCTCGGCAGCCGACAGCACTGCCTTGAAGGGCACCATAATATCGGTCAACAACGGGCAGATAACCACGCTCGCGGGGATGAGCGGCATCTTCACCATAACGCAACTGCGCTGGGGCAAAGAGGTGCGGCTCGATCTCACTTTCCCCGGCTTCGAGCCGCTTTCGGCCACCTTCACCCCCACATCGACCCCCTACAGCCTCGACACCATATTCATGAAACCCATTGTCGGAGTGATAGACACGGTGGTGTTCATGCTCCAGCCGCCCATGGCGGTGCAGCTGGGCGACACGACCCAGTTCAGCGCCGCCGCCTTCAAGACCAACCCCGACGCCAACGCCGACGACCTGATCGCCAAAATGCCCGGCGTCATCATCCAGGAAGGGAAGGTCGAGGTGCAGGGGGAGCCCCTGCGCAGGGTCTACATCGACGGCAAACGGGTGTTCGACTCCAGCCCCATGGCGGCCCTGAAGAGCCTTCCCGCCGACGCCATCGCCAACGTCCAGGTCTTCGACGAGCAGAGCGACCAGGCGCGTTACGCCGGCATCGAGGACGGCGAGACCACCAAGGCGATCAACATCATAACGAAAACCAAAACCAAGCGTAGCGACATAGTAAGGGTGGAAGGTTCGGGCGGGCACGACATAGCCCGCACCCCCAGCGACTTCCGCTATCTTGTGGGCGGGGACTACACGCACAAGGAGGAAAAGAGCCGCCTGACCGTTACGGGCATCTCCAACAACGTGAGCCGGTCGAACTTCAACTCGGAAGACATATCCAACATCGGGGGGCTGGACAACGACGGCAACTCACTCTCGCAACGCCAGAACCAGGGCATCCAGCACGTCAGCGGCATCGGGGCGAACTACGCCTTCGACAACAACACGGTACGTTTTTCGGGTAATTACGTATTCGAGAACGGCACCACCGACTTCGAGCGCAGCCAGATGCGGACGTTCTATCCCGTTACGGACACGACGACGGGAAATGTAACCCGCCGCATAAATTTCAGTAATTACGCCGCGAACTATACGCGCAATTCCCATAGCGCGGATCTGCGGTTGGAGTGGAACCTTTCGCCGAAAGACGTGCTGATCCTCTCCCCCTCAGTCTCTTATACCCATCTGCGTTACGACTTCTCTGTCGACAGCACGCTCAACACGACGAACAGCGACTCGCTGAACCGCACCGTAACCCTGTCGCCCCAAGACAACACGCGCATGGGCGTCAAGGGCACCGCGATGTGGAGCCACCGCTTCGAGAAGAAGGGGCGCACGTTTTCGATCAGCTCCGATTACAGCTTCGACGACCAGAAGAACACGCAATATATCATCGACTCGTTGAGGGAAAACAGGAGCCGCAATCCGAACACGGGTATTTTGTCGCCATGGAAGCCGGCCGCCACCAAGAACATGAGGAACAGTTTCAAGGATAACCCCGTAAATACCAATTCGATCCGGGCGAGGATCTCATACGTCGAGCCGATCACCCCGGCCCACCGCATATCGTTCAACATCATAGGATCGAAGGCGTGGAGCACCAACCGGACCTCGTTCGCCGCCCCCGACTCCCTGGGCAACTACACTCTGCCTTCCCAAAATACGGCCGACATACCAAAGGCCCTCAGCACCGAGACTTACGGCTGGGGCGGCGGGTTGGGTTACTCCTATATACGCAACAAGTTCTCCCTCTACACCGACTTCAACCTCGTGCGCACCTACCGCACGCTCGACGTCACCCTGCCCCAAGTCGCGGTAACGCATACGCAGCTTAACGACTTCCAGCCGAGCTTGTCGCTGCGCTATTCGCTTTGGAAACGAAAATACCTGCGCCTGCAATACTCCGGCCGCACCACCCTGCCCTATATCGGATATATGTTCAACTATATCAACGAGTGGAACCAGAACAGCTACCAAGAGGGCAACCCCTACCTCAAACCCGCCTACACTCACTCCCTAAAATTGTTCTACAACGCCTCGAACCCTGTTTCAGGTACGAACTTCACCCTCACGCTCAACGCCTCGGCCGTGTCGAACACCGTTACCACCTCCACGACCTTCGTCAGCAGGCAGGACAGCATTCGGCTGGCCGGGCTGGGTTTCAACCCCGCCATCGGGGCCACTTATGTGAGTTACATCAACCTCAACGGTTACTACTCTATAGGCACCAATGCCACCTACGCCATCCCGCTGAAAAAGATCAAGAGCAACCTCAACCTGACGCTCGACTACCGCTACGCCCGCCAACCGTCCCTCTACGGGATGGTAAACTACGGCAACGGCCATTCGCTCAACCTGCGCGTGGGCCTGACGAGTAACATCTCCGAAAAGGTCGATTTCAACTTCTACTCGAGCTCCTTCGGTAACTACACGGCCAACTCCGCCCTGAGCGACACCTATTTCATAAACCAAACCCTGAGCTACACGCTTAACTGGATATTCTGGCAGGGGATCGTCTTCAACACGCAACTTACGTGGCGATATTACTACACCTCCACACGCGACTACGGGCCCGACAACCAGTTCCTGCTCAACGCCGGCCTCGGCAAGAAATTCTTCAGACGGCAGAACGGCGAGCTGAGGTTGATTGTCTACGATTGCCTCGACCAGACGCGCAATCTGCTCCACTACGTTCGCAATGCCTATATCGACGACCAGCAAATCAACACGTTGGGCCGCTACGTCATGCTGCGTTTCTCCTACCGCTTCAACTCGATGTCGGGCAAAAGCCACAAATCGGGGTCGTCCAAGTCGTCCTCATCAGGGTCGGCGAGCAGCGTCTGGCCGCCGCCGGGTAGCGGGGACAGGCCTGTCAGCACTCCCCGTTCGGGAGGCGGGGGCGGCAGTGGCTCCGGCGGGGGTGGAGCCGGTGGGGGCAGTGGCGGTTCCCGCCCCGCAGGCAGCGGCGGGCGTTGATGCGTCTCTTTTGCGAAAAAATGTATATTTTTGTCCTTACGAATAAAGCAGCGAACATATATGGATTTTGAAGGAGTGGTTTACAGGGTGTTGCCCGCGGTGAAAGGCACCAGCGCGCGCGGGGAGTGGACAAAACAGGAGATGATCCTCGAATTGCCCGGCGAGTTCTCACGCAAATTGTGCGTCTCGTTTTGGGGCGACAAGGTGCGCGAACTCGACAGCGTCAAAGAAGGCGAGGCCATCGCCGTCTCGGCCAATGTGGAGTCGAAAGAGTTTAACGGCCGCTGGTTCACCGAGGTAAGGGCGTGGCGCGTGGCGCGCAAGGCGGCCGAATCCCAAAGCGGTGCGGCTGGAGGGCCTGGGTATGCCGCGGCAGGGGCAGCCGGAGGAGCTGGAGCGGCGGACGTCCCTGCATATTCCATCGACGACGCGCCGGCCGGCGGCGACAAAGAGGTGGACGATCTGCCATTCTGATTTTTGCACGACGGCGAATTGCGGAATTATGGGCGGGATAAGATATAGTTTCAGAAAAGCCCTCAGGTGGTTGCGCAGGCATATCTCCGTAACGTTCCTGCTCCTGGTGCTCCTTTCGACCTTGCTTTGGTTTTTGACCAAGCTCAGCTACACATACGTGGCCGAGGTGCCCGTGCGTGTCTTTGTAGATGATAACCGCCTGGTGGTCAAGGCTATGGCCGAGGGCTCGGGCTACCGCCTGTTCACCCTGCGCTACATTCCGGGAGATGCGGTCAGGGTAACGCTGGACCAGGTTAACGCCACCCCGTCCCCCACGACAAAGGGGAGTTTTATCATAGACCCGCTCTCGTTACAGAATGCTATCTCTGTACACCTAAGCAACTTGAAGATCATTTCGATAGAGCCGCTTCCCGAGATCTCCCCAAAAGAGTAGGCCATGTTGAAGGTCGGCATAACGGGCGGCATCGGCAGCGGCAAGAGCACTGTCTGCCGTCTTTTCACCATGCTCGGCATCCCCGTCTACGACTCCGACTCGCGCGCCAAGGAGCTGATGGTTTCCGATCCGGCGCTGATGCGCGGCGTAAAGGAACTTTTCGGGGCCGAGAGTTACCGTAGCGGAGAGCTCGACCGCGGACATATCGCAGCGTTGGCGTTTGCCGACAAAGCGCTGCTCGAACGCCTCGACGCACTCGTCCACCCTGCGGTGGCGCGCGATTTCGAGGCGTGGACGGCGCAAGTGGCGGGCGGCGCCATCCCCAAAATCTATACCAATACCTCTGTCGCGGCCGCCGCGCCGCCGCCTTACGTTCTGCTGGAGAGCGCGATACTGTTCGAAAGCGGGATCGACAGGTTCGTAGACCGTGCCATTGTCGTGGAGGCTCCGCCGCAGGTGCGCCTGCAAAGAGTGGTGCGGCGCGACAACTGTTCGCCAGAAAACGTCGCCGGGCGCATGGCCAACCAAATAGCTACGACCCGCATGGCCGATTTTACCGTCGACAACGGCGGCGACCGGCTACTGTGGCCGCAGGTGCTGGCCATAGACAAGGCTCTCAGGGAATCAATATGAAAAACCCCGACCTGCTCTCGCTCTCGCCCGATGCGCCGGTGGTGATGTCGGTGATAAATGTTACTCCCGACTCATTCTACAAAGCCGGCTGCGCGATGGATAAAATTTCTGTGCACGAGCATATTGCCCGCGCCGTGGCCGAAGGTACGACCATTCTCGATATCGGCGGCAGCTCCTCCCGTCCGGGGGCGGACGACATTCCCGCCGCCGAAGAGATCGCCCGCCTGTCGTTGGCTATGGAGATCATCGCAGAGGAATTTCCGGATATTTTTGTATCAATAGATACATTTAGCGGCGAGGTGGCAACGGCTATTGTGGAGCGCTTCGGTCGGTGCATCATAAACGATATATCGGCGGGAGAGGCTGACCCCGCGATCCTCGACGTGGCGGCCGGGAACGACCTGCCTTACATCGCCATGCACATGCGCGGCACCCCGCGTAACATGCAGCAAATGACCGGATACGACAATATAACAAACGAGGTCGACGAATATTTCGAGCGCAAAATAGCCCTGCTGCGCAGCCGCGGGATAAACAATATCATCCTCGACCCCGGGTTCGGCTTCGCCAAAACCACGGAACAAAACTACGAGCTATTGCGCAACATGGCGGCGCTGCGGCGTTTCGGCTATCCGCTGCTCGCCGGACTGTCGCGCAAAAGCATGATTTTCAGCATTCTCGACATCTCTCCCCCGGAGGCTTTCGCGGGGACAGTCGCCCTTGGCTGGGAAGCCCTGCGCCAGGGCGCCTCAATACTGCGTGTGCACGACACTCTTCCCGCGGTGCAAACGATAGAATTATACAAATTTATGTACCTTTGCCGCAAATGATAACAGCAAAAGCCATACACAAAAGTTACGGCGCGCTCGAGGTGCTCAAAGGCATCGACCTCGAGGTGGCGCAGGGCGAGGTGGTGTCGATAGTCGGGGCGAGCGGCGCGGGCAAAACGACCCTGCTGCAGATCCTCGGCACGCTGTCGCGGCCAGACGCCGGGACGGTGGAGATCGCGGGCAAGCGAGTGGACAGGCTGGGAGACAACGCTTTAAGCGAATTCCGCAACCGGAATATCGGCTTCGTGTTCCAGTTCCACCACCTGCTGCCGGAGTTTTCAGCATTCGAGAACGTCTGCCTGCCGGGGTTCATATCCAAGCGGTCGCGGCGCGAGGTGGAGCGGTGCGCGGGCGAGCTCATAGAGATGCTCGGCATGAGCCACCGCCTCGATCACAAGCCCTCCGAACTCTCCGGCGGCGAGCAGCAGCGCATCGCCATCGCGCGCGCTCTCATTAATTCGCCCTCGGTGATCCTCGCCGACGAGCCCTCCGGAAACCTCGACAGCCGCAACCGGCAGGAGATACATAAGCTCTTTTTCGAGCTGCGCGACAAACTGGGCCAAACCTTTGTCATTGTAACACATGACGAACAGTTGGCCGATATGGCCGACCGCAAGGTACACATGTCTGACGGCTTAATTTTGTAATATATGACACAAAATGAGCTGCGGGAGACGCTCGAAGCGCTGTACGACCGTTACAACCGCCCCGAATTTATCGCCGACGACCCGATAAGCGTTCCGCACCGTTACACGCGGCGCGAAGATATCGAGATCAGCGGTTTTTTAGCATCGACCATAGCGTGGGGCAACCGTAAAGCCATTGTCCGCAGCTGCGGACGTATGATGGAGCGCCTCGACCACGCCCCTTACGACTTCGTTACAATGGCGACAGATGGCGATCTGGCGCGTCTGGGCGATTACGTGCACCGCACGTTCAACGGGGGCGACCTTATGGTCTTCGTGCTGGCACTCAAACAAATGTGCGAACGCCACGGCTCGCTCGGGACGTGGTTTCAAAAAGCGTGGGGGCAGAGCGGCGACATGCGCCGCGTGCTGTCGATGTTCCGCCGCGAATTTTTCGACCTGGAGCATCCCGCCCGCGCCGAAAAGCACGTCTCGTCGATCGACAAGGGCGCCGCCTGTAAGCGCCTCAACATGTTCTTGCGCTGGATGGTGCGGAGCGACGGGCGCGGGGTGGACTTCGGCCTGTGGGACGCCATCCCCCCATCGGCGCTCTACCTGCCGCTCGATGTGCACAGCGGCAATACCGGCCGCAGTCTTGGGCTGCTCACGCGCCGACAAAACGACTGGAAAGCGGTCGAGGAGATCACCGCCGCTCTGCGCCGCTTCGACCCCGCGGATCCGGTGCGCTACGACTTCGCCCTGTTCGGAGTGGGAATAAACAGCAAATAGGTGTTCACATTCAAGCAGTTCCATGTCGACGACAGCCGTTGTGCGATGAAGGTCGGCACCGACGGCGTGCTGCTCGGGGCGTGGTTCGACGCGGGGAGCGATTTTTGGGGGATGGCCGCAGAGGACCTTGCGAGTGGGACAAGCGCGGGCGGCCTGCGCCATATCCTCGACGTTGGGACGGGCTGCGGACTTATCGCTCTTATGGCGGCGCAACGCACGAACGACCGGAGTGTGCAAGATGGACTGCCGCTTATCGACGCCATCGATATCGATGCGGAATGTTGCGCCGATGCAGTACAAAATACGAAAAACTCCCCGTGGAGCAGACGCATCACAGTGCGACACATCGCTTTCGACGATTTCGTCCGCCAAAGCGTGCCGGCGACCTTCGACCGCATACTCTCCAACCCGCCCTATTTCAACGACTCGCTGCTGCCCCCCGACAGCGGGCGGGCGGGGGCGCGCCACACCCTCTCACTCTCTCCGCGGCAACTCGCCCGTGGTGCGGCACGGCTGCTTGCCCCCGGCGGCCTTGTGGCTGTCATTTTGCCCCCTGCCGAAGCCGAAACGTTTATCTCAGAATGCGCAGCAACTGGGCTCCACCCCCGCCGCCGCACCGAAGTGTGCGCCTTCGCCCACACCCCACCCAAAAGAGTGTTGCTGGAGATAGGGTTCGGGCAAAGCGACACACAAACCAGCCGTCTGACGATCCACGGCGCTACGCCCGAAATTTTTACCTCCGAATATCGGGCGCTGACAAAAGACTTTTACCTGAAGTTTTAGACGCCCCCCGAATTTGTTCCGGTGGCCAATTATTATTAGCTTTGCATCTAAAACCATTAGTTATGAAAAGATCGTTTCAGATAGCGCTGGCTGTGGCGGCGCTCACGGTTTCGGCCCCGCTGGGCCAACAGGGCCGGCTCCACGCCCAGAGCCTCGAAGGAATGCAGGCAGGCGTGGTCGAGAGGGACGGCAAATTTGTCTGGTCGAGCCCCCGCACCGTTATCCGCGTCAGCGTAACGCTGCAACGAGAGTCCGTGCGCAAAGGCCCCTACGCCCGCTACTCGCAAAAATACCTCGGGGTGATCGCCCCGCTCAACGACAAGGATATTTTTACAGTTGCGGGTGCCGTAATCGGATATGTAGATCCGGCGGCTCCGGCTTCGGCGGGCGGCGAGCCCCTGTTCGGAGCGCAGACGGGGACGACCGTCTCGGCCCCGGCGCTCGTGCCGGTGATGAGCAGCGACACGGGGTTCGTGCGCCTGCCCGTCAACATCACCTCGGCCGTGGCCCAAAGCCCTGAAACCATGGCGGCTGCCGCGGCGGCAGCGATATTCAAAATCCGCAAGCAGCGCTCCGACCTCGTCTCGGGCGACGCCGGCGAGAATGTCTTCGGCGCTGGGTTGCCGAGCGCCCTCGACGAGCTCAACCGTCAGGAGCAGGAATACCTCGAGCTTTTCCTCGGCAAGCAATTCACACAGCAGATAACCCGCACCTTCGAGATAACGCCCGAAACACGGACGTTCAGCTACACGGTGTGCAAGGTGTCGGACACGGCGGGGTTCGTCGATGCGGCGGCCAAGAGCGCCGGCCGCGCCATCACCCTCGAACTCAAGGCCGAAAAGCCCGACATATCCGCCCCGTCCGCCCCCAATAAAAAGGGCGTGTCATACTCGACATTCGTCTTCCCGGCCATCACCGCCTGCCGCGTGCTCGACGGAGCGCACGAATTGGCCACGGGACGTTTTCCCGTCTACCAATATGGAGCTTCGGTGGACATCGCGGTGACAAAATAAACAGGATGGAAGAAGGCCTCTATAAAGACGCTGTCAGGCTGCTCGAGGAGCTCATCAAAACCCCTTCGCCCAGCAAGCACGAGGAGCGCACCGCCGCGATCATCGAACAGTGGCTGCGCGCACATGGCGTGGAGAAGATCGAACAAGCGCACAACAACATCTGGGCTCGCAACCTGCATTTCGACCCCTCAAAGCCCACCATCCTGCTCAACTCGCACCACGACACCGTCGCCCCCAACAGCGGCTACACGCGCGACCCCTACGCCCCCACCATCGAGGGCGACCGCCTTTACGGCTTGGGTAGCAATGACGCCGGGGCGAGCGTGGTGTCGCTGCTGGCCACATTTGTCCACTTCTACCGCCGCGAAGGGATGCGTTACAACATTATCATAGCGATCACCGGCGAGGAGGAAAATAGCGGCCACGACGGGCTGGAGAGCATCATCCCCGCGCTCGGCGCGCTCGATTTCGCCATTGTCGGCGAGCCTACACAGATGCAACTGGCCATCGCCGAGAGGGGCCTGACGGTGATAGATTGCGTGGCGCACGGCAAGGCGGGCCATGCGGCGCGCGACGAGGGCGAGAACGCCATATACAAGGCCATCAAAGATATAGAATGGCTGCGCACCTACGATTTCCCGCGCAAGAGCGATATGTTCGGGGCCGTTAAGATGAGCGTTACGATGATCAGCGCCGGCACGCAGCACAATGTCGTCCCCGCCGAATGCCGCTTCACGGTCGACGTGCGGGTAACAGACCGTTACACCAACGAGGAGGTGGTAGAGGAGATCCGCCGCCATGTCGCGAGCGAGGTGATCCCCCGCTCGACGCGCCTCAAACCCTCGAGCATCGACCCCGCGCACCCCATCGTGCAGGCCGGCATCGCGCTGGGGCGCACCACCTACGGCTCGCCCACCACCTCCGACCAGGCGCTGCTCGACATCCCCTCGCTCAAGATGGGCCCCGGCGACAGCGCCCGCTCACACTCCGCAGACGAGTTCGTCCTCTTTAGTGAAATCGAGGAAGGGATTAACCTATACGAAAATATGTTGGAAAAGATATTATGACGATGAAACTCTGGGAAAAGAACTCTGAAACAGAGGTTCCGACGAAACGAGGCGCGGCGGGCGTGGTGCAGACCGGCGCCATTCTGAATCCCGCTCAGGCCGTGGAGCGCTTCACGGTGGGCGCCGACAGGGAGATGGACTTGCTGCTGTCCGAGGCGGATATCCTCGGGTCGCTGGCCCACACGCGCATGCTTTTTAAGATTGGGTTGTTGGAGAAAGACGAACTGATAGCAGTCCAGGCCGAACTCAAAAAAATCTACCGGCAGGCGCAGGAGGGCCGTTTCGTCATCGCCGAGGGGGTGGAGGACGTCCATTCGCAGGTGGAGTTTATGCTCACGGAGCGGCTGGGCGACACGGGCAAGAAAATCCACAGCGGGCGCAGCCGTAACGATCAGGTGCTGGTGGACTTGCGGCTGATGCTGCGCCGCTCCATAATGGAGATCGCGGGCGATGTGCGCACCCTTTTCGCCACACTTCAAACCCTTTCGGAAAAGCACAAGGATGTGCTTATGCCGGGCTACACCCACCTTCAGGTGGCGATGCCCTCGTCGTTCGGGCTGTGGTTCGGGGCTTACGCCGAGTCGCTCGTGGACGATTTACAGGTGCTCTTGGCGGCATATAAAGTGGTCAACCGCAATCCGTTGGGCTCGGCAGCGGGCTACGGCTCGTCGTTCCCGCTCGACCGCGAGATGACAACGGAGCTGCTGGGGTTCGACTCGCCCGATTACAATGTGGTTTATGCCCAGATGGGGCGCGGCAAGACCGAGCGCATCGTGGCGCAGGCGCTCGCGGCGGTGGCCAACACGGTGGGACGATTGGCGATGGATAACACTCTGTTTCTCAACCAGAACTTTGATTTTATATCCTATCCCGCGGAGCTCACCACGGGGTCGAGCATCATGCCCCACAAGAAAAATCCCGATGTGTGGGAGATCATGCGCGGGCGCTGCAACCTGCTGCAAGGGTTGCCAAATCAGATCAGCATGATGACCACCAATCTGCCGTTAGGCTACAACCGCGACCTGCAACTGCTTAAAGAAGTGCTCTTCCCGGCGCTCGGGCAGATGCGCGAGGTGCTACAGATGGCCGACTTCATGCTGCAAAACATAAAGGTGCGGGAAAATATCCTCGACGATCCAAAATACGACTATATGTTCAGTGTCGAAGCGGTCAACGAGTTGGTGTTGAGCGGAGTGCCGTTCCGCGAGGCGTACCGCAGCGTGGGCCTCGACATCGAGGGCGGCAAATTCAAACCCACCAAAGAGCTGAAACACACCCATCTCGGCAGCATCGGCAACCTCGCCAACGACCAAATAGCGAAACTAATGGAGGCGGTTGTGGCCGGCTTCGGCTTCGGCAAGGCGGTCGCGGCCGAGCAGGCGCTGATAAAAGAGTGAGGAATGTGTGTGCGGCGGTCAAGATCATAAATTCCACTTTCGAACACCCCCGGCTGGGGCCGGTGAGCGTGTCGCAGTCGGCGCGCTCGCGGCGCATATCGCTCTCTGTGCGCCCCACGGGCGAGGTGCGCCTCTCGTTCCCGCGTGGGGTGGCGCTCAAAACGGCGCTTGCGTTCCTCGACTCGAAGGTGGCGTGGATCGAAAAGGCGCGCGCCAGAATGGCCGCGAAGCGCCCGCCGCAGGAGGTGATCGCCATGCCTTTCGCCACGCGCAGTTTCCGCCTCGAACTCAACCCCGCCGCCACGCTGAAAATATCATCCAAGATCGTGGGAGACAGGATTGTGGTAAGCTACCCGGCCGAGATGCACTTCAGCGACGAGGCGGTGCAGCGGGAAGTGCGGCGCGGGATCGAGAAGGCGTGGACGGCGGAGGCCAAGGCCTACCTGCCCGGACGGCTGGCGGAGCTGGCCCGCGGGGCTGGAATGAGCTACAAGTCTGTGGCCGTACGCAATACGGTGAGCCGGTGGGGCAGTTGCAGCTCGCGCAACGACATCTCGCTCTCGGTGCACCTGATGCGCCTGCCCGACGAG
>Ga0123354_10010156_pt1 | contig 14479 bp, 11 predicted proteins | sample TergutLab28metaG_2_FD_97872 | JGI IMG/M metagenome (GOLD analysis project Ga0123354, IMG submission 97872) | Labiotermes labralis P4 segment gut microbial communities from Petit-Saut dam, French Guiana - Lab288 P4 | ecosystem: Host-associated > Arthropoda: Insects > Digestive system > Gut ... | reverse complement strand
GGAGAGTCGGGGAGGGAGGGGGGGGGGAACCGCTGGGAGTGGGTAGTGAAAAGCCTTGCAGTGTTGAAAGGCGCATGCGGTAGGTAGTTAAGTGTAATGGTGTCGAACGGTATGGAGCAGTCAATCAGGGACGGAGGAAATCCACAGGCTGTGTTCGAGCCAAGGCTGGATCTCCCACAGCAGAATTGTTGTACCGCGACTGGAGGTACTCCAGTGCCAAATTTAATCGAAGTCAGTTAACATAATGTAATACTATTATGGGTCCGTTCGATACACTGTGCACATTTTTGTGCACAGAATACACCGGCGTCGCATTTTATGCTTATGCTAATCACGAAGTGCTGCACACTGGACGTGGGCCCGCGTCGGTGACTCCATCGTTCAATTTACATTTTGTTCTGGTGTTTTCCTTCCGTGTGCTCGACGTCGGCGTAGTTCAGAACTTTGAACTGTAGAGTCGCTGTTTACTGTGCCGCTTCCTGTCGGCTCGTTTGTCTTGGTAACGGAGTTCATTCGCCCGCCCAACAGACGACAAAGGTAAAGTTCTCCCCGCATGCTCTGTGGAGACATGTGGGGAGTAGGGACATGGCTCCACTCATTCTTAATCTCGCGAGTAGTTGGACATTGGTGGGCAGCTGTATGCCCCGGTCATTTTATCGACCCGCTCCTACGGAAAAGAACATCTGTTTTTATTGTATACTTTCCTGGGTAGGGACAGTCCATAGTTTACGGTAAGAGAAGTTTCAGTAATTCTGATTGATTTCTCGGGGCCATAAAAAAAAAGCCAGCTGTGTGCGTTTTAAACTTGTCATACGCGTGGTGGAGGGTGTCAGTGGCTGTCTGTCGCACAATTTGGAACAAAACTTGATGAACTTCGGTGTGGGCGAGAGACCAACTGACATGTATACGTCCCCATACATTAAGTGACATGAAATATCCTGACAATGTGCAAATCGTCATGTGTAGCATCTGTGTTCCGACGGTGAGGACCACCGTATCTGTGCGCCACGTCACAGCCCAACAACAGGGCAGGGCACTTACCCTGAACATTTACCCACGTATTCGCACTGTACCAAACGCAAGACGATCGGGCATACGAAAAACAAATGTACGGATGGGAAAACACTTTAGTGTGCTGGCGGTTCAAACAATTTAGTATAAAGGTACGCCTGTGGTCTGATCGCTCTGCTGTTGCCCGTCTTGTGGCTCTTCCGCGATGGATGGTGTATTCAGATCGTGAACTGTTTCTGCGGCCTCTCATTGTTTTATTTCATGTGCTTGTTTGGTAAACGGTGTCATACCGTGCTTCTTCACTTAATATTAAAGTAAAGGGCGAGGTGCCCTATTTCCTGTACTCATATCATGAAAGACGATACAGTCGGTTGTTAGGCTGTAGTGTATACCTCACAGAGGACACTGTATTATCAGGAGACAAGTGTTTAACGTAACGAAGCTATCAGTTGCTAAGGTTATATAGCGGCGGTTGTAGGTAATTGAAATATGTGAAGACTGAAGAATAAAAAAAAAATTAGATGCCACTTATTATTTTATTGTACTTCTTGTAGGCTCAACATGTTTCGGGCATTACTATGCCCATCATCAGGAGCTTGCGACTATGATGTTGATTACCACATTGGTCGTTTCGTTCTTGGTTTGCTGTATGTTGGAGGTTAGGTGCGGTTAGGCTGCAGGCTAAAGCACAACTTGTTTCGCTTTAGTCTGCAGCCCGGACACTACTCCAGCCTAACGGCACGTAACCGCCAATATACAGCAAACCAAGAACGAAACGACCAATGTGGTAATGAACATTATAGTCGCGAGCTCCTGGTGATGGGCATAGTAATGTCCGAAACACGTTGAGCCTACAAGAAGTACAACAAAATAAGTGGCGCCTAGTTGGTTTTTTATTCTTCAGTTATCACAATGATGCCTGGTCCAGTAAACATCAAATTGAAATATGTGTATGTAACATTGGTGGAATGATAGTCATAAGGTAAAATGGCAGTAGTCACAGGAAAACCTGACCCACTGCCACTCTGTCCACCACAAATCTCACATGGACCGACCTGGGATCGAACCGTAAACTTCGCATTGAGAGGCGGACGACTGACCGCCTGAGCCATAGCAGTTTCCGTTGGAGAGGCAAGGCATGTGAGTGAACGTGCGTAGGGAAGTGTCTGTTGTTGACTGATTCATTTGAAATGAAATCGGACAGACTGCCCACACATTCGTGAAAACTGCTAGACACGCACTTGGGCCGTCCGGCGTGCTTCGCGATGTCAATGCTAACGGATGGACATAACGAGGGCAGTTGGCCGTGTAGCAGACGCTGCAAGCAGCACGCCTACCACTTTTGCTGAGGCCTGACAGTGGCGCCACGAAGTGTGTCAGAAGAGTGTTGCAGAGGGTCGTGCCTCCATCGATGAAGGAGGCAGCAGAATCGTACGAAACGCTGCGTCTTGCTGTTGCTGTCAAAGCGGACGCTTGGTACAGCAGTTGCATGGCTCTGGTATTGAGAAAAAGGAATGCGGTTTGTTCGACGCTGGTTGTTAACGTATTTTCCACAAGAGTGCGCGAGATGGTAGGCCTGTCAGGGGCGTGCATAGTCTAGAGCTCTGTCGGCGTTGCAGTCGGTGCTTCGCTCGACAGTCCGTTTCTGGTTGTCTTGTTGCTCCTCGTGGGCCCGAGCGCAAGTTTTTGGTTAAAGCTGCGCGTGCAGATGCAAACTGTTTAGGCCTGTTCAGAATTCGTTTTGGTAGCGGACAGGTGTTCAGCTGTTGAGGAAACCCGGTTCTCTCTTAGTGTTTTCGACACCATGACTTCACACACATTTCTGGCGGTTTAACCCCTGAAAGACCAACGTGAACATAAATTATATTCGACTGGTTTTTATAACAGACGGAGAGTGTTTACTGCGCGGTACGAGCAGGATATATCAGGATAATATTAATTTTAGGTTCGTGACAAGGCTCAGGCGGTTAGTCTCCGACCTCTCACTAGGACGCCGGGTTCGATCCCAGAGTAGTTCATGTGAGATTGTGGCAGTGTGACAGGCTTGTTCCCTCTCAATATCATTCCACCGATGCTCCACCTACATGGTGCTTTACCGTGACAATCGGGCGAAGACTCGGAACCTTCGAAGCAGCAGTGCTTTTCCGGAAATCGGGGAGCATTGGATAGACACGGACTGACCTGGATAGCAGCAGTAGAGAGCGCAGAACGCAGGCTTCTTTTGCTTCCTAGCTGCACGGGTTTTTTTTTGTGCCAACCCTGAAGGTCGTGTTGCAGTCGACCTGTCATTTGTCAGGATTCTCGTGCCTCGCATTAGCTCTGGCTTTCCGTTACGTAAGTGCCCCTGTTACCAGCCTTCTGAGCAGAGCAATGCGAGAGGCCAGTGCACGCACACACGCGCGCGATCACACACACACACACACACGCGCGCGCGCATACCGAGAATTCTTTTGCCAGCAACATGAAACGCATTGTGAATGTTCAGGTGAACACTGAATCATGTTAAAGGCGAGAGGGTTTTGTTCCTGGCTGGAGAGTTGCAAGTCAGCGTAGGTGGGTTGTGTGTGTGTGTGTGTGTGTGTTGGCATTCCTGCACACAAGTTACTGGTGCACGATGTGACGAGTTCAAAATGACACGCAGTTCGCAAGCTTTGCCTTTGACAGATGGAAATCAAAGTGAAAATAACTTTGTAGCGCAATTTAGTCTGAACTCTATAAAGACCCAGTCCGTACCGCGCAGTAAACACACTCCGTCTCGGTTATAAAAACCACACAGTTAATGCTGTATAGGGAAATAATCGCTGTTTGTTCTCAGATCCATACTAAACCCATAAATACACTGTGTAGGCAGAACGTGGAATTGCTGAATGTTAAACTGGCGGTACATATAGTGACCACTGGGCTTTAGAGGGTTAAATGTCGGTTATAAAAACCAGTCAGTTAATGCTGTATAGGGAAATAATCGCTGTTTGTTCTCAGATCCATACTAAACCCATAAATACACTGTGTAGGCAGAACGTAGAATTGCTGAATGTTAAACTGGCGGTACATATAGTGACCACTGGGCTTTAGAGGGTTAAATGTCGGTTATAAAAACCAGTCAGTTAATGCTGTATAGGGAAATAATCGCTGTTTGTTCTGAGATCCACACATAAATTCACTGTGTGAGCAGAACGTGGGATTTAGTACTGTTACCGACTAAATTTTGAGCTAGTACATTGAAGTAAGCCCGATATTTACACTTACGCAGTGAACCAACAAACGCACACCGGTAAAATTCACTTTAGCCCATATTATTAGTCTCATATTTTGGTTGCTTTTGCGATCATCATCAGGGTGCTTTACAGGGGCACTGATTAAATGTAAACACATTGCCAAATTGCGTAAGTAAAATCATTTGAAGTTACAGTAATAACTTGATGCCAGTGTAAATGTTCATTTAATGCACCGATGGAACATACTAAGCCTATGTAAATGAAGGCGAGGTGAAGATAAGGCACTGCAGACCTTGAAGTGACTAAAACTCGCTGTGCCTCGCGTAAGATGTCTTACAAAAATTGTACGAAATCCGAAATTTAGTGTAATGAATGTAGAGCTTTTGACCGGCCCAGAAGGGACGCATTGGGTGATGTAGCAGTGCATTTGGGCCCTGGCAGCGTTCAGTGTTCTGCCGACGTCATAGTTGATTCAGTTAGTGCCCCAAAAGTAGCCGCAATTCAGTGTGCAGGATCAGCGCAGTGGTTTGAAAGGTGTAAGTGGCAGACTGGGTCTGCAGCACCTCGTTTAGAGGTCACACGTTCATCGGGGCATTGAACTTTGGCTTCCTACCAGGGGGCACTCGGCGACCCGTAGTACATCGGAACAGTTAATTAGGACTGCTGTCGATGCACAATTCTGGTGGGTTAGTACGCAGAGCATTTTGTGTTGGGGCTACAGAATGTCGAGTCTTCTTTTCTTGAAGCGTAAGTTGGCAGCCATGCGCTCGAGTGTCGTTTGGCGCCAGAATAACGGTACGAGGAAGCGGCTCGCCTGTGCGTCATTGCATACGTACAAGCGGATTGCAGTAGGGGCGTGTCTTTTCCGAGTTCTGGCGAACTGAACATGTGAAATGGACTGGTGTAGATGGTACCTGTCAACCTTGCTGTGACAGTGCCACTGACTGCGCGCGCTGTGGATGCGGTATGATGCAGACGGACAGCATGACGAAACAAGTAGCATCATCATTATAATCGTCCGAAACATGATGACTATAGTACCATTATGACCCATAAAGTTGCCGTCGGGTTCACAGGTGTGCCGCGCCCACCAGTAACCCCTAGCGCTACGGTGACACACTTCAGTATGTGACATGTCATCAGATCTATATGTAGCGGTTTGTCGGTGCGTGAGTGGGCACAAAATATTACAGTGAATTTTCAATACAGAACGCATACTTGGTTCCAAGAACGCAATATGCTGTGGTAAAGGTAAAGGTAAGTTCAGCGTCTAACAGGCCACGAAAGCCCAGAGGGGGGAGTATGTGTATAGCTTTACTCTTTCTTTAACATGGGCGCTAGATGAGGGTGTATGGTCAACGCCACGCCCTGGTCGCTTTTACCCTCGGGAAAGAAACCCAGTATCCAATATACAGGGGGGTGGGGGGGCCCCAGGGCCGGTCTGAACGGGTGCGGAAAATCTGGCGCACACAAGGACTCGGTCCCCGGACCGTCCAGCCCGTAGCGAGTCGCTACACCGACTGAGTTGTCGCGGTCCTCACGGAGAACTTGTGAAATACCGGCAGTATAAACGCACGATGACGCCAGAACTCAAAAAGCGTAAACGTTTGTAACAAAATGCAGACACTTTTGGGAGCACAAGATGCATCAAATTGGCTGCAGGACAGGCTCGTTGCGTGCAGCATTGCCGCAATCAGCGTCACTTGAAGGCTGAGATGAGAGAGTTCTGAGCAATAGCAAAACGTGGGGGAAGCTGATTCGCCAGTCACTTAATGTGATCCCGATTTCTTGTGGCGATTCGCGAAAAGTCGAAACAATGGTACTAAAATTGGGTGATCACGAAAGTTCGAAATCCCTACGAGGTTCACGAACATCGAAACTGAGCTGTGTACCTGACGCTTCCTGACCGACCGGCGGTACAGAACGCTTAGTTGGGGTACATTTCATAGTTCTCGTATTGTACCTGATGATTGAAGTAGCCCAGCTTCGCAACAGTAGGCGTCGGAAGTCAAGCAGTGTGTGAACACGTCCAGAGCGTTATTACGGAGTGCCCAGTGATTGTGGCGTCGCTGGGTGACCGGTTTTCGATGTCATTTCTTCAGGAGTCAAGAGGTTCGTTCGAAACATCGGGACCCCCTCATTCAGTGACACAGTGCTATGTACCAGAAGACCAGAATCCTCTTTTGTTTGTTTGTTTCCAGTCGTTCGCCAGGAACAGTGTTGTATTTTTTGGGCTGTGCATTTTGGTCACCCCTGTCGCGACACATCATGTTGTCTTTGTTTCACAGTTGCTGCGCCTTTTGGTCGCGACTGTAGCAACCTCGGGAGGTTAAGGGGGAAGTGGATGTGGCCGATTGTAACGTCGTGTGGCGGCGGACTGTCGTTGGGGCTTCGGTGCGAGGTGCCTAGAATGGCTGGCTGTCTGCCTCAGAGCATGTGACGTAGTGATGGGATGACAGGTGAACACCCCTTGCCTTTTCCTCTTCTGTGCTGACGTGCCGGGAGGAGCAGAGAAAAACTGCGAATTGCCTGTCAGGGTCGCCATTTGACCCTGGGAGTGCTGATTGCTGTTGATGCACGAGAACAGCTGTGACCTTGACAGTCTCGGTGCAGGAGATGGCAGACTGTCAGCTGTTCATTACTAGTGCCGATGTATTGCAGTTAGAAATAGTGTGCTGAAGTTCAGTTGTGTCTTGTGCGTGCGAAGTAATTATGTTATTGTCTGTTGTGGCCTGCTCAGTTAGAGCTCTGCCCAAATTTGACTACAGGCGTGGTACACACACAGAACACCTCGCACCCTACGAACGGTGGGAAGTGATATTTCATTGGGCCTGTACTCATATATTTTCTTTGCAAGTTTAGCACAGTGGTACAGGCAGTTAGCTGCACTGTAAAGGATGAAGCTTTGCTTACCAGGGGATGACAGTCGTCGCTGTGCACACAGCTTAAGGCTATCTCTGTAGTACAGGTTCGTATCGTTTATGTTATCTTGTTTGTATGCGACTAGGAATTTGCCAGCAGATTAGCGTCGTTTAGGATTTCGACCTCAGCGTATCGCGACTGCTGGCACTGGGAATGACAGTGCCTGTCGAATTGTTAGAACCGGTATTTCCGTATTTTTTTTATGAATGAAAGCGGTATTAATACCGTTATCCAAAAAGAGACGTTTCTGCCGATAAATTTGTATGACAGCTAGTTGCTATGATGTGGGGAAGTACATTTTATATTTACAATCAAATTGTATTGTAACATATATAGTGACAAATTATTTGAAGTACGTTTGTTGTACAACAAACAAATGTACATATTGGTACTGCAAATTTCAGTTATGTTGAGCATCCACACTGCCTGTCCGAATACATTGAGCGCTTAAGAAACTTAAGCAATCTGGACCTAGTTTTGTTACGTGTTTGATGAGCGGCAGAAAACGCCCTTCTGGATCCAATTCTGGACGGTTCTGTTGTACTGAGATTCGCGGACGGACGCGGGACAGGTGTGCCCCTCTGATTCCGTCAGCTTCAGGCAATCGTAATCACTTTTGGACCATATTTTCTAGGCTTTGGTCTTTCTTAACAGGAACAGTTAAGAGTCCTCCGTTAATTGTCTACTGCAGTCTGTCTCTTAATGACTCTTTCTCACTTAAGGTAGGTATTTTCTTATTTAGGACAGAATTTGCGGACCGCTAATGTGCTGCAGAGTCCATGTTATATCTTCTGAGTGTTCGAGACGTCAGGTTTCCGTTGCATTTGTATTGTGTGTAACAAAGTAATACGATGATTTTTTGTTATCGGTTTTATAGCCTTTGTTTGAATACACCATGAACAGTTATTTTATAAATTAGTGCTGCAAAACCGTTATTTTGTACCAGTACCAGTATTTGAACAGTGCAAACAAGTGACCGGATCGCGTGATTACGGTATTCTAAGCCCTAGTTGGAACGTCCTCCGAATGTGCCCGCACGAAGTACTGCGGATAATGCCGGCCACAGCTTTAACCCTTAACACGCTAACGTGTAAAATATGGTGAGCTCCTAATAATGCCAGCGGATGGCAGATGGGATTTAACTCGGCGTTTAAAGGGTTAAGCTGATTTTTAATGCCGCAGTTCTGAACGAGCGGCGGTTCCATGTGCAACAGTGCTGAGCGGCCTTTTGTTGCACCAGGGCCACTTGGAAGGCGGTGCAAAGCGGCCCTTTGTTACACTAGGGCCACTTGGAAGGCGGTGCAAAGAGGCCCTTTGTTGCACCAGGGCCACTTGGAAGGCGGTGCAAGGCGGATCTTCGTTGCACCAGGGTCACTTGGAAGGCTTTGCAGAGCGGCCTTTTGTTGCACCAGGGCCACTTGGAAGGCGGTGCAAAGCGGCCCTTTGTTGCACTAGGGCCATTTGGAGGGCGGTGCAAAGAGGCCCTTTGTTGCACCAGGGCCACTTGGAAGGCGGTGCAAAGAGGCCCTTTGTTGCACTAGGGCGACTTGGAAGGCTGTGCAAAGAGGCCCTTTGTTGTACCAGGGCCACTTGGAAGGCGGTGCAAAGAGGCCCTTTGTTGCACTAGGGCCACTTGGAAGACTGTGCAAAGCGGCCTTTTGTTGCACCAGGGCCACTTGGAAGGCGGTGCAAAGAGGCCCTTTGTTGCACCAGGGCCACTTGGAAGGCGGTGCAAAGAGGCCCTTTGTTGCACTAGGGCCACTTGGAAGGCGGTGCAAAGAGGCCTTTTGTTGCACCAGGGCCACTTGGAAGGCTGTGCAGGGCGGATCTTTGTTGCACCAGGGCCACTTGGAAGGCTGTGCAAAGCGCCTTTTGTTGCACTAGGGCCACTTTGAGTGGAGGGCTGTGCAGAGCGGCCTTTTGTTGCACTAGGGCCACTTTGAGTGGAGGGCTGTGCAGAGCGGCCTTTTGTTGCACTAGGGCCACTTGGAAGGCTGTGCAGGGCGGCCCTTTGTTGCACCAGGGCCGCTTGGGAGGCAGTGCAGAGCGGTCAGTAGCAACGGCACAGCTCTGGTCAGTTTTTCGGCTATCGACTACATTTGTACTGCCTTCTTTAGGGTGCCTCTGCACCTCCTACGCCCAAACTCCTCCGCTTCACCTCCATTGTCACCCCTACGCCAATGCTCCACCGCTTCACTTACAATATCAACCTACACCTAAACTCCACCAATTCTGTATACCTCCAACGTCAACCCTACACCCACACTCCACCGTTTCCTGTAGGAGCCGTTGTGAATGTTACGTATCGCCGTGATGATGGGTATTGGGATCATTTAAATAATATCTTAGAAAATAACCAATGCCATTGTAGGAATTGGTGTTAGATTTAGAGTTCATTTTAATAATGTTTTAAGACACTAACTAATGCAATCCTATTCTTCGAATGCGGTACCATCGTTGGGTTTGGTATAGGGTGTTAGGATTCATTTTAATAATATTTCAGGACATCACCATTTTCACCCATACATCCAAACTCTAGGAGTTGATTGGGAATGATAAATGTCATCATAAGGAATTATTTATAATTTCATAACAATATAGGGTATGTTTTTTTTAAAGGTTCATTTGATAGTAATTTAGGATACCACCAACGTACCCTACACCCAAACTCCTTCACTTCCTTGTAGGAGTAATGAGTGACTCTTCATGGACGTTAGTGTGGACATCCTTGATGTGAATGATGGGTGCCGTCGTAAGGAATGTTGTGTAATAACAATGGAACGTGTCAAATGAACGTGTAAACGGAAAGACTGAAATATCCTTAGGACGCGTACGAAGTTAACCGTACAATGTGCGGTCCAAGAATTAATAACAAATTAACATAGGTCAGATCCGAACTGAAGTGTTTGGCTGAGAGAGTACTAAAGAAAACATGTCGTTGCGTCTTATTGTGATTTTCTGGAGTAAAACAGGTCAGGGTATAACATACATATAGGTCTAATAGTTGTGTATGCTACCACATGACCCCTAAAGCATCACTTGCACAAATGAATGCACATAAAAAAACAATCATTTTGGTTTATGTTACTCTTCAATACTTGTTTAATTACATGTATGTGTTTGGCCTGTCACATAATTCCTTGCAGACTAGATGTAATGTAACTCTCTGTGAGTTTATAGATCCTGATCCTAGTCAGAAAAAAAACTAATATAACGTTTAGACATAAAGACTTTTACATTATTATTATCTTTAATACAAAGTAAAACAGTAGGTCCTTATCTTGTAACGAAGTTTTGAGTCTGAACGATTGGATATTTGTTGTCGATTTCCAACGAGCTGATAAGTATGATCTGGTTAGAAACTGGCTCTTCAAATGTACTTGAAAGGTCTATCTGTAGCAAGTTGAAAACATGAAAAATAGAGAGTAGAGATATAGAAACTCCAACCGGTGTGAACAGATTTAATGAACGTGAATACCTTTTTTATCTACTTGTAGTTAAAAGAAGTAGTTTCTTGTAGATGGTTCTTGAGTTTGATGTTACACCTTTTGAAACGTGAGCTTTATATTTACATTCAGAACTGATTGCTAAGCGTGTCTGTCTGTGCTGGAAGTTATATGAAGGCTGACTTCCACAACAGTTCAGAAACTAAACTTTACAAAGATAACAAAAATGAACACTACGATTTACTGTGTGTAGTCATCAGTGTCACGCGATAATGTTGATACAGTGACATCTGAAAAGGCATATCATAACAGTGGAAGTGGAAAGCATCTGTTTAGCACATACCCTAATTATAGCGATATCAGAATAAACGAACGATTCGAATTATAACTCAGAAGTTCCATCCCTTCCTCATACCTCCATTGTTACTTACAACTAAGCTCCACCGTTTCCTTGTACCTCCATCGTCACCCTACACCCAAGCTCCACCATTTCCTGTAGGATTTGTTCGGTTTTTAAGGATTTATTTTAATAATATTTTAGGACACCGTCATCCTCACACTACACCAAAGCACCACTGCTTCCCTGATGTGAATGACCTTTGTCATTGTAGAGAATGTTTTGTAGTCTAATAGCAATGACATGTGTCAAGTTAATGTAAATGTAAAGGCTGTAATACTTGAATACGTATCATTTGTATATGTTGTATCATATAAACATTACAATTTCAGCCTCGATTTTTGCAGCACATGAAGTGTTAAAGAAAACATGGTTTGTCAATGGTCACCATCATTGTGTTTTTATTATGATTTCTTAATGCTGGAAGATCTGGGGTTCAAATCTTGGCAGAAGCGTTTCCATTCACTACAGTGCAGCTGTTTTATTTCTTCACACAGACAGACAGACAGTCAGACTGACGAACAGACAGACAGGGACAGAAATGGAGATGACAAAAGATGGTGTACACTAAGGTATATTCATAAAATGTGTCTAATAATGGACAAATACAAATTTAAATGATCTTATCTTGTAGTAAGTCAACAAAGTGATGAAAATATTAACTATTAGTTTTTTGAAGACTTGTATGTATATCACATATAACCCATTAAGCATCTAGAATGGTGGTACATTGTGATTCAACAATGAACACAGTTAGGGGGTATAGTTTTGGGTCAGTATTGATCTACCTACAAAACTGTAACCTTACATTACAGTATGTGGTTCTTACACTGAAAGGGATGGGGTATGTATGTACAAGCCTGCAATTGATGTATGTGATGAAGCCCCAGTCTTTTGAAAAATATTAACACATTTGGAAAAAAATATTCCGTTTGAGGACAAGGTGATCTAAGTCACCATATGTAGTGTCTGAGAGAGACAAGGTATAGCCATGTCTTGACCTAAATGCATCACACCATATGTTTTGGGAGAGGTATTGATATCACCACTACTGAATGTTGGTTTTATTTGGCCCATACATGCATTCAGAGGTGGCTAATATAGTCATTAATATTAAAATGGACCTAATTTGTAAATCATATGATTTCCAGAATGCAACGTTTTTCTTCCTCATAAAACACAGAAATGCACCACAACAATTACTATACACTCAATATTTTGATTTTTCTGTATCAACAAATTAACATATTGTTTTAACGATCCATATAGTCAGGAGAATCATGTAAGGCATATCTGTTACTATACCAATTAATAAATGATGGAGAAATAAATACTGGGTTGTTCCAGAAAGACGTTTTGGTTTTTTCGCCAACATACATGACAAACATTATGTTGTTTAGCCTCACAGTCTCAGCAGATGTCAAATATGGCCATTTTCACCACATATTGTCAGCATCCAAAGGTATCTGTAGTTGTCTTTGGTTTGCACCACTCCTGCCAGTGTGTGTTCACTGATGCTGGTCACAACAGCTGAAATTTCTTCAGTTTTTGAACTGTGTGTGTGTGTTTTCTGTGAACAGAATCTTTAAGGAAACCCTATGAAAGTAATAATACAGGTTGGTGTCTGAAGACTAGCTGGCCAGGATATTCAAAGCGTGTAAAAAAGGATGTAAGATACTTCAGTTATGAAAATAATGATTCAGAAAATTAAGCTGTGTGTTTGGTGTATGTGATGAAGTCCCAGTCTGTTGAAAAATATTTACACATTAACAGAGCTTACTAATATAGTCATTCATATGAAAATCATATGATATTCTGAATGCGATGTTTTTCCTCACGTACAAACTCTATGGAGCGCTATACTTCCTGAGAAGCCAACAGTTGCTCAGCTAGTCATAAAATTCCCTCAATTTCATTCAACATGAGGGTCCATTAGTGTTTACTACATTATACCATATGTCCAGTCTGTACCCTACCAAACAATTTCTCTAATATACCCACCAACAGTTCACATAGGTGTTCTCTCCATAAGAGTTTTCTCGCCAAAAATTTTATATCCATACATCTTTTTGATTTACGTTTACCTGAGTATACAGTTAACCTCAATAGAAGTACATTCTCAACAAATCTGAAAGCACTACAAAACACAAATATGATTTTACAGTCATACCACTTACCACTCATAAACATGTGTTGTAATAATACATTCAGGTACCCCACAACTAACATTTGTTACAAGTATCTCATCACTACAAGTATCACATTCAGGATATTCCATGAAATTTAAATTCAAGTATTTGCAGGTATTTTAAACAGATTTTATACCTATAAAGAAAACTACAGATTAGTGGCAGTGAAAAAAAAAAAGATCATTTTGTATCAGAATGGTAACTGTTGTTACGAATATCTACACATCATCTACTTATAACCGTTGCACATGTGTTAAACAGAATATACTGAGAAAGTGAAATTGTTTGGCCGGTGGTAAGGCATAGTAGAGATGAAAAAATAAAGGGATGTTTTGAAAGGATGAGACTTTGCGTGTTGCGGGTGGCCAGAAGGGTCTAGCAGTTGTCGCAGTATGTCACTGTCAAAATAAATGGGCTTAGTTCTTTTTTGAAATAGTGGAAATTTCTAAACTTTTACAGGTTTAGACCTCTTAAATCTTGCGGGGGAGGATGGATGGTAGTCAGGCGTACACATTAAGAAAAACGGCTAGAACGTTCATTTGGGGTTCATACAGGTCACAACACGGCGCGCAACGTTAGGTCATTGGTAGCCAATCACGTAACAGAATTTAAAAATGTTAACTTTTGGACCTTTTACGAAATAGTGAAATTAAAAGACAGCCAATTGGAAATCAGTGAAGTGGAAAAAAATTCAAGTAGTGGAAAAGAAATGGTAACGAGGGTGCCAGTTACCGCGTGCGACACCAACTGTTTAGCCTGCGTAAAGTGAAGCAATAAGTTGGGTGAATCCGAAAGGTGAAGTGATAAAGTTCCGTTGCCACCGTCACATGTTTACATACACCAATGTATAATCTGGACAACGCAATATTAAAAGATAGCAATAATCAATTTAGTGACTAAATTACCAGAAATTTTGTAGTTGTTCGTTTCCATAAGTATTTCGGGTCCTCTCAGGAAACACTAGATTCCCTGAAGCCAAGAGTCCATCTCTAAATTAGAGCCAGAACGGGTATATACTTCATACATAAACACATGTCCCATCATGTGGTGCTGCAGTGAACATTCAGCGCAAATAAACAAACTGGTTCTGTAATAGTATAGCTGCAGTAGGTCCATTAAAGTGTGATTTGAAAGCATTTCTTACATCTAGTGCTACTTTTGAATCTTTTGTCTTCTAGGTTGCTATTCAAAAATTTAAAGATTAAGATATATAGAACTATAATTTTGCCTGTTGTTTTGTATGGGTGTGAAACTTGGTCGTTGACATTGCGGGAGGAAAGGAAGCTGAGGGTGTTTGAG